>CEOA01029667.1_pt1 | contig 25183 bp, 28 predicted proteins | sample 530251 | NCBI WGS metagenome assembly CEOA01 (sample SAMEA2619838, study PRJEB7988) | marine metagenome | biome: marine biome (ENVO:00000447); feature: surface water layer (ENVO:00002042); material: "saline water (ENVO:00002010), including plankton (ENVO:xxxxxxxx)" | depth 5 m
CCCTCGCCAGCCTCCTGTGAATAAACCCGCTCTACAGGATCCGGAGGAAGAGCGTCAGGATGACCGGCTGGCAATGCCTGTCGCCTCTCCTTATCCATCAAGGCAGCTACGGCATCGTCCAGGCTTGCGGTTCTGGCCTTAACAGACAGCAGCCCCCTCCAAGGTTCAGACCTAGACCTATCGACCTCTTCCTGACTGATCCCAGTCACATCAAGATCCTCTACGATCCCCCTCCTCGCCTCACGCTCCGCTGCCTCACGCGCAGCCCGCTCCTCTGCATCGGCCTCCGGGGACCAGCTCGACCCCCTCCTACTTGCGTGGGGCACCACTCTTCCCTGCTGAAGGGCCTGAGCCGCCTGCCAGATAGCATCCTCACCCGAAGCGACTGCGCCAGGGGAGTACGGAGGCGTTCCCATAGGAACAACAGGCTGACCACGGGACACCTGACCACCACCACCCCGTCCTCGACCCTGGCCTCTTCCACCACCCTGGACACCCTGTCCTTGAGCAGCGATGGCCGCATCCAGGGCATCCATCTCTTCTCCGGTGACGAAGGCACCAGCGGCCCTGGCAGCATCAAGGTCATGGGCCTCTTGCGCTCGACGCCCAACCCCCTCCTTGAGCCGGATGATTCGCTCTCTTGCGAAGGAGTCTTCAGCATCCTTAACGCCACGAAGAAGTCCTTCGAAGAACTTCTCACCAACAGCGCTCTGGAGTGCGGGAGCGTAGTACCCAGCTGGAGTAAGGATAGGCATTGCTTACTTCCTCAGTATGCGAAGGGGCTGTCTTCTTCGGTTTGATCCGTTGCGTATGGACTTCTCAGGGCAACCTCGTTCGACCCCTTCGGAGAATACTGAAGCCCAACAGTCCCAGGCGTAGACCCCTGGAGTGCTGTGTAGAAGTCAGGAGCCCGCGCAGCGCTTCCGGCAAGCTTTCCTGCCATCATCTGCCCCCATTCTTGCTCCTTTGCCGCCCCGGCAGCACCGCCGGCCTGAAGGCCCAGGCCAACACCGGTAACGATTCCTCCGACTCCAGCAGCAATCGGATTTCCACTGGCAAGAAGCTGGCCTCCGGTCACAGTGTGACCCCCACCAACGGCATCCCCCATAATCGTTGACCACCTCTGCCCCCGAGCGGCTGCTCCAGCCTGGGCTGCGCCAGCAAGTTGGTTCTGCCTATAGAAGCGACTGGGGGACTCAAACTGTCTTGCGAGGTTCGACAGCGCTTGCGACATGCCTCGACTGGCGGCAAGACCCTGAGGCCGACCAATGGTCCGCTGTTGCCTAGCCGCAACACCAGTGTCAGCAAGGCCAAGCTGGTCGGCACGCTGTCGGCTTGCGGTTCCAGCAAGTCTCGCTGCGCGCCCGTATCCTCTTCGCATGGAAGACTCAAGGTTCGCGATTCTCTGCTGCTCTTCAGGGGCTCCGAAGAACTCGTAGACATCTGCAGCAGTGAAGTTGACCAGACCCATGTCTGCCTGGGTCATGAGGTGATCGAAGAGATCCTGCTTGCTGCTGATCTTCGTCCTTCTTGTCAGCTCTTCTGCGGGAGCGCCAGCCCTGATCGCATAGACATCCTCACCAGCAAGGCCAGACTCGTACCTGGGCCTGTCTGGGTTCGTATATGTGATGTAGCCCTGGTCAAGAGCCCTTTGCCATTCGTCTGTAGCCGAACTCATTAGCCCATCCCCTGCTGGTTAGCGGTGCGAGACGCCGGAATCGAGATTGCCTTAAAAATCTCTTCCCAGATTGAGTCTGCGTTCGGGTTTCTCTTCTTGATCCCAGTCTCTGCCTTTGCGAGCCCAGAACCAACGCCAGCAACCAAACCCCTTCCCATGGCCCTTGCTGCGTCCTGTCGGAGCTTCTGGACGGACATGGCTGTTGCCATCTTCCCAAGCTCGTACCTGCGACGAGCCTCCTCCTGAGCCAGTCCAGCAAGTGCCCTGGAGGACACTGCGCCAGAGATATATCCAGCCGGGATATCCCTGTGCGCGGCCATGCTCTGGCCGAGGGCCCTGCCGTACGTGTAGGGCTCTCCAACGCTCTTGACCTGGGCGTCCGTGAGGGCTCTGGCGTATGGCCCCCTCATCACGTCAGTCTTGTAGAGCGACTGAGCCTCATACGGTGCGACGAACGGCTCGAACTCACCGATGTCTGAATAAACTCGTGTTGCCATGTCAGCTCCTACCTGTAGGTGGCGACGATAGTTGTACCGCCACCAGATCCCTTGAAGTGGGTGAAGGTGTTGTCCGATGCGGGCGTACCATTCATGTCCATCGTAAGTTCGAGCTTCAGGTGTACCGTATGGAAGCCCTTTGTGGCAGCTGAAGTTCCAGCGACAACCATGTGATTAATGGTAGGCGTCTTGCCTCTGTGCTTGTCATCGTCAAGCGTGAAGTCAGAGAAGGCAACAGCAGCTACAGACCCGTCGATGACAAGGCTCGCCTTAATCGTGAAGTCCACGTACGTCGCGTTGTTTGGACCAGCGAACGCATGCAGCGCCTTAGCCTTCTGCAGATTCACATAAGACATGAAACTTACAGACTGAGCATTCTCCCGTAGGTAGTAGTTCAGACCACTGGAGGCCACGTCATAGGTGTTCGACCACTCGTTGTAGGCAATCGTGCTTGCGCCGCCCTTCTCGATAACGATGAAGCACTCGCTGCCACCAAGATCACCACTCTTCCAAACCTCTGTCAGAGAAGACTTGTGGAACGAGTGATAGGACAGTGACTTTCTGTCGTTGTTTACGTTTCTGCCATCAACGTACTGATAGTCACCGATGGTTGCGTTCGAGACGCTCTTCAGCTTGTCGAAGTTTTCCTCGACAACGGTCGCGCTGAAGTCATCCGACCCAGTGATGCTTACTGGAAGGAACTCTGCCATCAGCTTCTCACTCCGATGACGTTGAGCTGTGCGCTGCTGGCTCCGGTGTCGGTGATCGAGTAGTTCGTGTTTGCCGCAACAACCTTGAACTCAATCTGGTGACCAGAGGCTGTTGCCTGGAACATGTATGAGAGTGACACCTGAAACTTCGCGTTGGTGCCTCCTCCTGCAACTCTTCTTGTCTGGTCGAGGAACACGCTGTGCTTCTTCACGGTATCCACATAGATCCCAAGCTCAAGCTCCGGGCTAGTGGTCAGGTGGGTTATCTGAACAAACGCAGTTGCGATAACGAGCACAGCCTGCCCAGGCTCAACGCTTGTCTTTGTCGGAGCAGAGGCTGGGCAAATCAGCGTCGTGCCCGCAGCGTTGATTGTGAAGCTGCTTCTCAGGTGCTGAGTTACCTGCTTCCAGTCCCCCCTGTCTCCTGATGCATGCCTTCCGAAGATCGCACCATCCTCAACGTTGTCCGTTGTAATCGTTGAGAGATTGCTCTTGATGGAGTCAAAGTTTGACTTGACCTCGGAAGCAAGGGTGGATGCTCCTGGCTCGATCTTGAACTGATAGCTCACCGCACCCACCCAACTGCAGCGATGTTTCCGCCACTGATGCTGGCTGGGACAGAGCTACCGAACTGCCTTAGTCCCACCTGAATGGTCCACGTCCCAGCCTCAAGGAGCTTGGACGTAGACACGAAGTACGGCGTCTTGATCGTAGAGGCAGCCATGTAGGCAGAGACAGACGTGTAGGGGATCATGAGCTGCCCGTTCAGAAAGAACGCGACATCTGCCCTGAGGATCGGAACAGGAGAGGCAGCCATCTGAACCGTTCCACTTGAGTAGAACGTGTACCAAGACGTTGTCGTAGACGTGAAAGACACGCTCTGGCTACTGAGAGTCCAGGCGACTTCCTTGGTTGTCGCTGGGTTTACCCCGTCAACGTAGAGGAGGTTCCCGCTTGCGTCGTGAGTCCTTGTGCATGCCAGCTTGGGAGAATCTGCTGGCGAGTACGCAGTGTCGAAGTTGATCCCGTTTGTGCCGTACGCAGAGCTTGCGAAGTTGTTCTGGTCGAGGTTGTTAACGGTCTCGTCAGCTCGGTAGAACTCTCGCATGACGCCATCAGCGTCTGCGACAAGACCTGGGACCAGTGTTTCCTTCCTTACGTAGTGCATTACTTGCTCTTAGTAATTTCAGACTCAAGCGAAAGAACAGCACGAAGCAGCGCAGCAGGCTCGTCAAGACTAGCAAGCTTGGGCCTGCCCACCCTTGAAAGAGCGCGGTTAGTCGCTGCGAGCAGGTCCCTACCGATGAGAACCTGTGAGATCCCAAGGTCTAGATCGCGGATTGCAATCTGAAGCCTCTCAAAGAGTCTAGGCATCTGTTCCCTCTCCCCTCACTCCATGCTCATCAAGGTGAAGCAAGAAGCCAACAATTCTCCACGGCTGGTTGGACGAGGAGGTCTCAAACCTGAACTTGATGGACTTCGCAGTCAGCGGGGAGCCTGAGGGGTACGAGTCGGGTGCAGTGATGTTGATCTTCTTGCAACGAACCCTTTGCTCATCCCAAGTCTTTGGATCCAGTGTGGAGTTCCACTTTCTGGCAGTTCCGTCAGAGAGTGCCTCGTCCCAGATGAGTGCGTCTGGGTCTGCAAGGTTGAACGTCGTAGAGCCGATGCTGTCCCTGTTCCAGTCAGTGGCCCATGAGACGTTCATGCTGATGTCTCCTGTTTGAACATAGAAAACATCAAGCCTGTAGTAGGTCTTGTCTGTCTGCGGGTTCTTCCCGAAGAGCCACCGAGTGTCGAAGCTTCCAGCAAGGGAGCCACTCATCGGAAGGCTATCCTGTGCCTCCCACATGCCAATGTCGTACCTGTACGTAGGCCTGGGGTGGGTCGCCTCCTCGTACCTGAATGCAACGAGGGTCTCCCCCTTGTAGGAGAGGGCGTCGTAGACGCTCATGCGGATCTTAGAAACCGCTCCGGTGTCCGCGTGGATGACCCAGATTTCGTTATTGAAGTCACCCGGGCCAGAGTTAACTGCGAACAGAATCCTTCTGTTGATCGGGTCTGCCCATCCAACAATGTTCTTGATGAAGGACTCGGGGAGTTCCTTAACCCTTGTCGCGATCTCCTTGGAGATGGGCTTGAGCTTGCTGCCATCAAAGACGAAGACCCCTGCCTCAGAGAAGAAGAAGATCCTGTCCTCAAACCCGACCACCGCCTTGTCAGAAACAGCACCGATGTACTGACTGATCGGGGTCATGATCGGCTCGCCCTCCTTGCTGTTTGTAAGGAGGTGAGTGCTTCTTGAGGTGAAGATCAGACCGTAGTCACCGGCAACGCCAAACCCGGTGATGTAGTCAGAACCATCAACACCGCTGATGACGATGTAGTTGTTTGCGCTTACAGCCTCTTTCCCACCCGCAGCTGCAGAGTAGTAGAGGATGCTGGGGGTCTCCGGGTTCCCACCGTAGTAGGTCCGACCCCGGTACTCAAAGGCCCACTTCGCAAGGGGAGGAGCAAAGTTTGTGCCGTCAGCAGGAAGCTCGTCTGTGAGCGTTTCTCCGGGCTCAACGAAGTCCCAGTAGGTGTCGGCACTGGTCCCGGAGAGAAAAGCGTTCCTGAAGTACGTCAGGTTGTCTCCAGAGCGCCACAGGAACCTGCCGGTGATGTCGTCTGAAGGCGGCTCCTGCGAGAGGCCGCCAACCAGAACCATGTACCTCTTGTTCGCTATAGTGCTCCCATCACTGACCATGTTCGACGGAAGACTTGGCTCAGACTCCTGGCCGTACTCGTTTACATACGTGAGCTTGTACCAAAACTTCTTGTCTACAGCCCCTGACTTCTTGATGGACTGCCCAGACCAGAACCCGTCCGCTGATGCGAGGGGGATGTCTCCGTCCCCGGGATTCGTCTCTGCGATAACGGGGGCGGATGGGACAGAGTTGATGCCAAGCGGCGTCACCTTAACCCCATCCCACTTGATGTTCGGGTCACGCCCGTTGAGGATCATGACCACATTTCCGACCTGAAGGAACCGACTCGATTCCGAAGGGGATGTGGCTACCCACCGGTTCTCGGCAATAATCTCAAGCTCATCCCCCCTGAGCACAGCGATCTTCCCCCCGTACTCAAGGAGAATTTCAGTTGTCCCGTGGTGATGGAACGCACCAAGGGAAACGACCGGGTAGGAGTCACCAACGAGGGGGTTAAACGGAGTGTTCGTGGAGCTAAGCTCTGACCGACTACGCCACGCAGGGACAAGCGGCTGAATGCCCCTCGCCTTGACGACCTCTCCCTCAAGGGAGAAGACAACTCCAAGGTTGTCTGTAGACGTTCCTGTCTTCTGCCAGACCTGACCATCTAGCCCGGCTATCTGAAGGATGTCGAGAACCTGAGTTCTGCCCTTGGCTCCCGACATGCTTACGCCTTGAAGTCGGCTTCACTCGTGCCGCTGCTGTACAGCCACGAGGTCTTGCCATGAACAGTCCTTCTGCCACCCATCACGACACGGTACTGCTGGTTTAGCCTGTCCTGCTGGACCATGCGGGCGATGCCCATCTCGAAGCGCTGGCGAGCCTGATTCGCACGACCCTGCTCGTCTGACGACTCAAGCATGAGGGCCTCAGCGCCATCCAGAATCAGATGGTGGAACTCTGCGTCGAAGAGTGGTCGGTCGTTGTCGTCACCAAGCTTGACCCCCTCCATCTGCACGAGAGCCCTGACCTCGTACTCAGCGTCTGGACATGGGTAGAGCTGTAGAAACATTGAGGCAGCGCTCTGCGGCCCCCTTGGACCAAGGTACTCATCAGACATCGAGTCCGTGAAGTTTGCCGTAGCCCCCTGATCATCTCTGATCAAGTAGGCAGTAGATCCATTCGCAGAGCTTCTGTAAGTGCGAACGTAGAAGTCGTTCCGCGCCGTGTCCGACCCAACGGCAACCCTGGATGTCCCAGAAACCGTGGTCACGGAAGAGGAAGGACCGAGAGCAGACTCCGCACCGGTCTGCTTGTCCACATGCGTGTACCAATACTTGTATGCAGCGCCAGCGGTAAGCCCAGCCCCAGCAGCGAGCGCAACTGTCGGAGCAACTCTAGGTGCTGGGATCGGCTCCTTGCGGACGACTGCGAAGCGGGTCGGCTGACCGTTAACATCCTTGCCCATGTACAGCATGGTTGCTGGAGCAACCGCCGTAAGACTGTTCGGGTATGCGTAGGCACCAGCCGCACTCGCACCAGCAAACAGGACACACTCAACAACAGACTTCGAGCCCACAGGAAGGGCGACCTCGTCGTAGAGCACCGTGATGGCGATGCTGGCTGCTGAGCTACACCGAAGAGGCCTATCGAGAGTCCACTCCGTTGCCACAGAGCCCACGTTCTCGATGCGATAGATGTCGTTCTCGATCAGGATTCTCTTGCCAAACACGGTGTGCGTAGTCGCACCAGACACCGTGATGACACGCTTGTTGACCTCTGTGGACCCGTTAACGGTGAACGTGCCCGTGTTCCTGTTGTGGGTAGCGAACGAGACAGTCCGCCGAAGCCAGCCCCACTTCCTCCTTGAACAGATGTCGAGGTAGGACTGGTTGATCTTCCTGTCCAGCTTTGCGCTGGACTGGGAGTAGTCCTCACGCCGCTCCTGAAGAGCCGTTCTGAGTTCCGCGAGGTTCACGAACGACCTCCAGGGAGCGGGTGAGTTTTAGGACTAGGCCTTAATCCGAACGCGGACATGCCCTGCCACGGTGGCGGCAGGAGAGCTTGCGTGGTTCGGGTTGCACTTCAGCCAGATAGCCTGTCCCTTGGGGATAACAGCTCGGGCTGCAGTGATCGTAAAGCCGTGCTCAGTAAGCTCTGCAAGCGGAGTGCTAGCACCACCAACACTTGAGCTTAGGGAGGTCTCGCTAGCCAGCCCATTGGGACCGGTAACGAGGTCGAATGTCCAGTAGTGCGATGCGTGGCTTGCAATCGCGTCTACTGTCGTAATCGAGCCCGCCTCAAGGTAGATGTCCGACTGATCTGCAAACGCCAGAGGCACGTACTGATCGTCGGTTGCCCCAGCAACAAGCTCATAAAGGACCGTAGACGTATCCATGACAGAGTAGCCATGGGGAGCGTAGTCGCCCGAAACCCGACTAACGTGTGGTGCCAGCGGAGTTGCCATTTCTTATTCTCCTAGTTGCGACGACGAGGGGGCAGAGCCCCCCCGTCAGCACACGTTGTTAGACCGGGAGGCCCTTGAGCCAAGCCTCGATAAGGACGTTGTCAGCGGTTGCCGCCCCACGAGCGATTGCCTTCGTCTTCAGAATCTCCTGAACGTCGGCAAGCGCGCCACCAACCAAGTCGGGCTGAGCCGCAATGGTCACCAAGTCGGTAGAACCGTTGACAATCATCAGACAGTCACCGACAGCAATGTTCTGGGAATTGCCATCGACCCGAACCTTGCAAGGACCAACAACACGGAGGGTCAGGTTCTCGCCGTCAGGAATGCTCTGTCCGGTGGGGACAAGAGCAGCTCCGTGGACGGTCACAATCATCTCCGGGTTGCCTGCTGCGAGCACAGGGATCTGAGCGCGGAAGCCATCGACATTGGCGGCGGAAGCGTCGTCCATCTCGATGGCAAGAACCATTCCTTCAGTAACGGCAGCGCCGGTCGCATTAACGACACCGACATCCAGCGTAAGAGCCGAACCGCCAAACATGAATCCAGACATTTCAATATCTCCTTAGAACTGGATGGTGCCAGAGAAGTTGTTGACACCCTGTCGGGCGAGGCTCGAAGAGGTCAGCATGCACGTAAGGTAGTTGTGCGCGATGATCACATCAGAGTTCGGAGGAGTCATGAATTCCGTCATTCGGAAGTCATCGCTCTTAAGAATCGCAAGCTGAAGGCCAATGCCAGTTGCCTTGCCCTGAACCAGCGGGTTCTTGCCCGGGGTCGTGAAGTATTCCGGCTTCAGGTTGAAGTCGTTCACAGAGCGCTTTCCGGTCGTCGTCAGGAAGTAGGTCAGGCCAGTTCCATCAAGCTCATCGTCGGGCACGACAGGCGTTCCCTCGAAGAGAAGGTTCTGGAAGCCCTGGTCCCACAGAGCCTTGTCTCGCTCCTCCTGATTCGGAGCCACAAGCCGCTTGAAGAAGCGGTAGACAACCGGGGAGGTAACGATGATGTCAGGGTGCGTACCCTTCTTGGAGCAGTTCATGTAGGTCTGCTCCCAGACATCGAGGCCGTCAGTGCCGAAGGCGGTGATGCTGCCAAACTGGTTCTGCCAGTTCGAGTAGCTCGCCTGCGCGATGCCACCAACCGTCAGTCCACTGCCCGTCGTGGAGATGAAGTTGGGAAGACCAGCAATCTCCTTAGGCGCAGCTGCGTTACTCGTGTAGAGCTGACGGTTCAGCTCGTTGATCATGCTGATCTTCGAGATGGCGAGCTTGGCGTTCAGCAGGTTGACAATCTGGTAGGCCCCACGGTTCTGGGCAAGCTCCGTGTTGTCCACAACGATGGACGCACGGTTCTTGTACCAAGTCGGGTAACGAGCCGTGTCAGGACCATCCTCAGGGGTGGTCGAGAAGGTCTCGTAGGTGCTGATTGCAGAGACGTTCTGCGACTCAGTCAGGACGACCGGCAGGCGACACTCGGTGCCACCTTCGTACATCACTGCGCCCTGGCGATAGAAGTGCCAGAGGAGAGGGTTGGACTGGACAATCTCCATCGCAACGGTGTCTCGCTGCGCCTGGAGGGTGGTCGAGTAAACGCGGTCAAGCGCAAGACTCGTAATAGTATTTGCAGGCATGGATACCTCTAGATGTTAACGCCCTGCTCTCGCAGCGCACGGGTAGCGGCCTCAAGAGGAGTCTCTCGCTTCTTCTTGGTGACTGCAGATCCGTTGCGTGTAGATACAGGTGCGGCTGCTCTTCGCTTCTTTGACTTTGCGGTGGTCTTCGCTGCGCTCGCTGTCGTCTGTGCAATCTTCGCCGCAAGGCGGACTGCACGGTCAGGATCAACGGACGCAAGTTCAACCAAATCTGGGTCAGAGTCGAGGACCCTTCCCACCTCGCCAGCAAGATCGCCATGGTTGAGTCCAGGGTTCTCCTTGGCCCAGTTGCGGTACGCACTAACGACGCGCTGCTGAGCTGCAAGGGGCTGGATCTCGTTCACGGTTTCACTAACACCAAGCGCCTCAAGCTTCGCCTTAACCGCCCGATCAACGTAGTAGTTGATGACATCTTCTGGGCTTGCGCCCTTCTTCATGTCCGGCGGCGGTGCCTCCTTCTTCTCAGCAGGAGCCTCTGCGGCACCCTTCTGAGCAAGAAGAATCTGATCAACAACGGATCGCCTGTCATCAAGACGTGCGCGATCTGCAGCTAGGCTCTGTGTCTTCTTGGTGTAATCCGATTGCCTAAGGAATCCGCCCTTGATTGCTTCCCTGACCTCGTCGGGGAAATCTTCGAGCTTCTCAATATAGGCTAGCGGGTCGGCTGAGTAGTCGGGCTCTTCTTCAACAACCTCGTCTGCCGAAGCGCCGATCCCGTCATCAGGGTTGTCCTCATCCGGGATCCCCATTTCCGGGTTGTCGGTGGCATCCACTGTCATTTGACCTCTCCGTGAGCCGACTGAATGCCGGCTCTTTTCAACTATTCAGTGTGTAACCAGCCAATATGTCAAGTAGCATCGCCACCATGCCTGTAAAAAAGATTCAGCTCACTCTCGATGAAATCCAGACGTGGCACAGCCGCATCTCCTCGGCAGAGGAGTGGCTAGAAGAGAACGTCCTTCCAGCATGGAAAAAGACGCTGGAGGACTACACCAGCGAGAGAGAACATGAAGGCCTTGTTTATGGAGGCGACGATGTTCCTGAGTTTAACTTTCTTCTCGCAACTGCAAATGTGATTGTTCCATCAATCGTGTCTGCAGATCCGTATGTCAGGTTCCACCCGCGACGACCCGGCGATGAAGAGGGTGCGCGCATGGGTGAGGCCGCCGTGAACTACGTGTTCCGAGAAATCGGAATCAAGGACAAGGTTCAGGACATCGTCCTCGACGCGTTGCTCTACAACCTCGGCTTCTCAAAGGTTGGATACGACCCGTCAGGGGCGTTCCTTCTTGAGGAGGATTACGACACAGGCCCTGAGCAGTTCGAGGAGGAAGAGGGTCAGATGACCCCAGACGCGCGCAGGGCACTGATGAAGGCTATGGCTGCCGAAGATGTCCCGTTCGAGGAGGGTCCTAGCGACAACCCCACGGTAGAGCGCGTTGCTCCCTGGAACATGCTCCTCCCGTCTGGGTATGACGACATCCAGAAGTGTCCATGGATCGCAGAGCGCATGACCGTGCGCCTTGATGACCTTCGGATGGATGAGAGGTTCAAGCTGCCCAAGAACCTTGATGCTGACTCTTGGATGTCCACAGGCGTTCCAGAGAACTATGCGTACAAGGAAGATCAGATCTTTGGCCTCAACGACGGGGACGCCGAGTACATCACCGTCTATGAGATCAGGTACTGGGCGCGAACCAAGGCGGGCCTTCGCCGTCGCGTCATGTGGATGGTCAGGGAGCAGGAGGGAGTCGATACCGGCGAGACAGTGATTCGCCACATCAACGACCCACTGTCCGTCCGTGGCTACCCCTACCAGATGCTCCGGTTCAACCGCGTGCCAGGGCTGCTCTACGCAACCAAGGTTGCTGAGATTGCCTCGGTAAGGGAGATCGCAGAGCGGCTGAACGAGGAGTGGGGAATCCTCCTGAGGCACCACAGGATCTCCTCCCGGAGAAAGTGGGTCGGACTGCCCGGAATCCTTGAGGATGGGCAGCTGGCTGGACTGCTTGAGTCCGATCAGGACATGGAGGTCGCTGAGCTTCCTGCCAACGTGGGAGATATCCGCAACGCGCTGATGCTGCTCCCAGAGGCCGCACCACCCAGCACTACACCGATGGTGCTCCAGGGGCTGCAGAGGCTCATGTACGAAATCAGTGGCGTAGACGTTTATCAGCGCGGTGGGGTCGGAAGGAAGGGCACCACAGCCACTGAGGTAGCTGTCGCAGCACAGGGGTCGTCCAACCGGGCCACCACGCGACTCGGGGTCGTGGAGCGGTTCACAGAGGCCATCGCAAGGCAGGTTCTCTCCATCATCCGACAGTATTGGGATGAGCCCAGGTACATGCGCGTCACGGGCGCTACCGGAGAGAACGAGTTCGTCTCCTTCTCGTCCTCAGATATCTCTGGGATGTACGACGTTCTCGTGGAGGCAGGGTCCACCATCGGCAAGGATCCTGGAACCGAGCAGCAGGCGTTTATGGGATTGCTGCAGACGATCCAGGCAACCGTAGGCTCACTCGTCCCGCTTGTTCAGTCGGGAATGGCAAGTCCAGATACCATCAAGAACTTTGTCGATAAGGCGTTTTCGATCTGGCAAGCTGACAAGCGTATGCTCATGCAGCCCCTGGCTGCGCTGCAAGCAGCAGCAAGTCCAGCAGCCCCATCCCCAGCCGGTGGACCGTCGCTTGAGTCGGTCGAAGCAGGAAGAGGTATGGGTGGGCAAGGAGAGTCCCTGGCAGGGCCGCGAACTGAAGCTTCCCCAGGTGGGCAGACCAGCGGAACTGGCGGAACAGCAGATCTAGCAACACTGATGTCACGAGTAAGAGGAACCTGATGCCCTACTACCCCATGCGATGTTCGTTCTCTGGATGCGGGATGGAGTTTGACTACTTCACCAAGCCCGACCTTTACATGGTCAGCAAGCGATCTGGGTTCAGAGACATTCGGTGCGTCTACTGCGGAAGCTTCGGATCGGCGGATCGCGCCTACCCAAGCGACTCCGCACCAGCGAACACAACCGTCAAGGGAACATGGGGAAGACACGCCAGCCCAGGACTCAAGGGCAAGGACTTCTACACGAAGCAGGAAAGAGACCGTCAGCTCGCATCCGTTGGGCGTATCTCTGAGCCCATCGATGAAGGAGCAGCTCCGAACAGGCCAAGGAGCGCAAAGGTCTATAAGAGAAACGAAGAAGGAAAGATCGCTGAGGTCGTCAGGGCTAAGCCAGAGCCAAAGGCCATCGTCTACGATGAGAAGGCCATCAGCGCGAAGCCAGCCGACATCATCCGAAAGTTCGGAGAGCAGAACGGTGGGCTGGTCGTTTTCAGCGACATTGTGAACAGCGGCAAGATTGAGAGCCGCAAGCTCCAGGGCGGCATCATGGGAGCCATCAGGCAGGGGTGGCTAGAGAAGACCGAGCAGAAGAAGATCTACCGCCTCGTCTGAAAGATCTTGCTCTTCACTCGCTTGATCCACTTCTCGTACTTGTCCCACTCATCCCCAGACCACCTGTTGTGATCTCCAGATGAGGCAGGGGTTGTGTCACCGCTGACATCTGCACCAGACCCTGGGCAGTAGTGAGCCACTGCGCTCGCAATCATCATCGAGACACAGGCGTCGTCATTCTTTCCGGGAGGGGCACCCATCCTTGCCTCAGACTCTGTCCCGTTCGGCTTGAAGTCGATCGTCCTTCGATAGGCAACCATCTCAGCGAGTACCTGCTGGGATCTGATCTTGATATAGCCGTCTTTGAGAGCCTTTTGCATTAGCCCAACCATCGCAGGCTTAGTTTTTCTGTTAGTGTCCCAGCCTAGCATTTGGGTCATGCCTACCAGAGAGTCAACGCTCTTCCTCCGGTAGATGTTCCAATACTTGGTCTGCCCGAGCATGGCAACCAGACCAGCCCCAAGGCCAGACACCTCTGGTGCCAGGGTGGCGTTGTTGTAGTGCATGGCGATCATCAGTGACTGCTCAGCGAGTACGTCGAGATCGACCTTGCCCCTCCACTCAGCGACCTGACTCATGCTCGCGATGTCGATGACGACGATGTGGTCCCAGTCCCTGGACGACATGCCCTTGCTGACATCAACAGAAACAACGTAACGCCTGTTCCTTCTCGGACCCTCCCAGACAGACAGCCTCCCGTTTCCATCCATGCACTCCTGAAGCTCAGGCTCGTAGCTAGAGAAGAAGCGAACCCTTCCGGGCTCGTTACCGGAACCGTCTACGATCTCGTACCACTTGTGCTCAGGACAGTCGTTGTCCTCATGGAGTCTCAGCCTCTTCGAGCACAAGTCGCATGAGCACCCATGCTTCCGCACCTGCTCCCAGACAAGATCTTGATCAAAGACAGGGCTTCCTGTCGTTGAGAAGGCCTCTTCGTCTGTACTCGGATACTCCTGCCTGAACCTGTCGAGACTTCCTCCACACTTGCTGACAAGGGTCTCCCTGCGCCACTGGAGGTTCTCAAGACTGATCCAGTCACCAAACTTCTCAAGCAGCTCTCTCTCGTACCCATCAAGCGTCTTGCGGTACTCCTCCTCAGGAGAGGGGAGCTTTCTCTGGTACTCCTCCATGAGGAACCAGGGGGTGAAGAGCGCATACCACGTCGAGTCAGGATGCCCAGGGTGCTTGCGCTTCAGCTCCATCCAGGGAGGGATCTCATCCCACCAGACGTTCGCCGCTAGGTACTGGGTGTGGTGAAAGTCACCAGATCCGTTGCACGTAGACTCTGAGTAGATCATCGTCCCAGGCTCATCTGGCACAGCCTGCAGTGTCGCCAGGAAGAACGCCTCTGGGTTCTTGTAGAAAGCGACCTCAGAGCAGTGAACCTGTCTCGCCGTAAAGCCACGAGCATCGTCCACGCTCTTCGCTGTCATCACGATGAACCTAGACCGAAGTCCTGCAGAACCGTTAGGCGCTCTGAAGTCCAGCTCGTAGACGTTGTTGTACCTAGTTAGCGGCTTGACCTCATCCTTAAGGTAGTCGTAGAAGACCTTGCACTTCGTGAAGATCGCCCTGACAGATGGCTCCGTATGCGCTGCGACAAGGGCAACCTCGTCGTGGTTCGTGATGCACTTCCAGAACATTCTCGCCTGGACGTGAGTCGAGCATCCCAGCTGCCTAGCCTTCGCCTCCCAGACTCTTACCGGGATCCCCTTGGCCTCCATCTCTGAGATAAGGCCCTCGCGGATCAGCTGAGACTTGTTCAGATTCAGATTTACGAAGTCACCACCCTTCGTCTGAATCCTCAGATACTTCTCTGCAAACTCGATGAAGTCGTCATGCCTCCCCGACACGAGGACATCTGCCGCCTCGTCCATGTACTTCTTATTTGCCAAGGTGCTTCTTCATCCTGTCCGAAGGTGGTGGAACCTCTCTGCTCTTAAACTTCTTCCGCATCTCGGCGCGCCAGTGCTCAAGGTCGCTGCCGATCACATCGACATCGTCCTCGTGAAGCATCCTGCAGTTCCAGACTGTGCCCTTCATCATCCGATGCGGATAGGTGACGAAAGCCACACGAAGCTTTCCCATGGCCCCGTCAATCAACCTCTTGGCCTCGTACCTGCTTACGGAGATCCGCTCACCAACGTGCCTCGGAGCTATGTAGCCAGCTTCGTTGGCCTTCTTGAAGGCGCGCTGTGCTACCTCGTCAGAGAAGACAGGGGCGTCAGGAAGGGCCGGGGGCCCCACGTGCCACAGCCCGTCTGAGCCGATCCACTTCCTCCACTTACGGCGGGTCAGGATGGCGTTGCGCCACTGCTCCATCTCCCAACCGTATCGGGCTGTGTCGTCTTTGAACTCTGGGACTGTGACCGTGTCTTGGAGAAGCTCTCGGTCCTTAACCTTTGCGGCGCTAGGCCGGTAAGCGATGCTGTCATCCGCAGCCTTGCGCCACGAGTTGACCCCACCTACACGGTCGTTCCTAGCCAAGCTTCTCGTACTTCCCATCCCCCACGTAACGCCACATCCTGCGCTCCACACCCCTCATACGCATGAAGGTGTCGTGGTCCACAAAAACTGGCGAGGGAACCTCCTCCTCAACAACCTCCTCCTCAACAACCTCGTCCCCAACAGCCTCTTCCTCGGTGGTGGCGAGTTCGTCCAGACAGCTGCTGATTGCCGAGAGAAGGGTAGACCGATGCTTCCCGTCAAGCTCGGCGCTATACAGAGAGAGAAGCTCAGACTTCCCTAGCCCGGCAAGCAGGGACGATGCAGACTTGACGCTGTGCTCTGAGGGGTCGAAAGGCAGCATGATTCCTCCGGGCATCTTGCTTACCACATTGTACGCGAACAGGCTAATACCATGAAGAAGAAGAAGAGCGCCGCCAAGAAGCGGAAGACAGCAACCACAAAGGCCAAGCGCCCCGCCAAGGGGAAGCGAGCCAAGAGCACAACCTACAGCAAGGGCTACAGGTACTGATGCCAGTCAAGAAGTGCAAGACCAAGGGCAAGGCGGGCCGCAAGTACGGCAAGTCTGGGAAGTGCTACCCGGGTAAGTCTGGGAAGAAGAAGGCTGCCAAGCAGGGCAGGGCCATCAAGGCCTCGAAGAAGAGAGGCTACTAAGCCTCGATCTCTTCAAGACCCTCTACGATCACACCCTCGATGGTCGGCTCTATGAGGATTCTCATACTCCCCTTGCGGGAGGAGCCGTGCTGGTACTCAATCTCGCCGTAGACGGCTGAAGATGGGTCTTCGTACAGACGGTTGATGGCGTCGGAGAGAGCGTCATCGACACAATCCCCGACGCCAACAATAGTCAGCGTGAAGTGAACGATCCTAGAAGGGGAGGTCGTCCTCTCCACCGCTATCCACCTTCGGCTTCGGTGAACCGCTGAAGACCTGAACGTCGCTAGCCACGACCTCGGTCACCCACTTGGTCTCACCGTTGTGCTCAAACTTTCTGTTGTCGAGCCTACCATCGACTCCAACAATCGCACCCTCACTCAGGCCCACAAGCGACTGAGCGGTCATACCAAAAGCCACAACGCGAACAACAGTGCTGAACTCGCTGTCCTTCCACTTCCGCTTAGTACGAACCCTGAATCCAACCTTCTTCTCAGAGTTATGCGTGTCGCCTTCAACTCGGCCCATCACGAACACCTTGTTCGCACTCGGGTATTCCATCACAAAGCTCCCATCAATCTGGTTACGTCATCGTCGCTCAGTTCACTCCAGCGGTACGAAAGCACCGCAGCCAGCCGGTTCTGCTTAAGAGTTATCTCTTCAGTGTGGAACTTCACGTGCCCCCTGGAGCGCACAGCAAGCACGTAGAGTTCAAGCGGATCGGCATCAAGAATCTCTGCAATCTGGTCGATTCTCTCCCTGGTGAACGGAGCCCTGCGGCCCAGCTCAACGTCGGACACGTAGACCTTGGTCACGCCAAGCCTTCTCGCGACCTCTGAGATCGTCATTCCAGCACCCTTGCGGGCTGCGCGGACAGCCTTCCCAAACGTCATTTCATTGCCTCCATAAGCTTGGCAGCTTACATACACTAAATGCGGTTGTCAAAGTCCCTGTCCTCAAGCCATCCGAAGGGCTCTGGCAGGTGCATCGTGAAGGTTCCGGTCGAGCCGTTCCTCTGCTTTGCGATGCGGACGTTGAAGTCGCTGAAGTTCGCTGTCGGGTCACGGTTGAACGGTCTGTCAACGAAGAGGATGGCGTCAGCGTCCTGCTCAATCTGTCCAGACTCCCTCAGGTCAGACATCTGAGGGACACTGCCTACACGTCGCTCGATGTCACGGTTCATCTGGACCACGGTGATGATCGGGACCAGAAGCTCGTTTGACAGGGCCTTGATAGCCCTGGAAGCGGCAGCGACTTCCTCCTGACGGCTCCTAGAGCTGTTCTCAAGCAGCTGCAGGTAGTCAATCACGACCATCTCGATGCCGTGCTTCTTCACGTTGGATCGGATGTCGTTGATGACGCGATCCAGCTTCCTAGAGCCGAAGTCCACGAGGATCGGGAGGGATGAGAATGTCCGCTTGGCGCGGGCTGCAGCCTCCTCAAGCTCATGCATCGGCAGCTTCGTGTTCTGGCCTAGACGCATCTGGGCAGAAGAGATCCGCTTGGCTACCGAAGGCTTACTCATCTCCAGTGACACGAAGAGACTCTTGGTGCCGATCTTCGTAGCCATGCGCTGCATCATGCTCAGCACGAAGTGGCTCTTACCAGTCGAAGGCCTAGCCGCAACAACCACCATGTCGCCCGGCTGAACCTCAAGAAGAGAGTCCATCAAGGGATAACCAGTGCGAACCTGCTTGCTCTGCTTCTTCCCAGACGCAACAGCGAGAACGTCCTCGACGCCCTCACTCATGATCTCACCGATCCAAGTCTCGTCACTGATGGGCTTGTGAGACACGATTTCTGGAGACCGCTCTGGGTACTCCCTGAACCAGTCGCACCAGTCACCAGTGAACGACTCGGGCCACTCAATGCTCAGAGAATCAGCGCCAAGATCACCGAAGACCTCGACAACCCCAGGAGTCGAGCCACGACCCGCCTTGTCAGCATCGAAGCCGACCACCAACTCTGTGTTGCCGTCTAGAAGCCGTAGAATCCTCTCAGAGCGATTTTTATTGAGCCACCCAACCCCAGGTATACCCAGAGCCCCTAAACCGCGCTGAGCGAGCGCTGCGGCGTCAAGAGCGCCCTCTACGAGGAACAGTCTCTTCTTGCCTTCCTTGTTGGTCTGGAGTTCTCCCAGGCATGGGAGGTTGTGTGGAAGCGGTACTTTCCCCTTTAGGTGTACGTACTTAGGTCCTGAATCGCTTCCACTTCGGGAGAGTCTTCGGAACTGGATGTGCGCTACGGAGCCCCCTGGTGTGAGGTAGGGGATCGCTAGGTGGTATGCGAATCCGACAGGGCAGAAGAGGTTGTCAGACGACTTCGACTTCGCAGCGAGTCCCAGTCTTACGCAGGTCTCCACGCTTGTTGCGTGTATCGCCGCTCCCATGGCTGCGTTGGCCTTGGGCTTGTCGATGTCTGTGATTCTGAGCTTCTTGACGGTCTCGTGGTTGATGCCTCTCTTGGTGACAAGCCAGTCGAGTCCGAACTCACCGATAGGCCCCAGGCTGTTCACAAACGCCGTACACGCAGCGATTCGCATCCTGTCTGGCAGGTCGTCTTTCTGCTCTTCGATCTCCGGGTACTTCACGTCCGTTCCGTTGATTCCGGTGAGCCACTCTACTGCCTGCTTGTTGTCGCATCCCCGTCGCCACTCGACTAGGTCGATGACATCTCCCGACCGCTGGCAGCCGTGGCACTTGAACCTGTGGCTTCCATCTTTGCGGTAGAAGGATATCGACGGAGTTCCATCCCCTGGTCCTCGGCTGTGGTCAGGGCAGTAGGCCTTTCTCTTGCCTCTTGCGATGGTGATTCCCAGGGAGTGTGCAACGGATCGGATGTCTCTGGTCTTTGCGTCTTCGATGTTCATACCGGCAGCAGTCCCAGGTCGTACCTAACGTCTGTCACCAGCTGTCCGATGGCCCACTGCATGGCCCTGTCGCTCTCTGGCTTGGCCCCCAGTTCTCGTAGGGCTTCGAGCAGCGGAGCAGGGTCATGCGGGTCGCTGCTGGTCTCGAAGCGCTGCTTGATGAGCTTCACGAGCCTTTCTCTGTACTGCAGGTTTCCGTTGGTCATGTTCTGCCCGGAGAGGATGAAGAGGTCGTCCTTGAGGCTTCGGTTGATGGACACCCCGTTGACGACTACAGCCACCTCAGACCTTCCAGCGTTGACGGCATCGGTCTTGGCTCTTCTTGACATCCCCGACCAGTGTCCCTGGTCTGCAGTGGCCCTGATCACGGTCTCTTTCTCGAAGGACTCTGCGCGGTTGAACCAGTTCCCCAGGAAGCGTCTGATGGATGTCTTCTGCTTCTTCTGCCCCATCTCCCAGGCTCTAGCCTTCTTCGCTTCAGCCAGCAGGTCCATGGTGGGGTGTGCCTCTTGCTGCACAGCAGCCCAGGTCTCCAGGGGCTTACCACGGGTCACCAGATCTCCCCAGGTTCGCTCCAGATAGTCTTCGAATTCCCCTCGCGCGTGTGTGATCGCGGGTGTGCGCCTGTCCGCGGGATCAGCACCTTCGGTGCATACCAACGCGGGTCCGCCCCCCCGCGCATTATGGGCGCCCGGGTCCGGGGGCGAGGGCGCGCCTACACGTGCGGGCGGGTCGTGCGGGCGCGTGAGGAACCATCCGCCCTCAGTAGGCCGCAGGAGCATCGTCTCCTGCAGGCCGGACAGCCCACGAGAGACCACCTCCACGGGCAGCCTGGAAATGGAGTGGATGTAGAGTGGATCGGCGTATTCAGCAGGTACATAGCCATCTGAACGGGACACACTCTCTACAACAGGATAGACAGCAACACTCTGCCAACAGGCTCTGACCAAGCCGGGCAAGCTCAAGTAGTTCACGGCACCTCCAACGTCACCTCCGTGGCGACCCGATGAGTGTACGCCACCGCAGCTGACGGTGTCAACCGGGTTTCTCTGGGCCGTAGGCCCAGGGTCGTGCTATCCTGCGGGCGTCTGCACCTCCACGTAGACGACCCACCTGCGAGCGCCCCGGTGACTGACCCGCCGGGGCGCTTGCGATCTCGGAGACCGGCATGGTGTCTGCCTGGAACGGGACGCAGCTGTTCAGCTCAGCTTCCACAGAGTGGTCCACACCCCAAGCCCTCTACGACCACCTCCACAGTCGATTCAACTTCAGCCTGGACGCTGCCTCCAACGGCATGAACTCCAAGTGCCCCTCCTACCTCGTAGACGCACTCACACAGCCCTGGGACTGCCCCACCAAGGCCGTGTGGCTCAACCCTCCCTGGGGCCGTGGCATCGGTCGGTTCCTAGACCAAGCCATCCTCCAGTCAAGGGAACACAAGCTCACCGTCGTCTGCCTCGTACCCGCATGCACAGACACCCTGTGGTGGAGCAGGTACGCCTGGGCTGCTGCAGAGATCTGGTTCCTCACAGGACGACTGCACTTCGTCAGAGAAGACGGACACACAGGACCATGCACCAAGGGCGCTGCTATCCTCGTCTACACACCCTGGCACACAGGAGACCCACAGACCCGACTTATGAACAAGGAAGAGTGGGCAGAGGGGTAAGAGCGTTGGAGAGAGCGACGTTTATGTACCCCGAATATATATAGACAAGATTCAGGGGGGTGGGGGGGTGGATCAAGCTATAGATAGGGGGGTACAGAGACTGTCTAGGGGGTAGGCCTCTAAACGATTGACAGGGAGCCTTGACTACTGCCCAGGACTACTGTCTAGAGAGGTCACAGGGGCGACGTACAGCGGAAGTGGTAGTTAGAGAGGGAGCCAGGAGCCCGAAGCGGGAGCTCCGTCCCAGCTCCTCCCCTCAGCCCCTATTCCGTCCAGCCCCCTGGCACCGTCTCTCCGGCCCTAACTCGCTCCGCCCCGTGTCCAGACATGCCCGGAGCCGCTCCGAGGCCTCTACGGCGCTGTCAGGGCCCTTCCTGGCCGTCCTGGGGCGGCCGCTGAGCCCCGGATCCCGGTCCAGGCCCAGGCGGAGCCCCGTCCTGGCGGACCGCTAATCGCTGTACGTCGCTCGATTTGTGGGGGGATGCTCAACCGCCAGGACGGCGGGAGCTGAGGCTCCGGAACGTAGAAGGGGGCCTCCCGGTTTCCCAGGAGACCCCCTCTAATCGCTCTACAGAGCCGCTGTGCTAGCTCGCCAGGAGGCCAGCCTTCGCCAGGGTCGCCTCAACGGCCTCAACGGCCTGCTTCAGCTCGCCCTGCTTGCCGGTGGCAAGGGCCGCGAGCCTTGCGGCGACGCTGGGGGAGTCCGTCCCCATTGCTGCAGCGGCTGCCCTTGCAGTGCTCTCCGCCGTCAGCCATGCCGCCATGACGTCCTTCCGCTGTCGGTTGGGGCAGGGCTTCACTGCTCCCGGAGTCGGGGGACTGGAGAGCATCCAGTCGGCCAGCCCAGGAGCCGGAGCTGCAGGAGCTGCAGGGGTCGGAGCGGCCTGGACGACTTCCACCACCTCGTCCGGCTCGTTCGACAGCAGCTGGAAGGCTGCAGGGGTCCCCAGGGCCTTGACCAGTCGAGCAAGGAAGTCGCTCCACTGGGACTCCGTCAGTCCCTCAGCATCGATGGAGAAGGCGGTCTTGTGCTTGCTGTAGGGGACCGTCTTGATCCAGTCCCCGTCGTCATTGAGCCGGACGGCGTGAACGTAGCACCGTCCGCCATTCCAGCACCAGATCCCCACTCCGCCGTCCTCCTTCGAACCGCCCTTGATCCAGGGTACGAAGTTGAAGACCTCAGCGAGACTCTTGAAGCTCCGGCGATTGGGGCTCTGTCCACTGTTTCTGCTCTGCTTCTTGAGGTGTCTAGGCATTGTCTCTCTTCCTTTGCTGTGCCGCTGAATTGCGGCGGGTGAGGCTCCAGGCTATCACACTCGCAACTTCCCGGAATCATTGGGCTTTCCGGCCGAATGCCGACTGTATCCCAACTGTTTGCATCTAAGTTTTTTTGACCTACTCAACTCCTTTTTTCTCAGCTCTGTGACGCGTTCGATTTCTCCGCGATGCAGAGCCGGGCATGTGGTAACTGCCTGCAATCCAGGCATCCTTACCAATCAGTTCAGCTATCAGGTAGTGCCATCCCAGCCAATCAATGTGAACGTCGTAACTGTCGGCTACATCCTCCGCTCTTTCCTGAAGTTGTCTAATGTTGTCCACTTCTTCTTCGCTGGGATTGTCGGGGAGCTTGTCGCACTCTGTCTCTATGAGTCTCAAGTGCGATTCAATCTCGTCCGGCAGGTATGCCGATGTGTACCGGCTAACAAAGAATCCCATTTAACTTCTTAACAGCCAATCGCAGGCCGTGAACCGCAGTCCTTGCACAGAGAACATTCGGAACAACTACAGCGCTGCTGTGCCTCTCTGAGAAGTACCGTGTGCTTCTTGCATCCATGCAGGAGAGCCATACGAAGTTAGTGACTTCTGAGATTTGCTCAAAAAGCCACTCAGCATCGTCGTCACCAAAGGCAATCACCCCTGAAACAGTCTTCAGCTTTTCGATGAATGCCTTTGAGGAACTCTCCCTTTTGTCCGGATCAGTTACAGGAATCTCAGACTGCCTGTTGCCGAGTATGTAGGCACCGCGTCTGGTGACCCATCCATTGAAATGTGCAAACAGAACAATGTTTGGGTCATTGTTTGCAAGTGCAATAGCTGCTGCCATTGCCTTGTCCCTAACAGCGCTGCAACTAGGGCTTATGTCCACCATGACAAGCTTGAGACCAGTCCCCATTTCCTCCTTCCCGGTTCGGGACATACGGTAGGACTTGCCTGTGATTTCCTTGACAAGCCGCTTAGCATCGATGCGAGGAGTTGATTCAACTCCCACCCCAACTTCCAGGGCATCGAAGTAGCGATCCACGGCTCTTGCGATTGATTGCGCTTGCTTCCTTTCCTTCTTTGAGTTCAGTGCTGCCATTGCCATATCAACGAAGCCGCCGGGGTTATCCCTTCTGTGTGCTTTCTTCTTGTATGCAGCATCTTCCAGCACTTGTTCGGTGTCTGCGTCGTCTCTCATATCTGACTCTCTGACAAGCTCCTCGAAGCCGTCAGGGGGCGACAAGGGGTGAGGATGCATCCCCCCATCATTGAGGCCGCTGTCATGACCAGCTCCTCTTAGGTTGTTTGTTTTAAGACCTCCAGACTGCGACTGCATTGGTCCGCAAGCGTCCTTGCCGTTAGCATCCACCTGGGAACCGACTCCAGGGCTGTCACCATTGCATTCGGAGTTAGAAGTCTCCTCAAAGGTCACTTGAGACAAGTGCTTGCCATCCTTGGGCTCGACACCTGTTTCATAGTCCCCTCCACCCGATTGACCAGACCCGGCATTGCTGCCAGGAGCAACCTCCGAGAGCCCAGACCCCTGACAGTCCATACCGTCACTGTGATCAGCAGTGTCAGTAGAGCTGTCAGTTGAACTTGGTCCCTCTTCAGAAGCTTCGGATGAAGGTCCCTCCCTGCCGCCCTTTGTTAGATCTTCATTGCTGTCTCCTTTGTTAAAGATTTCGGAAATAAGTGCGTCAGCACCATGCTTTGAGATCAGTCTGTCGATGTGCTTCGAGCACTCTTTCCTGTCTTCGTACTCAATCAGACGACTGTTTTCTGGAGTGAATCCGAAGTAGTTGATGTCGCTCCACTCGTGTTGCGTGGACCGTCGATAATGGTTTCCATCATCGCTGATATAGATCTGCCCACCCTTGTCGAGGAGCTTCCGAAGTGCTCGAAGCTTCATTGCTAGACCTCTTCCTCGACTGCTCCCTTGCAGAAGAAGCTATCTGCAGGAAGGGCCCTCGGAGGCACCACAAGAAGGTTCACCGGATGCTCTCCGTCAGAGTCCACACAGAAGGCGCTCTGAACCATGGAGGCAGTGCCGTCCTCGTAGATGATCAGGTCGGGCTTCCCGACAGGAACCACTCCGAAGGGAGCATCCCCGACCATGTAGTTGGCCGTCAGCTTTGCCGTGTACTCGATCATGTTCATGAAGATCTCGCTGAGATCATCGAGAAGCTGCTGAGAGGCATACTCGAATGCCTCTGCCGGCATTCTGCTTATGTTGTTGATCAGGTGCATATCTAGCTAGCGTCCTCTGGCTCGGACCAACTCTGCCCAAGCAGCGTTGACCATGTTGTTGTGCTTGTCGGAAAGGATGGATTCCCTCCCCTTGCTTGTCCTCGCAGCCCACTGCGAAGCCAATTCCTTGATGTCGTCGTTGCTCTTTGCCCAGTTCCAGCAAGACTCAATAAACCTATGACCCTCCTGAATGCTCAGAGACCCGTTCCCCTCCTCTGCAGCCACTGCTCTTGCAAGCTTCCAGAGAAGCCCGACGACTCCCTTGAACTTGATCCCAGTGCGCTCCATAAGAAGCTCAAGCTGAGTGTTCAGAGGCAGTGGATTCATCCAGACTCTTGAGGCTCTCCTGAGGAGTGCGTCAGACAGTGGCCTCTGGTCATTGCTTGTGATGATTATGGTGACTGTTTCCAGATTGGTCTGAAGCCGATCTGTTGGAGAAGTAGGAACAAGCCCAGTCTCCATCCAGGCAAGAAGCAGCGCCTCTGTCCTCTCCTGAGTCTTGTCGATTTCATCAAGCAGGAGCACAACCTTCTTGCTGTGAGAAGCTTCTGCAACTGCAGCAAGGACTCCCGGCTGGTGAACGCTCTCAGAGTCACCAGCAACTGCTGCAGTGATGTTGACTCCGCTGAACAGCTCATCTGAATCGGACCAGCTGTGACACTGGTAGTAGAAGAATGCTGCACCACGAAGCTCAGCAACTGCCTTTGCAAAGGCGGACTTGCCAGTGCCAGGGGGTCCAGAGAGCAGCATCGCTCTGGACCCACCGTGCTCTATGTTGCAACTGAGAGCAGTTGCCAGAGCCAGTGCGTCAGACCGGCGGGCATAGTATCCAACCGACCTGAGATCCTTGATCAGTGCATTGATCACTTTGATGTCCT
>CEOA01015700.1_pt1 | contig 24986 bp, 19 predicted proteins | sample 530251 | NCBI WGS metagenome assembly CEOA01 (sample SAMEA2619838, study PRJEB7988) | marine metagenome | biome: marine biome (ENVO:00000447); feature: surface water layer (ENVO:00002042); material: "saline water (ENVO:00002010), including plankton (ENVO:xxxxxxxx)" | depth 5 m
CGTTCTATTTCCACCGCCAGTTGTAAATTCACTCCAGTTTCCTGAATTATTTGGTAAAAAACCCGTACTAGTGTTTCTAGACTCGCCCGATAGCACAGAATATTTGTAGTATTTTCCAGCAGAAACATCCGCATGATAACCACTGCCTACATAAGCTAACATGCCATCTTGAAGCATACCAGAAGGTATGCCTACTAGTGTATCTATTCCACTTCCGCTTACAAGCCTAAGACCGCCTCTTTGTTCTGTGTCTAATATAATCGGATGTGTGCCGTTGGTACTCCAAGTCCCCGGCCAAGCATTCCTCGATAATCCATCGTAATTTGCCATCCTTTAATTCTCCTAAGATATCTTTACGTATGTGTTACCGGGATTCAGAGTGATACCGTATAGCTTGTACTCTTCTGAACTGTAACCCGCAGGTGGTGAGTCTGGCTCTAAGTCAACTGTTGCCTCTGTTGGGGTAGCACCGACCAGCAATGATGGGCCACTACCAGTCTCAAACGACGTTGGCTGAGAAGCAGAAGATCTTACGCCAAACCACCAACACTTAGGAACCCCATCAGGATTATTTATATACTGGTCAATAGCTTTTACTTGATTTCCAAGCTCTGTCACTGTTGACGAGTCAAAGTCATTGGTATCCACAACATCTGCTCTAGATGGGACATTAGAGGTACTCGCAGTAAATATGTAGAAACTTGGGTATGTAAATGAAGCAGAGATACTACTGTCACTACTAACGTCCTGAGAAGTGTATTCTGTCCCAGTAACAGTTGCGGGTCTAGTAAAATCTGTAGTCGCGGTAATAGTTCTGCCGCTGTTATTATTTTTATGAATTGGAGTCGTAAATGTTATTGTGCCATCATCACTACTATTGCTAAGTGAACCTTGGCTACTGGTAATAGTAGTAGAAGTATTTGACAGATCAGATATATTGTTAATTGTTAGGTTGTAAGTTGTGGATGTGTATGTTTCTAAGAAGTTCTTGCCGCTCAAATTACCAAATGATATACCATTAGAAGCATTTGACCAGTTGAAAGTAATCGTCGCCGTTTCTGATATTGTTGCTTGATTCTTATCAAGGAAGCTAACAGTCGCACTAGCAGATCCACCAGTCAAGTTATTTGTAGATGAATAAATCGGTGAGTCTCCGTCTGTGCTGAATGTTTGAGTCCAATCAACGCCACCGCCCGGAGTTACAGAAGGGCCAGATGTTGAATAAAGAGTGACATCAGATGTTACACCGCCAGTAATCCCAGTTAGAGGAGATTTAACGCCGCTCACATAATTTGTTAAAAAGTCAGTTGGGTTGTCAACTGTAACCGTCCACTGAGTAACTGCTTGGTCCCAACTTCTTGATTGACCCGCAGCAGAAACGGATGGGCTAAATCTAGCAACCTCTAATCTGAGGTAACCTCCGTCAAAGTCAGTAGCTCTAACTACTTGTTCTGTTCCATCAGCGTCAATAAACGTTGTGCCAATTCTATATTCATCATTGCTTCCAGATTTTTCAAATACTATTCCAGAAGTCGATCCAGCAGAACTTAGTAATCCTGAAACCGTTACAATATCAGTAGCATTGGTGTCTGACCTAGTTTCAAAATACCCAGAAACAGAGGAAATTTCTATTTCATTTTGAACTGCTAGGCCGGATGCAAAGTTAGCAATACTATCATCATCAGATGTTAAGAATGTAGAAGCGGCCCAACCACTAACAGAAGATATTTGAGAGTCAGCAGTATCAACCCTAGTCTCGAAATAACCAGAAATAGCAGCATCGTCATACAGTAAACCAGATACGGTCGCTATATCTGTTTCATTTTGAACCGCCAACCCCGATGCAAAATTAGCGATACCAGAAATAGCTACACCACTGACACTATTTGCTGATATAGAATTTGAAATGAAGGTTGAAAATCCTGCGTCGTCATTGATAGCTGCTGCCAGTTCGTTGAGGGTATTTAATGTTGCTGGAGCACTATCCACTAGAGATGCTATCTCGTTCGTTATTGTGGAGCCAGCCCAACCGCTGACCGCAGCAGTCTGAGCTTCATTTGTATCTACCCTAGATTCAAAATATCCAGACAAAGATGCGTCATTATACAGTAAACCTGAAACGGTTGCTATGTCTGTTTCGTTTTGAACCGCCAAACCCGAAGCGAAATTAGCAACCTCAGAGTCGCCAAGTAAGCCAGAAACAGTAACAATATCTAATTCATTCTGTACAGCTAAACCAGAAGCAAAATTAGCTATACTGTCATCGTCAGAAGTCAGGAATGTAGAAGCAGCCCAGCCACTAACAGCATTGTCACCATTTGTAATAGTTTCAGCAGCCCAACCACTAACAGCAGAGGCATCTGCACCGGTAAATGCTGAACTCTGAAAAGTACCATCTTGAAAATAAACACCGCTTGTTAGAGTAATGGTTTCCATTCTACCACTACCATTTACATCTAATTCGTAGATAGGAGTGTCAGTCAAGACACCAATTTTACCACCACTATCTACAACAGATAATGATACGCCTAATGAATTTTCCCATCTTTGTAGATCTGATGTATTAAGTACAGCACCCTGAACGGTAAGTGCAGGGTAGAGTGCTGATTGACTATCTATGTAAACACCAGTGTCAGAACTCGCCCTGAAAACAAGATTACCTTGGTGTTGAACAGAAAAACCAAGGGTATTAGCAATAGAGAAATAATTATTTGTGTCACTAACAGACCCAACAGACCCGTCTCTACCAAAAATATACCCAAATGTAGGGGTTGCCGTTTGGTCTAATGGGTTGGTTTTTAAACCAAGTCTCCATAATGGGGAAACACTAGCGTCTACCCAAAGAGAAACCGTTTGGTTTGTTCCATCATCTTTGTATGCATGGAAAAAATTACCAGAAGAGTTTGGGCGAACAAGTGTTAAAAATTTAGCAGTAACTTCATCTGCATTTATATCACCATCTAGATTTAAATCTAAATCACCAAGAAGGGACAGGTCACCACTTACAAGGGTGTTGCCACCCATAACCGTATCACCATTGACACTAAGTGAGCCTTGTAGGTTAGAATCACCAGAAACAAATATTGTATCAACTTTCAAGTCTTTGATATTTCCATCTCTTGTGGAAACAATATCAACAACTCGAACTCCACCATCTGGATCTTCAATAAATGCTCTAGAAGCAGGGAGTGTGCAGAAGACAGTAGAAACACCCTCTAGGCTAATCTTAGAACCGCCAGCAGAGCTATCAAATACTACATCTCTAGAAATAGAATTCGAAGACGCCGTATAAACACCCTGACCAACTTCCCATCTAGAGTTGTTCTCAATAGTGTAATACGTGGTGTTACCGTCACCAATACCAGTATTGAATGTCTGAAACGAACCGTAGGCACCGTTGAGAACTAAATCTCCGATGCCGGTTGTGCTTGACGTTTCTTTTACTCTATCTGATATAATAAACATTAGGTAGCCTTAATTTCTCTCTCTGATAAGGTATTTATTCAATTAATAATACGCATTTTTGTGAAAATTGATTACTTCACAGGAGTGCTTATCTTACTCTACCTATTAGGTGTCCACATGTAGTAGTAAACTGCCCCGCCTCCATTAAGTGCCTCTTGTGTGGGAGCACCAACAACAAGTCCAACCCAAGTAGCATCCGCTCGACGAGGATGTCGTCCAAATCCGTCGTTTTCGACAAAACTAGCAACTGGTTTTCCATATCTTCCAACTATAGTATTGCCATCTGGACCTATCTCAATGTACATAACAAAAATTCCGGGGTAATACTTGTTTTCAGATAGATTGTACACTTCTCCTTTGAGAATAAACCTTCCATTGCCAGTTGGTTGCTTATATCCAAGATTGGGAACATACAAGTAATTTCCATCAGCAGCTTTTTCTGGATAAAGTTCAGATTGCACCTCGGAAGAGGAAATGTCCGCAGAATATTTTCTCCAATCGTCACCTCCAAAATAATAAATTACTTGGAGATTGTTGTCTCGAACTGTAGATATTCTAATGTATCCACCTTGTTGTTCAAACACATCAGTGTCGTCAATTGTGTTATAAGAATAAAAATCTACTGCCATATCATGAAAAATCTCTTCTATAAGAAGCGTACTTATAAGGCTCAATTGACCAAATTCAGCTACAGAAGCAGAATCTAGCCATAGTTTGTAGTATCTAAGTTCACCTCTTTCGAGTTCACTATTGTAACCCGCAAGAAAAACGTCATACCACCGTCGAGTTCCTTTCTCTTTATAGGAAAAAGCTATATTAAGACCTTGAAAATTAGGTGTGATAATTACATTAGAATCCAGATCATAGACACTCGGACCATTAATAAAAAACCCCCATCCGCTGCTATTGGTTCGACCAGATTTTAAATAGACAGTGGCACCTTTGTAGACACTAGAGCAGTTTCGGAAACCCAAGAAGGAGTAACTATAACCATAAGCCCATTGTAATACTTGCCAAGTGGTAGAAGATATGGATTGAAAACTATTTGGATTATAGTAATATGTTGAAGAATCATAACTGTTACTATATAGATGTCCATCACATCCAATATATGGATTAACCATACTCGCGGGATACGAGAAACGAGTTGCTTCAGATGCGTCAAATGGTGATCGACTTCCATCACCTTCGTGTGTCATTTTCCATATGCGTCTATAAAGAGGATCAGTTGCCCAGTAATGCCCATTCGGGAAATATGTGTCGGTACTGGAATTATAACCTCTACCCATCACGGTAAAAACAGAGTCTCCAAAATTACTTTCAATTTCATCTGCACTACCCCCAAGAGGTAGTTGGGGATTAAGCGTAATACCATCACCATATCCTGCTCCACCGACCCATTCTCCATCGGCAGTGAAATAAGATGTGCCACTTCTGGATCTTAGCTCATATATTTTGAATGTATCAGAAAATGCCGTAAGTGGATAACCAATAGTCTCCGCTTTTATTCTAAACTGTCTGGTCCAGATACGTCTGTCGCAATTGCCGGAAGCTATGTCTTGATATAAAAGACATGCTCCAGTAGTTGTGCTGTCAATGTTAAATACTCTTGCATGTCCGATGATTCCTCGTGCATTATTAAAAGAAGGAGCACCAATCGCTACAAGGTCGCCCGCTGAATTAAGCGAAACGCTCCAGCCGCTAAAATCGTTTGAGGATTCACCATCAATATCGCTGCCAACCTGTTCCCAAACGATATTGCCATCCCATTTGAATATTCTTACGTGTCCGGCAAAAGCCCCGGCGTCATCATTGTACGGAGCACCAATCGCTACACGGTCGCCCGCTGCATTGAGCGAAACACTATAGCCCGAATTATCACCAAACGATTCACCGTTAATGCTTCTGCCAGTCTGCGTCCAGCTAACACCATTCCAGTCGAAAATTCTTGTCTGGCCGGAACTTGTTCCACCGTCATCATTTTTCGGAGCACCAATCGCTACACGGTCACCGTCTGCGTTGAGAGAAACGCTGTAACCGTTTTGGTCGCTGACATTTATACCGTCAATTGTGCTGCCAAGCTGATCCCAAAAACTACCATTCCACTCATAAACTTTTGCTTGACCGGGGTTCAACTGTTGCCCCCTTGCACCAATCGCTACACGGTTACCCAATGAATTAAGCGAAACGCTCCAGCCGCTAAAGCCATTAGTTGTATCACCGGTAATATTTGACCCAAGCTGCACCCAGTTAATACCATCCCACTGGAATACTTGGGTAGCTCCGTTGTTGGAAACACCGAAGAGGGGAGCACCAATCGCGACAATATCACCGGCTGCATTGAGAGAAACACTCCTACCGCTCTGATCGCCGTTACCACCGCCAAAAATATTGCTACCAACCTGCACCCAGTTAACACCATTCCACTCGAATATTCTAGTTCTACCGCAATTCGCATTTCCGGGAAGGACATCAGCAAAAGGAGCACCAATCGCTACACGGTTACCGGTTGCGTTGAGAGAAACGCTGTAGCCTTCTCCATCCCCAAGTTTTTCACCATCAATATCGCTACCAAGTTGATTCCAGCTACTGCCATTCCACTCGAAAATTCTAACGTGCCCAGTCTCTTCATTATTTTTGTAGCCACCAACCGCCACACGGTCACCTGCCGCATTAAGCGAAACGCTCCAACCACATGCATCATTGGCAGCTTCGCCTTCAATATCGCTACCAAGTTGATTCCATTCGCCATTGTCTGAAAGCCATTGGTGACAATCATCTGGGTCTAAAGAAGATCCGCCCCAGTTATCTATCAGTGCATTAAGTGCTTGTTGTGTGCCGCTAAACCCATTGTCCAAGTTTTCAATTGTAACCCAATCTGTGCCATTATCCGAAGCCTGTAAAGAATACCTTATTTCTACATGTTCAGCATTTTGCCCTTGTGAATTTGTAGCAAGAGCAGTGTATTCTATGGTGTTGGCCTCTTGTTCTTCTTGTTGCGAAATACACCCACAAACAATGTAGAAGGGGCTGTTAGGTAAAAAGATGTTTGTACAATACTCTCTGATTAAGGCGTCATCTGGTGATTTGATAAATGATAGAGAGAGTGCTCCACAATTTACATTCACGCCACATTCGTCCATAAGGGGCTGTGCGTTATCTGTGCAGCATTGAGATTGGGCAAAGGGACAGATAATATCCTCTTTGTTATTAGGGGTAGGGTTAGCATTTGTGTAGCCAGAAGAAATAGCGTCTGCTTTTAGTTTTATAATTGTCGCTTCCATCTGAGTCTCACCCTGTAAGCTACCAGAGTCATCGACAAAAATAGAAATTTCTGAAGCTGCATCAAAGATAGCTTTTACTGACGGGTAATGTTCTTTTATTGCTAAAATTCTACCCCAAGGATTATTTGCAGTAGCGATTGCGTTATCGCCATTGTCTCTTGCGAGAAGTCGTATCAGACCGGCGGGACCAGAAGAGTCATCAAATTCTACCCTAAGAGAAAAAGCAAGAGGGTCATCAAGAAAAGATTGAGAATAATACATAGTATTGGAAGAACTAAAGCAGTCCAAGACAAAGAGCAATCTATTTGGGTAGGCCGCTCTAAACAGAGGATGGGCAACGGCCATTTGATCACGACCAGCAAATGTGCCGCCGTTTGATACGCTTTTTTCATTTTCGTCTATAAGGGCAATGCATATGACATCATCACACTGTGAGATTGGTGGATCTGGTGGATCTCCGATATCCCCGCAACAGGGGTCGCATTGGTTGGGTCTTCCCATTTTCCTTTTCCTCAGTTTGTTTTACGGACAACTAACCCATATAGGTCGCCACTCATTTCCCATCTTCATAGCAATAACATAAGTAGTAGCACCTATAGGTCCAAGGTTAGCGTCTCTATTTGTAACAGTAATATTCTCTGTTGTATCTGTACCATTTACGTATACACTTAGTGTCGCAGTAGTTGGAGAATTAATCCCGCCAGCAGCAGCAAGAGTACCGTCTAAAATACCCTCTTTAATAAACGAAGTTGGAGAAGAGGTTTGTGGAATAAGCTGACCGTCACAATTTAAGTAAGCAACAAGAACATCATTGCAATACCAGCTTTGTAGAACTTTACTTCCATCTATTTCTGGATTATTAGTGTGACCAACCGTGTCATCATACCTAACTTCAAGAGGTGCGGTCGGAGACAATCTACCATCACCGATAGAAATGTTTCTTCTATCTGTTCTACCGGCAATAGTCTTGTTGATGGACAATCTATAGTCTAGAGCCAAAGTTTCAGGGTCGCTAAATAACCTGTCTCCATCAGAAATTCCAGCATTGATCTCTATATTACCAACTCCACCCTCTGACTCAGAAGTTCCACCTTTGAGGGCAAATTTTCCAATACCTATAGATCTATTTTGTGTGGAGTCTAAACCGGCACTATTTCCAAGGAAAATACAGTCCTGAGCAGAATCGGAGTTCTTGCCAGCACTACCACCAATGCAAATTGCATAAGCTGTATCATTTGAGTCTTGGCCTGCTGCTGGGCCGATAAAAATGTTATTGAATGGGGTAGACAATGATGGATTACTTACTGTTGCATTTGCACCAGCGGCTGAACCAATCATAATAGAATTATACTGTCCCTCAGTACCGTATGCCACATCACAGCCAATCATAACACTTCTTGTGTTGGCGGCTGCATTGATCTTTATTTCATTTTCTGGGTTAGATATAATAACGTTGCAGTTTTCAGCAATACTTGAGGTTCCGCTACTAACATAGTCAGCGAGACCTTGAAGTGACATCTTGCCTACGCTTGATGAATTTGTTCCATCAACTTGAACGGCTACAAATGTATTGTCTGTTCTAATATTGCTAGATACATTTCCTGCAAGATCTAGTTCAGAATAATCTAATACAAAATAGTTTGTACTGTTGGAGGTTTGTAATACCTTGTTGACGCCAGACGTACCAAGAGTCGTAAGGAGTTCAAACTCTGAAAGGCCAGACAAAGAGGTTCCATCTTGGAATCGAATCGCACCCTTTAGTTTAAAGTCAGCATCTAACTGAGCAAATGGGGTTGTTTCTGCTGGAGACGCATAGTTTGGAGTATTACTAAGAGGATCTCCGAGAGGCTCAATTTGGAATAAGGTGTTGGTAAGTCCGTCTTCATTTTTGAAATTGAACTTAAGATTATCTTCTGCGTATTCAGTTCCACTTTTGTTATAATCAATCAAGTCGATATTGATCGTATTTCTTTGCTTTAACGAATCAAAAGTGGTGCTTACCTTAAACTCTGTTTGATTCTCTTCTAGGACGGAAAAATAACCATCGTTTACCGTGAAGTGCTTGTCTGGTGAAGCGACTCTACCAGTAATAAGTGGGTTACTTCCTATACCTATAGCCAGTACGCCTTCGTTTGGAATTTCGCCGTTATATAGGTCTCTACCGATTACAATAATATCTTGAATTGTTTCAGGTTGGATAGTACCATCTTGATAAACGTTATTTGAACCGATGATAACATTCTTATATGCGTTTGCATAACCGTAAAGGCTATTGCATCCAACTACTGTATTTCTACCTGATAAATCTATACCACTGCCTGTATGATAACCGATCAGTACATTACAGGTTGATACAGATCCTACACCTATACTTGCACCAGCACCATAACCATAAAATGTATTAGTTGCTAATTCAAAACTACCGGTTCTATCCTTTGGAGTATACCAGCCGCCATAAGTGTTTCCAAACCCATCTCCATAAATGAGACCATCTGTAGAATTGGTTGGATCTAAATCTTGAGAAAGAACCAAGTTTGTCTCGTTACCACCATCATCTTTGAAGTACAAAGCCTGAGTTCTTCCACCAACGGTGTAAGGCTTAACATATACCTTACCAAAGTCTGAATGGTTTGCTGGAGCAGTGGACTGCTCATGCATAGAAATAGTGCCGCTGTCTTGATGATTATCACACACGTAGGCAATTGTGAGAGGTGCATTAGCCTCAAAGTGTCGCTGTTCATGAACTCTTGTCAATCCAATACTAACATACCCACGCTCTGAGAGGGAGATGTGAGAAAACTCCATACCCTCTTGGCCGCTTGGTCGAATCAAGGAAAAGTCCGCAACAGTCTTATCTGTAATTCCGGGGTTCACACATGGTTCGTAGTAACCATATCCAGTATCAGAATCAATATATGCGTTATCAAATTGAGGGTCGTAACTGAAATGTAAACCAGAAGCTCTCTCAGTCCCAACTGATAATAGCTCTAAACAACTTCTATATGAGGTCGATGGCCCACTGGAAAACCTAATATTAGAATCGCCAGTAGAATGAACGTGAAAAACAGTCTGTGGTAAAAATACATCTTGGCACTGACTTAGTGGGTCGTAGGTTGAGTTTGTGATCCCAACCAATCCAGATTGTGAAGCTGTACCACCATTACGTAGAACAGTAACTGCCTCCCGAACCTCGTCTTGACCATTTTCTAAATGTATAGATAGTCTATCTCTCATTATTATTTCCTATATTATGGTATGGGAGGAGTAACTTCGCACTGAATGAGACCGGTATCATTGATACAATTAAAATCATTGTATCCAAGTAGACCGCAATCTATCTCACCATTACTATCTCGCTCATCATGATAAACAAAGCTAAATCCACGAACACCGTTAGATCCGATTCTAGATAGGAATCTTTGCATGACTTTTACGCCAGAATCCACAGTACCATATGTAACTCCATAGTTGTAACCAGAAGGAGAACCTTCAATTATATCCGTACCTGATCTAGCTATAAAGTTAGCGTCCGTTAAACCGTAATAATCTTGGTCAAGATGTCCCTCTTGCATAAAATTAATGGTTTGACCAGAAGGTTCAACGGCGTCTATGAATACGCCCATACAGCCACTTGAGGTGACAAATGAAGCCCTGTCTCGACTCAAAACCCTATCAGTTATAAGTGCATTTCCAGATGTAACCTCTAGAGAGACATTGGATTCAAATCTAGATCTTGAGTAAGGGGTATCTGTTGGAAGGCATTTTAGTGTAGAGTCTGGTTGCCTATAAGCAAAAATGTAATCTCGTCTATAATCTGATCCGCTAGAGTGGACCTCAAATCCTGCACCATCTAAAGATAGATCATCTAAAAATCCGCAAACGGCAGAATTGTGGAAACCATCATCTTCTGGGTCGCAAAACCCACTTGTTGCGAGGTGAAGCGTTTTACACTCATAAAGACATTCTGAGATATTGTTGTAAGTCGCGTCGTTAATAAAAGCCTGACCGCTAATAACCACATCGTTAAAATAACCATCCCATCTTAACTGTGGATGACCTAGTGCATATCTATCATTGATATTTGGTACTAAGTCTCCATAGACCGTCATTTTTCCATCGGTTACACCTTGAGCCGCACCGGAAGGTTGACCTCCAACCCCTACAGCACCCCCAGAAAAGAATACTTCTTCATTGACAGATGACCATCTATAACTATCGAAACCAAGATTGAATTCAGATCCAATAGTTGGTGCTATGCCACCAGAAACCTGAAGCATACCAAAACTATGTATAGAATTTGTTCCTACGGCAAGTTGATGATTAGAAGCATCTAGATTACCATAAAGTAATGGTGCTTCTCCAGAATAGACAGGATTACCATCATCGTCACAAGTTCCTTCTGCACTGATTGGCGTAGAAGCTACTACGAATGTATAGTCAACCTCTTGCCCAAGATACCAACCTGCACCGTGACCAATTGCTACGTTAAAATGTCCCTTCTTGTTGTTATGCAGTGTGTAACTACCTAGTCCAACATTTCCAGAACCATTTGTGTTTCCAGCAAGAGAAGAAAGGCCAATTGCCGTATTAGAGTCGCCATAAAAATTACATGATAAAGAATAACTTCCAACAGCAGTATTGCCGCTGCCCGTATAGTTATTTCTTAAAGATGCATAACCAAAAGCAGAATTATCAACACTGGTTCTTCCAGCCAAGAACATGTTATTTAACGCTTCGTTGCCCGCAAGCGTAGTTCTTGTGTCTGGAGTATTAAAATTTAAAGTGCTTATCCTAGTACCATTTATAAAATTTGGTACAGAATCAATTAAGTTGATTAGACTGGTGCGTAAGTCGAGAGGCGAAATTTCTTGAGTACCATTATCAGGCAACAAGGAATTTATAGAGCTAATGTACTCTGCTTTTGACAAAATCATAATTTATCTCTATTTGAATTTAATTTGCAGTGTAGATACATCAAACTTCACTGTGTCACCTTGGTAAATGATTCTTGGATTGCTCAATTCTGCATACATAAGCATGTTGCCAGTTCCATAGTCTCCAGAATCAACAATGGCGATTCCAGATACCCATCCCCAGTCTTGGGTGGCAGTGCCAAATAATATTGTATCAGTATTTTTAATTAGGCCACTTCCAGCGTCGTGGTCATCTGAGTCGTATGTCCATACGGAATTGCCCAGTACGGATGGATCTCCAAGATCTTTTCTACCGTAGCCTGTAGATGCACCAGTTGAATTTCCAGATGGTATTTCTGGAAGCGTACCTCCATTTGCATATTGAGAAACGCCAGTGTCAGAGTCTCTTGGAACTCCACTGCAAAGTGCTATAGCTACATTGGCTGGTTTTGGAAAATCTTGACCCCTAAACACATGGTGAAGAAGACCAGACTCCAAATAGTCAGAAAAAGCGGTCATAATATATTATCCCCTTTAAAAGATCCTTTTAGTGTAAAACGCGAATTACAAACTATTATACACAAAAAAAGAGCCATTCCCAATCTAATGGGAATGACTCTCTCGTATAGGTAGATAAGCCTATAAACTTAGAAGGAGCCGAGGATAACGCGACGATTATCCAGAACACCAAATCCAAGTTCAGCCCATCCGTAGTAGCCAACTCTCTGTTGACGGTGCAGTGATGGATCTTCATAAACCTGAAGAGCCTGCTTCATAGGCATAACGAAGCTGTCGTTAGCACCTTGATCCAGACCAACAACCAATTCGAGGTCAGAAGCCTCTACAGCACCACCAAGACCACTCGTGAAGAAGTCTTGGTATTCCTGACCTTCGCCAAGCTCGTCGAGGTCATGGAGGTTCACACCGTAAATACGGGTGATTGGAGCACCACCTTCAGCGGCAGTGTAGATCTCGCGACGAGTTACTTCGTCAACCTGATCCAATCCCCAGTTTCGCACATCTTCCAGTGCCTCTGGAGAAACATACAGGTCGGTCAGGCGACCACGATTAGCAGAGCCAGTGTTTCCACCAGCATTACGACGCATAACGGTCTGCATCAGAGAAACCAGACGCTTGGAGAACAAGCCTGCGGTAGCGTCACCGTCGTAAACCAAGATGTTACGATCAACACCAGCGGCCAACAAAGTGTGCCACCCGTCATCGTTCATCTTCTTGACAAAGCCAGCTTCCATGACCTGTGCAGCACGACCAGCCACATCCCAACGGGCCTCACGAGCATAACGGAGCAAGTAATCAATGCTCGAAGTAATGCTGTAGGTTGGAATCATGACGTAATCGCTTTCAACCGCACGCTCAGGAATACGGCCATGACCGGGATTGGTGTAAGCAACGTGCTCACCTTCGAGTCCCGGTGAAATGAGGTCGAGAGGATACTCAGTAGTAGCTCCGGGCTCGACATTGATAGTCTCGAAAATATTTCCGAGAATATTACCAACTAGAACGCCTTTTCGCAAAGGAAGTTCCAATGCTTTAGCAAACTCACGCTGTGCAGCGTAAGCTACATTCTGGTCATTATCACCAGTCTTCTGATAAAGACTGATGAATTCATCGCTAGGTCTTTCAGTATATGACATGTTTAATATCTCCTTTAGATTATGGCTTACGCACCGTGATTAGGAAGGTTGACATAAACTTTAGCATATCCATCTGCGTCCTTAGCGGACATAAATCGACCAATAGCCAAGTTTCCAGAAGCTGTTGCGTCTGCTGCCACCGTTGAAATTTCACCAATGGTTTCAGAAGCATAAGCCAAATCGCCAGCGGCAGGGGTTCCAGTTACCTTGTTGGTAACAACCCAGCCACGAGTCAGAACGGTGACTTTACCACCCAATTGAACTTCATCTTTATACTGATTAAGATGGGTTCTGGTAAGGTCTTTGTTAACAACATCGTTCAAAAGAATACCAACTGGTACATCAGATGTAGCAGCAGCTTGGTAAGAAACCGTATTGTCACCCTGATCCATTGCAGCACCAGAGGCACTCAACAGGTCGAGACAAACAACTCCTCCACGATCACCAGTAGCGGCAGTCATGAAAAAACTGATATCAGTTGATTCTTCATATCTATCTGCTTTAAGAGCCATAGTTATAATCTCCTATAAATTACTTGTTAAGTACGTGATTTGTGAACCAGTCTGAGACAGAAGCTCTCGCTGTTTCAAGTTCGTCAGTTTGCTCTGCCTCTACGAGAGTGGCTTCGCTGGTTTCTACATTATCAAATGCATCTTCAGAAAGTTCTGCTTCAGCTTCTTCTTCAGCTTTAGCTTCTTTTTCCTTCTTCTTTTTCTCTTCTTCCTTATCGCCATGATCCATAGCTTCAGGCTTTTCTTCTTTTTTATCATGCTTGTCAGCGTACTTCTTCATGCCCTTCTTCTTCATCATAGCAACAATAGCTTCGAAAGCACTGTCGTCAAGAGCATCGAAGGAAGCAAGAGTTTCATCAACTTCTTCTTCTTCCAAGCCAGCTTCAGAAAGACTTGCTTTACGCTTCTCCATCTTTTCTTTCTTCTTCATTTCATCCATTTCCTTCATGGCTTCCGCCAATTCGGTCTGAGATGACTGAAGAGAATCTTCCAACTCAGCAACACGAGCCTGAGTTGACTTAATCGTTTCATTAAGCTCATCAATTGTAGCTTTGCTTTCATCAGCAGCAGCTTCAAAAGCCTCTACCTTGGAAGCAAATTCTTTATCTTTTGCTTCTTCAATTTTAGCTTTGATAGCTTCGTTTTCGGCCTTAGCTGCTTCAAGCTGTGCTTTAACTTCGGCCAACTGGTCTGTCAAAACATCTGACATTTGTAATTCTCCTATTGAAAGTTTAGAATTATGATCTACGTTAATATTGGCGGTACTGCTATCACGTAAAATTACACTTCTTGGATTAGCTGGTTTAGAAACCAAGCCTTTCCCAGAAAATGAAATATTAGAAAGAGCACGCCCCAGCTTATATCCCTCATATTCACCCGATCCACCATAAGCTCTGAGATGTTTGGTTAAAAAAGAGGAACCTTCGTCTCTAGCGAGAACCTTGGCAACGCCTTTTTCATCAATTAATGCGTAATCAAAGCCAGAAAATAGACATTCCATAGAAACATACCATTTTCCTTCTTGGATTTCAGCAATAATTTTGCCCATCCTATCTCTGTTTTCCTCACCGGTCCAACTGTTGTAGAGAACCGCCTGAGAGATAATATCAAACTCCTCCGGGGCTTCTGCGTCATCAGCTAGAGCTTTACCATCTTTGGTTAAAACATAGCTTCCAGTGATATGACCAATAATATCATTCTCATCGTGCATAAAATTGAACTGCTTATCTTCGGGGGTACTTCTAGCAGCCCAAGTAGCATCCGATGTAAACACGTCGTCGTTCTTATTCCATCCAGTTGATACCAAGACTGACTCTAGGTAATAAAGGTCAATCTGGTCTTTATTCTCTGCAACTGCCTTTGCAACTACTTCTTCTGGAATATCTTCCTGAATAGTTGCAGCAGAACAATACGCAACACTGGCAGTGCTTTTTACAAGCTCGCCAATGCCATCATCTATCTCTTTTTGGAATATTTTTATTGTCATATTAATTACCTCAAAGCATTATACACAAAAAAAATAAATTTTCACAAAAACGTCAAATTTTCATTAGAAGCAACTCAACGTAGTTTGCTACGACTAGCTTTCTATAGTCATCTATACCTTTTGAGTTTGCCCTAGCATCCTTGAGTTCTTTTGGTATTTTCTTAAACTGTTTAGATATTGCTGCACAGATAATCTCGTCGTTTATCTCGCAAAAGGGCTCTAGGTTGAGGAGAGTACCAAGTCTCAGGTTTTCAAGTTCATCCACCTCTAATTTTGTTAATTGGCGAACGTTTGCTCTACCTTTTTGAGCAATATAACCATCTCGTATCAAGGAAGTTGCATCAAACGCTTTTGTGGCCCATAAGAATAATTCTGCAACTCCCGGACTGGTTCTTGGTGTATCTACCCGCCTCTTTCTTGGCCCCTCATCTTGCTTCTGAGGTGGTCTTCCATTATCATTCTTTGGTTTTTGAGCTTCCTTCTTTTCTGCGAGTTTCTCTTGCTGCTCACTCTGTTTATCCATTTTTTCCATCTCAAACTTCTGGTTTGCATTATGGAAAGGACTAGCTTTAGGTGGTAACTTCTCGCCATCTCTAGCCTTATCTTCTCTTTGAAGCCTAACCTTCTCAACTGCTGGAACTTCCTTGAATCTTTCAAGTACAGTCTCGTGAGAGATAATATCACGATCAGCAAGTTGGATAAGTAGATTTTTCTCAGAAGCCTCGTCAGATAGGCTCATTTGGTCATAAACCACATGTGCTGGCTTTCTAAAGCCCATAGCCTTTCTTACGAATTCCAGTTCTTTTTCCCAGAATTTTGTAAGTTGGTCTCTACCGTATTGCAATCTCTCAACAAGAGTTTTTAATGAAATAAAGTTATTAGTAAACCCACCTCCATTATTTGCCATACCAGTCAGGGTTGGGGGTACACCAAGACCAGCATAGATACTGTTAAGTACGGATTGGTATTTTTCTGAACCTAAAAATTTGTATACTTGAGAGTTACTTTCTGTAAACTTAAGTTCTGGACCGTAAACAAGCTCCATAGTTCCACCGCCAGTATTACTAGCCAAAATATTACGGAGTTTATTGATACCTTCTTTTGTTGGTAGAACTTTATGATCGAAGTTACCAAGTGTCCATAGACGGATATTAGAAATTGCACCATCCAAGGCAGCAAGGTCAGCGAGCTTCATTTTCTCAAGCATAATGATATCGTCGAGGATTGCGTACACAAGGGGGTGTGCCCACTGCTGCCAGTCATCCTTCTTGTAATAATGAACACAAAGACGATCTGCTTCAAGGTCTATTTTTCTGTCTTGTCGTTTGATTGCATTTTTGACATTGGATGGTAATGTCTCCAAGACTTTGACTGGGATCGTGCCATCCTTAAAATTATCAAAAAACGTATTAGCTGTAAGAGCGTAATTTTTCCTTCCAATAAATAAACTAACCTGACCGTCTTTCATGTCAATAGTTAGAGGGTTAAAGAAGTTGTATCTCCAAGGAACAACGGACTTTTTGATATCTGGAACCCCAAGAGTGATGTCTTCTGCCAAAGACTTGATATACTTGTTTATTTCGGGCGTAATATTGGCATAACTCTTGTAGACAAATACATTTCCAGTTCTGTATAAATTGTTGAGAAATCGTTCTGATCTCTCTTTTCCGTCAATCTTCTTAAACCATTGCTGAAAAAACTTCTCCACACTTTTGTTCTCATGAACAATGTTAATACCTTGGCAACCAAAGTCACCCATGAGGTCAATAACATTTCTTACGATTCCAACCTTATCGTATGCATCCATGCACATCTTGATGATACGCTTGGATTTACGAGGAACTTGCTCTTCAGGTCTGAAGGCGTAATAATCGTTCGAACCAAAATGAGGCTTTACAGAACGGTTTGGTTCTATGTCTAGAAAATCTCTGTGATACGCCCTAGAGACACCTTCATAAGATTCTGAGGCTTGGGCGTACTCTCTAAACGCTTCTTCTCTACCGTTTCTATCGTCGCTGTTCCAAGTGGTAAGAGATCCGTTGGTATGTTCGGACATTGAGTTGTTCCCTTTGATTACAAATGATTCAGAATGTATTGCGAATGATTATACACATAAATCTAGTAAATACCGTTCATACCATCTGTAAACCACTGTGGACCTTGATATAGCTTGCCTGTAGAATCTTTTGACTTCTCTACAGTTGCAAATCCTCCATAAAAATTGTAAGTCTCAGCATCTGGAGTTCTGTCTATTGTTCTTGCTGCCATATTAGCCATAAGTAAAGAAGAGTAACGGTCTTTTCTTAGTTTACCCTTTTTTCCTGTTCCAACTACTGTCTCTGGAGTATCCCACTTATCTCGACCCGTTGCTGTTTGAGTAATCTGAATCATTGCCAACTCATCCTTGAGATCCTCAATTTCCATCACACATTGTTCAAGGGTATCATATGATCTACCTTTCATATCATCCTCAATTGATGAAATATCAAGACTAAGGGTGTCAAACATTGGAAATAATAAAATTCTGTCTTCAAAGTCTTTTCTCATTCCATGATTAGCTTCTGCTAGCCAGTCATACCTTGAAAATTGGCACATTTCTAAGATATGTAACCCTCTGTTATAATCTGTGTCCTTTTCGTTGTTCTCGTCGATTATTTCCCAGATTGGATGTTCGCCCTCTTGTATCTTATCATTATCATGTAAACTTTCCATAACGGCAATACCACCACCGCCAGCGTCCATAGCAATATGAACACATGGGAAGATTTTCATGAGATCTCTAATTTTTCTAGCACAGTAGGCGTAAAAGTCTGACTCAGTAGAATATCCGCTCTTGACCTTTTCCTTATGCTGCTCTCTGTTTGTTGTCCATACATGAACAATTCGTCTGTGGTCGCCGTTTAATTCTATAACTACAATACTAAAATTATCCACCTCAGATGCAGGGTCAACACCAAATACGTACTTCTTGTTAAGATCACCACGTAATTGTGCTTGAAAGCAGATAGGGTTATCTTGTGAATCTTTTATTGCTGGCTTTTCGTTATATTTGTCGTCAGTAACACACGACTCAATCAGGGTACGCTTGAAAAAGCCTTGAGAATCGCGTGTAAAGCACGCTCCGAACTCCATCTGATAAATACCAGCGTGAACCGTTGCCTTCGATCTGGCGACCTGTGAGGCGTCCATAAAGCCTTCTGGCAGAAGCTCATAAGGAATACGAATAATAGAGTAGTCTTTCCAGTTAAAATCTTTCGGTGGGTCTTCTCCGAAGATATCTCTTAATCTACTTTTTTTACCTTGACTTTGAATAATGGACTTCCATTTTTTCCAGTATTCAGCAAAATGATTGAAATCATAATACGCCGTACCAGAAAGGATAATCTGGTTGTCATTTTTCTTAATGATGTTCTCATCTTCTTTGAATAGATCTAGACCTAACTCTTCAGCCTTTTTCTTTGCTGCGATCTTTTTGACGTTTTCAATGGGGTCGGAACTAACTGCTGCGAAACCTGCAACCACAGTCTCGAAAATATCTCGCGGGATAGATGCAAACTCATCAGATATAATATCATTAGCACGCTGACCTCTAATCTTTTGCCCGTCACCCAGAGGTAAGCAAGTAACACGAGATTTATTAATCCGCATAACACAACGGTCCACATCCCTACGTGGTCCACTACTCGCATCGCACATACTCCTCAAGATTGGTGCATTGTTCCAAATTGTTTCCATGTACTCAAAAAGAACCTTAGATTGTCGGAAAGCAGCACCAACAACTACAACTTTTCTTTCTGGTAAAATTAACGCTCTCAAAATAGAATAGAGTGAAAGCATGAAAGACTTACCAAAACCACGACTAGCGATAAGCATTGGGAATTTTCGGTTCCACATCTCGCAAAGAAACAAAGCCTGTGAGGGTAAGATATTTATGTTTAGTATTTGCTTGCATAGAAATGAGAAATACTCCGGTCTAGTCATTAGCCAAAGAAGGCGATAATGAAAATCGTCCTCACTCATTTTAACTAGTGACATAGGGTTAAATAAATCTTTCTCATCTACCTGATCTAGATTTAACCAAGCCTCATTTATCTTTTTTAGTTTCATTTTAAACTATCTATGTGAGGGTACTTTCTAGACTCTAGAACTGCGTCTGACAGTCCATAGTAAACTGCTTCGTTAGCATCTAAGTACCAGTCACCGTCTTTTAGCTTTCTCTTTAGGTAATTTTTGATTTTTTCTTCTGTAACGTCGGTATAGTGTTCTTTGAAGTATTTTCCTTTGAAGCATCCCTCAGTATAAATGTCAAGCATTGTTTCTGTGTTCTTTTTATCTACTTTTGCGTAGTTCTGGGCACTAAGATGATCTCCACCACAATCTGTGCTTCCATAGTGAAGCATAAAGTGAGCGTTTGGTGTCATGATTCTCTTGTCGGCAGCTTGAAGTATGATACTACTCATAGATGAGGCTTGACCGTAAGCAATAATCGTAACATAGGATTTAGATAAAGATATTGCATCATAAATTGCCATACCAGCATCCCATTCTCCACCCTCGCTAAACATGTGAACAATAATAGGTTGGTTGTTAATAGAATCTAGTATTCTTATGTTTTTGTAGAACTGTGCAGCCATTCTGTATTCAACACCGGGATCTTCGTCGGTGTTACCAATATATCCGTGTAAGTATAGCTCTCTATTCTTAACGTCTAGCCCGTAGGCTTGTACGTCAGAAATGGTATCAACACTTAACGTCATTTTATTATTCTCCGATTGAGCAGCGTTCATTGACTCTCTTAAATATACTATTAATTAGGAATTTAGCGTTTCTCTTGTTGTCACAAAAATAAACAGGGATATTATAGTTCATCTGTATTTCAACAAGCATCTTTAATAAATATTTTCCGGTAATCTTTACTTTGGACATATTACCTTCTGGTATGTCTGCTCCTTCTGGAAATTTGATAAGGTCGTCCAAGGAAAATTCTAAAATTAAAAAGGGAAACTCAAACTCCTGCATCCTTTCAATTTCTCTCATGAATCTTGCTTTATCTTTTCCAAGATTAATTGCAAGTTCAGAGACTCTTCCTTTTCTCTCTATGCAAAGTCTATCTTCTAGACCTTCTAAAGAGTAATCACCAGTGTCTAGCTTTTTTACAACCATACCTGTGCAAGATGTGTACCTTCCGGTGAAACTCTCAAAAGTGTACCCGTCTTGCTCTCGTGTATCTTTGATTACTTTGTACGCTGGTGCTTTATCTACCATTTTTCCGTACTATCTCCATGAATAAAGATTCGTATAAGTGTTCCTTGCCGTTGATTGAATCGTGACAAGTGCGGCATAACGTAATACCGTTATTTACATCGTATCTCAACATGGATGCACTCGACCATTTTTTAATATGGTGAGCTTGCAATCTTTTCTTGCATTTGCACTTAGGCATCTGACAAGTGTTTTTATCTCTCTTCCTTACAGCTTGACGCCAAGCCTTGTATTGAGGATCGTCATAATTTCGTTTCATCTTTACAGTAAACTTTCGTTACTCTTATGTCATATTCTATTTCTTTCATCAATTTCACTGTCTCTGGGGAAGAGTCTTGGCTGAGTATAATGTCTGCGAACTTACAATAACCTAAGTAGCAAGCCTCGTCTGGATCTTTTGCTTCTATGAATAATACAGGGGTCTCACTATTAAATTCTCTTAGTCTAAACTTTTTAAGTCTAGCATGGACTAAAGTTAGATCGAACTTCAAAACATAGATCTTCATGATACATCATGTTCTACCATTTTCTTCACCAAATCCTCAAAGCTGTGCTTAGGAGTCCATCCCAATACATTATTTGCCTTGCTGCAATCGCCCCTTAAGTAATCAACCTCTGCTGGTCTATAAAATTCAGGGTCTTGAACCACTAAATCGGACCAATCGTCAACCCCAATATGTAAAAAGGCTACGTCTAGGAACTCACGAATAGTATGAGTTTCGCCGGTGCAGATAACATAGTCCTGTGGACTTTCCTGTTGAAGCATCATCCACATCGCTTCCACGTAATCTCCAGCATACCCCCAGTCTCTAAATGCTTCCAAGTTGCCTAGACGTAGTTTAGGAAAGTTAGGATCGCGACCACTTTTAATCCAGTCCCCAATCCACTTTGTGATTTTTCTAGTAACAAAGGTTTCACCTCGTCGTTCACCTTCATGATTGAATAGAATACCAGCACTAGCATGTAAACCGTAAGCCTCACGGAATAGTCTAGTCATATGGTGTGCGGCACACTTAGCAATTGCATATGGACTCTGCGGCATAAATTTAGTGTCTTCGTTCTGAAACTTAGAAATTCTTTTATAAGTAGAAGACGTTTTGTCCATATCAACTTCACTGTCGAAGTTTTTACCGTACATTTCGCTAGAACTAGCCTGATAAAACCTAGTATTAATATCAAGATCCACAATAGACTGTAAGATATTTAAACAGCCCTTGCCTGTTATATCCCATGTGAGTGCTGGTTGCTTGAACGACACTGCTACATGTGACTGTGCGGCTAAATTATAGATTTCATCTACATCTTCATGTTTTTTAAGTATATTTATAACAGAATGAGCATCAGTAATGTCGCCTTGAACCAACTCGAACCTTTTGTCACCAAGGATGTTTTTGATTCTTTGTGTGTTGTCTGTGCTGGCTCGACGGGAGACTCCCACTACGTGGTAGTCCTTTGAGAGTAGTAGGTCGGCCAGATGACTCCCATCTTGACCGGTGATTCCAAAAATGATTGCCTTCATATGTCCTTTCCTAGTCCTTAACTGTATCTGGTGTTAAAAATGGTTGATCTACCGTGTCATCTGTGTATTTGTGAAACTGAGATAATCTGTCTGATTCTTTTTGCATGGCTAATCTCATTTTTTCCATTTCAAGACCATAGCCCTGTGCAACTTCTGGGTTGGATACAAGATATGCCATCCATCCAGCAAAACTAGACTTGCTATCTTCAAATCTTTTGACACGCTGTTCACGAGTAGCTTTCATGTCTTTGAGCATTGTATTCTTTTTAGTTTGTAGTTCGCGGTAGTCTTTGTTCAGAGACTCCTGTGAGGCTTTCAGAGACGCCACCTGACGCTCCATATTAAAAAGCATGTCTGTATCTATCTGATCAGGGTCACGCTGCCTCTCAAGGGTAATGAGAGCCTCTAAAGCGGTAATCTGCTCCAAGTTATCTTTGTTGCCCTTGAGTGCCCTGTTCATTAATATATCTAGCTTGATGAGGTCAACAACTTGTAGTTCTTCAGTTGGTATAACGTCATCTTGAAACTGTGATATAATTCTTGACCAGTGGTACTTAAAAAGTTCAAGCTCTTCGTTGGTAAACTGCTGTTCTAGCTCCTTCCAATATGGTCTAAATGATAAATCGTATTTAGCTTGCTCTTCATCTTGACCTTCTAACCACTTAGGCTTCTCAAGTTTGCCCTCTGCAACCTTACGTTTGATAAAATCTAGAATACTATCTGGATTTCTATCCAGTTCTGATGCGACTTTGGCGTAAGGCACATGAATATTTTCTGCAATGTACTGTTCTTCGACCTTACTGATTCTGCCGGTCTTCATTGAACCCTTGTTCCTCTAGGATGCCCTTTATGATTCCAATAACTTCTTCTTTTCTTTGTTTTGTGATGTAAATATCATTGATGATTTTAAGATAATCCATTCTGATACTTGCCGGAATGTACTTGTCAATTGCTTCAACCATGTTTTTAAAGTCTAACTCTTCGTATCCTTCTTCTTCTGTGTCAGAATCAATGATTTTATCTTCGTAATCTAACTGTGACGGTTGAGCCAACTTCTTACGGGCCTCGTTCGAGTTCCCGATAAAGTAGTTGTCACGCATGAAAGTCTTTAGTCTGTTTGATAGATTTACACTCAGAAAGTTTTCCAAAGGGCGAGCTTCATCATATCTGTTAAGGGCTTCTATACAAATAATAAATGCCTCTTGCCAAATGTCTTCATTTGTATATCCGTAAAATGTATATCTGGGTGATATTCTATTGCATACTACGGTAATTTGATCTATAACCTGTTGTTCGGTCATTCCTGATGGAATTTTCATTAAATTTCCTCCGTCCTTAGCTTTCTCCAGCCATTTTTACCATAAACCTCGAACTCGTCTGCGACTTCGTTGTAAATAATAGTACCTTTGGTGGGTCTAGGGGGTCTTTTCCTTGAAGATTGCAGCTTTACCTGCTTGTAAGAGGGCGACTTTTCGGTTTTAGCCTTAGAGAGCATGTCTAAAATCTCATTAACGTCCAATTCTTCTATCAAACCATCTTTAACACCAATCATTTGGTTGTCTTCTAGTGTGATAACACCATCTGATGTGAGAACAGACCGGTAAAACTCACCACTAAAGAAATTTTTAGATGGAAAATAAGAGGTGATGAGAAATCTATGATGAGATTCTGGGTAGATTTTGTCTCCACCGACGATTTTTTTGATATTTAGGACGTATTTATCGCCATCTTTTTCTAAAGTGCCAATGCAGTCACACTTTTCTTGCTCTACTTTATTGTGATAGAGCAAAATTGAGAAGAAAAACTGTTCGTTGATAGGGACGGTTTTGGTTATACACCGCTCTGAATTCATGTTCTGACGCAAAAATTCGGTTACTTCTCGGTCAAAGCAACAATCGTCTAGAGAGCAGTGCCCTATTTCGTATCTATCATTTTTAAATTGTGCCAAACAAAAGGCATCATTCTTCAGTATTCTTATTCTCATCTTTTTCCTTGTTGTCAAGAAGCTCACTTAGGCTCTTGTCTTCCTTCATAATCTCGTCCACTACTTCTGCTTGCAGTTGAGCGGTAGCTTTGCAGCACATTTTCGCTTCACACTGTTGCGGATTATCTTTATTCGTCATCTTTTGTCTCCAGTTCTATGAATAAGGAACTTGTTCCTACATTCTATTATACACAGAAACGAGACTTTTTCCAAAAAGGTTTTTGCAAAATTCGTCAAATCAGACTATAATTAGGTGTGGCGATGGTTGTAAAGCGTCACAATTCACTGAAAATTTGTAAAAAAACGTTACTGGTGTAGTTTTGCGTTCTAACCAATCAGTGGAAAGAAAGTTACTGGCGAGTGAACAAGCACTCCGAGGTAGGGCAAAAAAATTAATCTAGGCTCTGTGTGACCAACCAACCTAGACCTGTAAAGTTGGCTTTGCCATAAATATTGAATAAGCAAAAGTAAAAACAGTTGCATTAAAGACCCTGCTGCTTTCTATCACAACCCGACTATCTGTCTCTTTACAGGTATAAATGGTCTTGGTACGCACCTATAGAGGCAACTAGAAGCTACATATAATTATTTTTATACTGAGGGCCGATTTACATACTTTGGGTAAGACACCCCTTCGGCATCGCCGTATTGCATCTGAACCACCAGACGTTATTTTTGGAGGAACCGGCACATTGTACCAGAAGATAAAACCCCCGTCAATAGCAAATCCCAAAAAAAAAGATAAAAAATTATTTTACAAAAACTTTTAGATTTTATGCTAAAGCCTATTGACAAATCTGCCGATATATGTATAATAGAGACATAACAAACAACAACGAAAGGTAAAACAATGATGACTAAAGAAGAAATCAAGCAAGCAGTCGCCCACTACACCAAAGAGCAGTT
>CEOA01040241.1_pt1 | contig 24138 bp, 17 predicted proteins | sample 530251 | NCBI WGS metagenome assembly CEOA01 (sample SAMEA2619838, study PRJEB7988) | marine metagenome | biome: marine biome (ENVO:00000447); feature: surface water layer (ENVO:00002042); material: "saline water (ENVO:00002010), including plankton (ENVO:xxxxxxxx)" | depth 5 m
TCAACATCATGATTATTATAAACTACAAACTGAGCAATTCTATCACCTGCTTTGACTTCGTAATCTTTATCAGTTAAGTTATATAGCTTGATTCCAGCACTACCTCTATATCCGGAATCAATAATTCCCGGATGAGGCAGAATACCATGTTTAAAGCCTAGGCCAGATCTACCTTCAATTCTAACCCAATAACCAGGCTCAATATATGCAAACTTTAACCCTACCTCAATAACAGCAGATCCCTTAGCAGGAATTACTTTATCTTCAACACAAGTAACATCTAATCCAGTATCGTCCTTATGATTCTTCGAAGGAAGGACAGCACTCTCGTCAGTCTTCTTAAATTTTAATATCATATATACTATAATAAGATACTTTGCAAAATATTCAAGGGTAGATTAAATATATGTAAATGGCTGAAGAATTAGATGAAGCTGTAAATGATATTATTGCTCAATTGAAGCAAAATAATAAAGTTGTTAAGGCTCCCGTAGAAGAAAGTTTTCTTAATAAAGAAGACTTGGAAGATTTTCTTATTCAAAATTCAGGTAAGCTTATTAAAAAATCTCTCAGTATAGTAGATAATGTAAATGATTATATTTCATCTGCACCTGAAAATAGAGATGTAGCAGCATTAGCTGAGCTTATAAAAGCTTCTTCATCTGCTATTGAGACTCTTAATAAATTACATGTAGCTAAAGAAAGAAATGAGACACAGATAGAGGTTAAAAAGATAGACGTAGAGAGTAAAGAGAGATTGAATATTGCTGATAATCAAACTAAAGTACTTTTATCAAGAGATGATATTATGAAAGCTCTTATTGAAGACGAAAAAGAAGTTATAGACGTCTAATAAGCACTAGGACCGGGTACAAGATCACCTAAGTATTGCTGAGTATAAGAATCAGCTGCTGTAGATGGTGTAGCAGGATCAGAAGGAATATCAGTGTTACTATCTGGTAGAGATCTTTCGGGGTTTTCTCGAGCTTGTGGAGCTTCTGTTTTTTCTGCTTCTTCAGGCTTGATATTAACGTTGCTATCTCTTTTTACTGCATCTGGAATAGGGGGTAAGTTAGGGTAATATTCAACCGATTGGCCAAGATTACTTGGAATAGAAACATGATGGGTATAACGCCCTCCTCCGGAATCTAAAGCTAAGTCCAATACAACGTCAAGAGTAGTAGTATCAGCATTTGCTGGGTATCGAGCTGAAGTTGTATCTTTAATACCTACAACTCGGACATTTAATCCAGAGTCGATCATTTGTTGTAGTAATTCTTGAGTATTAGATCCAAGTTTTTTAAACTCATCAGTACTCTTAAAGTTATCGTTAAACTTAAAACAATCACCTACTAGGAATCCTCCACGCTCGTATCTTCTCATATATGATTCATGCAGATTAATAAACTTTTTGTCAGCCATAATATTATTTATGCTACCTTGCATTGAATCATACAGTTCGGGCTGCTAATCTTTAAGAAACTCTGCTAAAGTATGGTAAGCAGTAAAGACTTCAATTTGATCTTCAGTAGCAGCTCCTAAATCTTCCTCTATTTCGAAAGAATGAGATGTATGAGCTACTTTCTTAATAACCCATCTATTATCTTTTAAATACACTTCTCCAAATAACATAGAGGGAAGATCTAATTTTTCATAAACAACATCCTTTACTGCATGTGCTAAATCAGAATTGGAGACATCTACACTTATACTAGCTTTACCATTAACGACCATAATCTAATTATATTATAGTTCCTTAATTCTGATATGCTACATTAAATATAATAAATGGCGCTCATTAAATTAACAGATATAGCAGCTAGCGAGTTAGATAATTCTTCTCTCGAAAATGGTTATCTTTATAAAGATTTGTTTTTAGATTTAGATACTGCTGTTTATTATAACAGAGAACTTAACAAGAGTTCAGTTCTTAAAGATGTACAAGGTTTATTTGATGAGAATGCTATCCGAAATAGTATTACAAACATTTTTTTAACTGCTCCAGGTGAAAAAATATTAAGTCCTGAGTTTGGATTAGATCTTAGACGCTACTTATTTGAACCTATTTCTGAGTTTAATGCTTTTGCTATTAAGGATGATATTAGAAATCGATTACCTATAATGGAACCAAGAATAGAGATAGATAGAGTAGGTGTTATACCTAATGCGGATTTAAATGAGTATCAAATAACTTTGCAAATTAATATTCCTTCTTTAAATGTGTATGGTATATCACTAAGATCAACATTAAATAACAACGGATATTTTATATTTTAATTATGGCTAAATCAAATAAAGATAACGAATTTCTAGAGTTTAACTTACCTCAAAACGCATATGTTGCTTTTGATGCTGTAAGTCTAAAAGATTATATAGTTAATAGACTTAATACAAATGAAAAGTTTACTGATCAAAATTATGATGGTAGTAATTTAGCTGCTGTAATAGATATTATTGCATATTCATATCATGTTTTGTTATTTTATTTAAACCAGACAGCCTCTGAAGTTAATTTTAATCAAGCTTCTATTTATGAAAATATGAACAAGATAGTTAAGCTGATTGGTTATAAACCTTCTGGTAAACAAACATCTATAGTTCCTATTAATGCAGTTGGTTCAGCTGACATGGCTATAGGTAGTTATACCATAAGAAAAAATTCTTACTTTTTAGCTGATGGAATTCAATACAATTTTATAGATGATTATTCTTTTAATAAAACAACTACTGGATCAGAAACTATAAAAACATTAAACGATACAGTAGTTTTATATCAGGGTACTGTAAAAGAATATCCTGATTATATAGCTCAAGGAGAAGAGTTTGAGCTTTTACCTATAGTTGTAAAAAATGTAGTAGATACCAATACTGATAAGTTTATAGCAGATAATACTATAGATGTATATGTAAAAGAAGCAGGTAACAGTACATACTATCTTTATAAAGAAGTTGATAGTTTATATCTTTCTAATTCTACAGAAAGGGTATATGAAAAGAGGCTAAATGAAAATGGATTTTATGAAATTAAATTTGGAAGCGGTGTTTTTGGTAAAAAGCTAGCTGCAGGTGATATAGTTTCAGTAAATTATCTTCAATCAGATAATGCTCAAGGAATAATTAGTAAAAATGTAATAAATGGAAATAAAATATTCATTTATGATTCACTAAGACAAAGAAGTATTTTTCAAGATACATTTGCTAATAAAGATGAAACAACATTTATCGATAATACTAATAGTTCACTCTTAACTATAAATAACCCTCAAGCTTCTACTTCTCTTTCAGATGAAGAGACAGTAGATGAAATACGTAAAAATGCTCCTAAAGCATTTGCTTCTCAATTAAGATTAGTAACTGAGTCTGATTATGAGTCTTTTATAGAGAAAAATTTAGCTAATGTTACTAATAGTGTAAAAGTTGTAAATAACGATTCATACATAAATGAATATATAAAATATTTTTATGATATATGTATTGATCCAAATAAAGTAAATAGAGTTTTAATAAATCAAATTAATTTTGCTGATTCATGTGATTTTAATAATATTAATGTTTTTTGTGCTCCATCATTTACTATTACAGAGGATAAAGCATTTCCCCCATATCTCTCTGAATCATTTAAAAATTTATTAGTCGAAACTTGTAAGGATAGAAAGATGGTCTCAAATACGGTAGTTCCTCGTGATCCGATTTACATGGCTTACGGGTTAGGTTTTACTAATTCAGCTGATTTAACTCTAGATATTTTAGATCAAACTTTTCTTTATATAGTACGAGAAGTTAATAATAAAATTAACAAAGATACACTAAAAGCCAGAGCTGGTAATTTGATAAAAGCATTCTTTAATCCAAGTAATAATAATCTTGGTCAAAATTTAAAACTAAGTGAATTAGCTAATGATATATTATCTTTAGAAGGAGTTAGAAGAATTTATACTAAAAATGATTCTAATGATAGTAGTATAGATACTGTTTCTTTTTTATCCTTTAATCCGGTTTACGAAACAAGCGATATAGCTTTAGTTAATCAAGATATAACTTTACCATATTTCAAGTTCCCATATATGTATTCGCCGTTATCGATAACTAATCGTATTAAAGTAATAGATGAGTAATATAAAGACAGATTACGCTCTTTTTGATGTAATAGATTATAAGGGAGAAAATAAGCTTTCTTCATATAATTTAGATCTTACACCTTTAACATTTAAAGCTAGAATACCAGAGGATGATGGGAGAGATATACCACTAAACGATCAAAAGGTAACTTTTGAGTTTGGTGATGGTACTTTTGGTAGTAATCTTTCTTCTAGCCATGTTTACCAATATCCCGGTGAATATACTGTTAAAATGATTATAAGGGATTGTAAAAATAACTCAGTTTTAGCATACTACAGTACACCCGTAACTATTCATGACTTTGTAAAAAACACCTTTTCAGTAGAATTATCTCCAACTAATGCTACTACTATAGGTCTTTCAGCAGGTCAAATAACTGGACCTTTTACAGTAAAATCTCAAACTCCTTTTTATCAAGATTTTCAAGATATATACTATAGTATTTCAGGGTGTGACTTTGATAACTATTTTAATCTACCTACTAATAGATTTAATAGTTTAAAAAAATATTTTTCTATTTACGAGAGAGTATATTTACCTACTTTATCTAGCTTTGAATATGTTGAATTAGAAAAAATTAGCCTCACTGGGGCAAATATATATGCTAGAGTAGCTTCTAATGAATTATTAGTACAGGGTTTGAGTTCAAGTTTATCAAGTGTTTATGCAGGTATTTCAGGTTCAAAAGAAATTTATATCAAAACTGATGATCAATCAGATAATTTAAACATATCGTTTTTTAAAGATAGGTCTAATATTTTTGCTGATAGCTTTACAGGATATAAGAATAATGATTATACTAATAACCTTAACATTACTCTATCATCTAATGTATTACCTACTTCTGCTCAAACACTTAGTGCTATAAAATTTTCTTCTAATGGAATATTTGGTGAAGGTATAGAGCAAGAACCGTTTCCAGTAAATAAAGTTCAATATAAAGGTTTAGGTATACCGTTTATTATTGCACCAGTCAATAACGATAACTATACTATGAAAGCTTTATCAGCAGGTACCCCATTTTTTGCTTTATTGTCAGGTGATGTTGAAAGTAGGCCTGCACACTATAGAGCAGCATTAACTGTGCCAACTAGTTATTATACTATATCTAGTTTAGCTAACACCTTATCATCTATAGATACTAATTTTTGGTATAGAGGCGTACTTACTTTTGATGACTCCTTTAATAGTGAAATATCTGGTAGCCCTATAAGGTTATTCTTAAGTGCCGGTAATCAATATTCATTTAATACTAATTCGCAACTTTTGTCTACAGTAACTGGAACAACAGTTATATCAGCTTATCCTAAAAATTATTACGAGTTTTATAAGCATAATGAAAACTTTGACTTTGAAAGAAATATTAAAGATATGCGCTTTCAGGATATATTATTAGATAAAAATATATTCTTTGATGATTTTATAGGTACTATATTTGGTAATGTAAGTAGTAGATATGATATACTAGGTAAAAAGCTTTATGAAAAGGTCTTTAACTTTGTTTCAAATAATGCTGATATCGATATGTGTGATATTAATGCATTGGTAAGTATGTCAGATATGACTGATGACTATGGAATTATATTTGATAAAGCTTTAGCTCAAGAACCAGCAGAAGTAAAAAGATTTTTAGATACCTTAAGTGTAAATTATAATAAATTTAGAGGAGGTCAAAATAAATTTGATGAAAACTTCGATCCACAAGGAACTACTACTAAAGCAGTATATGGTAAAAATTTAGGAGATAAGATTGATTCCTTAACTTATGAAGTTACTGCAGGTAATGATTTAGTAGCATATGAAAAATTTAGTAACACGTATTTACGTTTAAATACGTTTCAACCATTAAGTTCTCTTAGTGCTGTAAATACTGGAGCTGTAGCGAAAAATACTAATACTTATATGCTCAGTGATTATAGTAATGAATCCTATAATGCGACGCTTAGTGGTGGTGATACATGGGGTTGGGGGTTAATTTTACCAGATACTTATAATATTGAAACTGTAAATAAATTTTATGAATTTTATTCTTTATCAGCAACGTATGATAATACTGTTCTTAATGGTTTAATTGATTATAATAATGGTTTAACTACAGTTAATTTTACTGAACCTTTAGATGGACTAGAAGGAGACAATAATATCTTTGATATTGTTATACGAAATTCGTTATTTAGTAGTCTATCTCTGTTTTAAGGATAAATATGTTTAATGGATAACATTACTACAGGGTTTCCAAATGTTAATCAATCTATTACTAATCCTAATGTAAATAGTGATGAAGCATTAGATAAATTTGCACCTTATACTTTTTTACAGTTTATCGAAACTGTAAGTGAAAGCTATAAGCCTGAGACACTTACTGCTTTCTACAACAACTACTTAAATAAGTGGAATACTAGAAATAAAGGTCTTAGTACTTCGAATGCTGATACTATAGTAGATAGATACAGAGACTTCTTAAAAGATATTACTTTAAATTTTTCCTCTAATGCAGAGAGAAAATTCTTAACTCAATTAGATTTTACTGACAAATATGATTTGCAAATAGCAATGTCATTTTATAGTAAGAAGATAAGAAATATAGTTACTTACTATAAAAAGAAGCGTAACACTCTACATTACACATTAACTAAAAGTAAAGTTAAAGGAAGTAGTATAGGGGTAGAGCAGGCAACTAAAGATTTAGTTATTGATTTTTTAGAAAATAGAAGTACAGGTGAAATCGATTATAATATTTCAGACTTAAAGAACAATCTATCTGTTTCAATAACAGAATATTATGATAATTATTCTCAATATTTTAATAAGCCTCCAAATGTAGAGGAGTACGGAGCTAATTATAAAGAGTATGAACCAGGTGGTTTACCAGAGGGTGACAATTTGTTTTTATCTTTAGAAACTGAAATTATAGATAAAATATTTTCTTCGGTATCACAAAATATAAGAAATTTAAAAGAAGCAAATAATGTTCTAGATTCTAAAAAGAAACAAACTGAAAAGTATATAGGTACTGATTTTTATTACCTTTCTACTGATAGAAATGGTAAGCCTGATATTGGTTTATTATTTGAAGCTGAAAAACCTTATGCAAACTTTTTAAACCAAGATTATCCAAGTACTGCCTCAATTTTTTCTGATGATATTATAAGTGAAAGAGACTTAGGATTTTTTAGATCTCACAATTCTGCAATAGCTACTATCCAAGGAAAAAGAATAGATTTTTATGAGAAGACTTCATATAAACCTAACCAACTTTACATATTTCCTGATCCTAATTTATTTACTAATAATAAAGGTATTTTAACTTTTATAGTAGATACTACAGGTTCAATAAACAATAGAAGTAAAGGTGTTGCTATTAATCAACCTAACCCAGACAAAGAAAGTACCACATTCATAGGCTATTCTTCTGAAATAGGTAAAGAGAGAAATTTAGATACTGATCTTTCTTATCTTTATGATCAAGGTTATATCGATCAAAACAAAAAAGATATTTTTGGTAATATTTTTGGTTTAGTAAAAGATAATAATTATTATAGAGAAAATTTAACTACTGAAACTCCTAAAAATATTAAAAATTTAGTTATTAACGGTTATCAGTTTTTTGATGATTTATATGGTGAAGGTTTTAGTTTTAATTACGGTACAGAAGATTCTACCACTTATTCAGAAACTTTACGTTCTGGTATATCGTCATTTACTGGTGGGTTAACTGCAGGTGGTGATCTTAAGCCTGATACGCCCTTATCAGCTTATCATATTTTTAGTAGATTTTTTACTCCTTATCAAGAATTAAAACTTCCTACAAACTATCTTGAAGTAGATTATACAAGACCAGAATCTATTACATTTAATGCTAATGTATTAGAAGGAGCTTACTTTAGATTCTCAGATAATGAAACATTAGCAGATCCTGTTAGATCTGGATTAAGTGCATTTACCGATTCTGCAGATCAATTTTATTTTTCCGATTTAGTAGAAGCAGGAATAGGTTATTATGATGGTAATTCTACTGTAGTTAGAGCTTTATGTGATAATACTGGCCCGGGTACAGCGTACACTGCAGGTGTTTCACTATATCAAGGGTTTTCAGGTAACTTTACTTATAATGTTAGGTTATCTGGTAGTAATGGAGTTGAGAATTACGATGGTAGTAGATTTACTGATAATATCATATTTGATTATAAGCAAGCTGAACGAAGTTTTGATTATAAGGATGATGTTTTTGATGTAACTGCCTTTTCTACTGTTGATAGTTCCAAAGAAAGCTTATTTGATCGTAAAAAACATTTAGGTAAAATTTACATAAAAAATGTAAATAAAAATTCACAATTCCCAGCTGTAAAAGAATTAACTGATACTCTTACTTATTTATCTAGTAAATATAACTCTTCAGTATGTAACGAGCTTTCAACTAAGGTAGTTGATTTTGATATTATATATCAAACTCTCTTCATTGAAACAAGTTCATTTTTAGTTACTGAAAGAACTGTATATGAAAATAATGAATTTATTTCTCCTAATACATTTACCAATTCTTTGAATATAAATACTAACTTTTTTGATAAAGTGAGTAATAGACTTAGAGTAGATAGTAATGTATTTTTTGTAAAAATGGAGAGAGAGCAGAATGATTTTAAGGATATTAGACTATATCCTAAAATTTATAAGTATAGCTATAAAGATGATAAAACTGAGCAAATATTTCCAACTACAGGTAATACTGCTGCTGCAGCTTCTTGTTATTTTGATTTATCTACATTTAATTCTGTTTATGTTGAATGTGGTAAGCCTAATTTAACTTATAGTAGTGATAACGAACAATTTAATTTAGCAGTATTATTAAAAGATCAGAATAAAGCTCCATTATTAGTTAATTACTTATTTGAATATAAAGATAGTGTTAAATTTTTAGATTCTGCTTCTTTCGAGAGTAATAATAGTAGATTTACAGATAATTTCTTTAATTCTAATACAGGTTTAATAGATTTAAGTAATGTTAATTTTGCATTAACATCACAAACTCCGCAAGTTTCAGCCTTTTTTACATCAGCATCATCAGCAGCTTTAATATTATGAATACTTATAACTTATCTATTTCTTCAACTAAAGACGATATCAATCAAAAGATAATTTTGAATGATATAGATTTATTTGATCTAACTGAAGTTACATTAGATATTTCTAACATATATACAGAAATATTTCCTAATTATTTAAGTATTGATTGGGGTGACGGTTCTCCTACTATTCAGCCTGATATAAAAATATATCGAGATTACAAAACAGAGTCAATATTTCCTGAACTTGATAAGGGAGTAACTCCAGTTACTTTTAGTAATAGTTATACCCATAGATATTTTCCTTCTTCTTATGCATTAAAAAAAGCGGTAACCTTCAAGATGAACGTGGGATATATAACTGGTGAAACTTTGCAACTAAGCGCGCCTCTTGTAGTTAATTCACAAAGTTATTATGAAAATGTAGATGATATAGATATAATTGGATTAGATCTTATAAATGATGTTAATAATAGTTCTAGAGTTTCATTTATAACTAAAAAGAACAATTATATAGTACAGCTAGATAACAAAACTTATAAAGAGAACTAGGAATAAATATATAAAATGGGATGTTTAGTAAAATCAAGTTTAAGTGCTTTAAGCTCAGTACAAGGTACTGTATGCCCTACTGATTTAACTTTAGATCAATATACACAGACTTTTAATGGTGATTTTAAATTTAATTTTATTTCAGCACTTTCGGGTATTCAAGACTTTAAAAAATTAAATTTTACTAATTTTTACCTAACTACAGATTTTTTACTTGACGAGGTTACTTCGTTTAAAGAAATAAAAATAAAGCCAGAATCATTTTTTACTACTTTAAATTTTTCTACTTCAAGTGATAATTATTTAATTTTTGAAGCTGCATCTTTAAGCTCATTTAAAACAGAAGATAACATTATACAAGCTGAATTTTACGGTACTACTTCTTTCACTAAAATTTTATCTGATGCAGATAATTACGAAATAAAATTTATTGATGATTTTACTTGCAGTGTTAGTACTATTTACAATAATATTAGATATTTTCTTGTAGTAAGTGATGATGAGCAAGATAGCAATAATAGAAGAAGAGTCTTATTTGTAGCTGAAAATAAATTATCTTTAACTGGTAGTTATTTAGAGTATAATTTATTAAAATATAAAAGAGATAGCTTTATAAATTTATTTTCAAATAAAGGAGGGAAATATGCTATAGTAAATGACGGTGGAAAGTTATACGCTCAAAAATTAGATACTACTGCTAAGTTAAATCAATTTTATGTAGCTAATAATTCTATAAAGCTCGATCAAGAAATAAACCTTACTGTACCATCTCCATATAATACCTCTTTTATTACATATGATAATGCTGGTAATGTAGACAATACAAAAAGTGATTTTAATTTACCTTCAAATTATCTATTTTATAGTAATAGTAATAAAGTAGAGCTAGACTTCAATTTTTATAATTTAAAAAACATAGTTAATACTCAAGATCAATTTACTTCATCAAATACATTGCTTTCTACTTCTGAAACTACTATTTACAGTCAAGACTTACGAAAATATACATCTATATTTTCAGATATTGATAGCGAATATAATGAAGTGTTAGCTTTAAATTTCGTATATAATAACTTTGATTTAGTAATAAAACCCGGTACTACCTATTTTAAAGCTCCATCGTCAATGCAACCTTTTACAAAGCTCAATATTAATGATACTAAGTTTGTAAAGTGTGGTTCATTTGCTTTTAAGAGACCAGATTTATCTGATAGAGTATATAGATTAGATGACAACTCCATAAAAGATAAAAATATAACTTATCTTTGTACTTGGTTATCAGGAGCAATAGGTAAAGAAGGTATATGGGTTGATAGATATTATTACCCTGATTTAGTATCAAAAGAAACTGCTTTAGCTGCATCTCCTGTTTATAATGTTACCTATCAAGATTCAGTAGAAAATTTAATAATGAGTAACTCTACTTTAAAGAGTTCAGTTGAAAAGAAATTATATTTAGATAAAAAGAGTGATTTAACTTTTGAGCCTGGTAAGAGATATAAGTATGTAAGAATATCAAAAGATGATTTTATAAGAGAGTCTCCTACTAATTTTTGTAAAACAGCTAGAATTAATAATAAAGTTAATAACTATTATACAACTATAAATGACAACGGTGGCTTTACGTTAGGATTTACTATACAAAATGATACTGGTGATTTTTCAATAATTTCCGAAAGTAACGATATAAATGGAGGTATAGATTTTGATAAAACAGGAAATAGCATAACCTTTACATTTAGTTTATTTGACAATAGTACGGTGGGTAATACTTTAGAAAGTAGAATTTTACAAAATACTTTTACTCATACATTTACTATTGACCCTTACGAAAAGAATAATATATTTTTATCGTTTAATGCAATTAGGGGAATTTGTAATTTATATTTAAATTCAAATATTATTTATAATTTTGAGATAAATGCATACCAACTTTATACCAAGAGAATATTGTTTGGAGATATATTTTTAAACTGGAGCGAAGGCAGTGAAAATAAAAAACGAGAAATTTTATTTAATGAAGCTACTTCAAAGCAATTTATATCTGATTTATTTTTAACTCTTGAACCTTTAGAAGAATACAAAGAATTAGCTTATGTATTTGGAACTAATATAGATAATATTCAAGACTTAACTATTTCGTTACCTTGCGGAATGAGAAATCTTACCGATACTATAAAAGCAGTAAATTCTATTAATACTAATCTCAAAAATAAGAGTAATGTTATAGATATTAATATAAAGAATATAGAAATAAGTACAGATATAGAAAATGAAGTTAGAGATGTAGTATTATCAAATATAGTGAAATCTCTGCCTAAAACTACAGTAATAAATAACGTTAAATTTAATAATTACAAATGATAGACTATTTTAAATATACTACTGGTAATTTATTTACTCTAAGCGGAGCAGAATATGATGGACTGTTTAATATAACAGATGGAAAAGCATTCACCGGTAAGTCTTATTCTACATCATCTAAACTTTTAAGCGCAAGTCAGACTTTTTTAACTAATTGCTTTTTGAATTCGTTTGAATTCGATAGAACTACATCGCCAGTAGATAGTAATTTGATAGAACCTCCAATTATATCTCCTAGAAATATAATAGATCAAAATTTTATAGATAGAAATTTACAAATTTTAAATATAAATAATTTGAAGATTTTTGCTCAAAATATTACTGCTAATCCTGATCTCTTTGATTTTATAAATTCTGTAGAAAGTAAGGATAGTTACTTTTTAGGGCTGTCTAGTAGTTCTAAAGATATTCGCAATGATGATACTAAAGTATCTAAAACAAATAGCTTTCCTATTCAAATAGATCCTTTTTCATATATTGATAAAGTACCAGGTTTAGATGTCTTAGATGATACTAAGGATAGTATAATATTTGTATATGACGATGAATCATACTACTATTTTACTACTACTTCTACTAATTCTTATACATTTTCTGGCTCCTTTGTAAACGGGGGCAGTTTACTTAGAATAGAAGAAGATGTATTTCAAGGTGCAGAAAGATTTTCATATGATAATAATACTGACACGCTCTATGCAGTTACAAATAATGAAAATAACTTTACTTTAAATTTATATGATAATAGTTTTGTAGCTCCTTGCAGAGTGTTAAAATTAGTTGATCAAATTACTATTGATGATGAAATTGTTGATGGTAGAGTTAGTATAGGTAAAGACATAGTAGGGTATAGACACGTTGAAGATAATATTATAAAAATAAAACTATTAGTAAAATATACTTTTGAGGATATTATTAATATATTATCATCTAATCCTGCAGAAGAAATAATAGATTTTGATATTAGAGATTCAGATGATTCAATATTAGTATTAACTTCTCTGAATGGCTTTGATGCAGAAGAATACTACCTCTATCATTTAGATATTGATATAGTGAGTAAAGGATCAGGTAATTATATTTTACCGTTTACACCTAAAGTACTTAAAAGATATAAGCCAGATGTAAATTATGATAAAAAACCAGGTGAAGTTGATATTTATTTTTCTGGTAATGATTCTAATATTTTAACTATATACGACGAAGGGGCTGTATCTACTAGATTTATAACCAATCCAGAAAATGTTGCTGGGTTTCCATATAGTAAAAATTTATTATATCTTGAAGACATGTATTTTGATGGAACTCTTGAAAAGTTTAATACTATAGAGAAAAAATTTAATTCAAATTTACTACCATCCAATAATTATAACAATTTAAACTTTTTAGTAGCTAAAAATAGTTCAGATTTATTTTATGTACTTCATAATATAGGAAGAATATATCTTATAAAAGAGAGTAAAATACCCTATAAAAGTTTTATTCCTAATGATCTTAAAACTTTATTTGAAAAAATAATTAGCTGTGAATCTAGTATAGGTATTTCTCTAAATAGTGAATTACAAAATATTATTAAAGATTCAGTAAATGTATTTTTAAATGCAAGTGTAATACCTTATGAAGAAATGCGAGAAGGTATACCAGTTCTAGGAAAATACGTATCATATGAAGGTATAGATATTAATTTTCGTAATCTAGAGTTTCATGAAAATGAAGAAATAAATTTTAATAATGTGTCGAGAGTTTTTAATGAAATTTATAACTTACAAAAAACTATTTTTAATATTATAACTACAGGTGAGGATATTGAAGTAAGTGATTTACCTCCAGTTTTAATTGAAGAAGATACATTAACTGAAGTGCTGAATAATCAATATACTAGTGGAGGTGAGTATATAGTTAGAGAGACTGGAGAGGAATACATAGGTTTTTATCATATACACCCTGAAAAAGGAGCTATGGTAGGACCTCTACATGTTGCAACACCTCATAATTACTTAGACCCATTTATTGAGCAAGATAATGAAACCTCTTCTATTATTAATCAAACTACTATTCAAAGCACTTCTAGAAGCTCAACATCTAGTGGTACGTCTAGTGGTACATCAGGATCTTCATATTAAATAAAGTTATGGCAGGCATAGGTGAAAGTTTAAAAGGATTAAGAATAGCTGACTATTATTCTTCATTGTTGCATGTTAGTGGAGCTAATATATCTCTATTAGGTGATAACAAAATATATGATGGTGTTGGTAATACTACAGGTCTTTCTTTGAGTAGTATAGATGATAGAGTTAGTTTTAACCATTACATATATCCTGAAGGTTTTGATAGTGTTAATGAGTGGATTGATGCATTTTATCCAATTAATAGTATAATCTTAACTGCAACTAATAATAATCCTACTAATAGAATAGCTGGTACTAAATGGGTCTTAGATAGTGGTGGCAGATTTTTTGTAGGTGTAGGTGGCTCTGATAAAGAATTTTCTCCAGGTGGTGATGGAGTTAATTCTGGTGACTTAGCTGGCGAATATACAGTAAAACTTAATGGAAGTAATTTACCAGCTCATACACATGATATTAATTTAGGAACTTCAACTTTAGGAGATACATCTTTAACTAATGTTTTTAGTTATTATTTTGGACCTACTATTAATCCACGGGGGTTAACTGAAGAAAAAGCATATACTACTACTAATGACCTACTTCCTAATGTGTCAGATAACCCTTTTTCATATTTCTTAAATCAAGATGAAATTGAAGCATTTCAAAATAATACTTACTTTGACGGTCATGATAATTATAGAGATTTTTTAATTAAAAAAAGACATGATGAAGGATTTAAATATAGTGATGCTGATTTTGATCCTAAACTAGCTAGTTATTCATTAGCAGGGTGGGGAGGCTCTGTTGTAGGAGGACCAGGGTGGGGTGGTTTTATTAACACTAATATACCTAATACAAAAACTTTTATACCTAATAGCCCTAGACCAGTTGGTGTTGAATGGAGTTCTCAAAATGTAGTATTAGAAACTGCAGACTTCGATCCTAGAGATGCAGATAGGGTACACCCAGGAAGATTAGGTTCTGAAGATTTATTAAAAGCTAGAAATATAATTATTGATGTGTTAGGTAAAGAGGAAGCAGCTATAGCATTAGCTAATGTAGATCGTTTAAAAGAATTAAATGAAATAGTGGAAATCGCTCAAACTGACAATGTATATTTAAACGGGCAAGTTAGAGGATCAACTACAGTACCTTCTTCTAATACTGGTAGTACTGTAGCTCATAATAATATAAACCCTAGTTATGGTTTTTATGTTTGGAGAAGAGTACCATTAGATTTCGTAGAAGAGGAAATAGATAAAGGAGGTGGAGCTACAGTTATTCCAACTTCAACTCTATTTAAAGGAACTATCACTACTAATAAAGAAAATTTACAACTAGATGAATGGGCTAAAGATAGAGGGTGGGATGGTTTAGGTCCAGCAGAAATAACTATAAGTGAAAATGTATACATTTATTCAGATGATACTGAGTTACCTGCATTAACTACAGGAAATTGGCCTGGGGGATTAACTTTAATTAATAATGGCTTTATTATGGGCAGAGGTGGAGATGGTGGCTCATTGAGATCGGTTTTAACTTTAGACAAACCTATAGCGGAAGGTAAAAATATATGGGATGGAAATGATGGAGGAGATGCTATATTTATAAACACTACTGATAGTATAACTATTACCAATAATGGTGGAATAGCTGGTGGCGGAGGTGGTGGAGCTGGTAGTGGTACCGGTAACTTTGGTGGAGGAGGAGGCGGTGCAGGTGGCGGTAACGGTGGTTTAGGAGCTGGACCTTCTAGGGATCAATATGAATTAGGAGGCCCTGGTGGTGGACCAGGTTTACCTGGAGAAGATGGCAATAACTGGAAAAATTTAGATACTGATGCTATAGCTGGAAGAACACGTGCATTTTTACAAGGAAGGGGTGGTGAAGCTGGTGGAGGAGGATCAGGAGGTTTTAAAAGAAAAGGTAACGATCCTCATGGAGGCGGTGGAGGTGGTGGAAGAGTATTATCTCTTACTGCATCAGGAGGATCCGGAGGTGCCTACGGTGGAGGTGATGGCGGATCTACTAACGAAGCTGGAGAATCAGTAAGTTCAAGAGAAAACTTTCCATGGGGTAATGCTGCTGGTGGAGGAGGATGGGGAGCTGATGGAGGAGATTGTTTTAACTCTAGAAGAGTATCTGGTGTTGCAAGAATAGCGCCTAAAGGTGGTAAAGGAGGAAAAGCAATATTTTCTATTTTAAATGCAAGCTTTACAATTAATGGTGGAATAGTTTATGGTACTATAGACTAGTATTTAAAGGTTCTGACATAAATAATAGTATGCCTGAAAGTTTAGAGAATCAATTTATATCTGATTTATATACTTCTCTTTTACATTTAAGTGGTGCAGAGTTAGGTGAGAAAGGTCCTTTAAATAAAGTTTTTGACGGCGCAGGTAATTCTACCGGGTTAGCGTTAAGTGGTGATAGGGTAATTGTAAATAACTATATTTACCCCAAAGGTTTTACTACTAGAGACCCTCTAGAATGGTTAGATAGTTTTTATCCTATAGGTAGTATTCAATTAACACTAGATGATAATAATCCAACTGACAGAATTGCTGGTACAGTATGGACGAGGGTAGCAGAAGGAAGATTTTTAGTAGGAACTGGTACTTTAACTGATAAAAATGGAGTTACAAGAGAATTTTGTCCTGGTGGAGCTGAAGAAGAAGCTAATGATCAACGAAATGGAAATGGTGATTTAGCTGGTGAGTATACAACTACTTTAACAGAAGAAAATTTACCAGCACATACCCATGATGTTAATATAGGAGCTACAGATGTACAAATATCTAATCCTGCAGGAAATAGTACTTCAACACAATCACCTAATGTTGGTACAGTTAATTCAACTCAAGATTTTCAAGAGCAACAAAGAGCTAGACAATCTCTAGGTAGAAAAGTATATGCATATCCTGGTGAGTATGATTCTTCTCTTTTAATAGATTTTAGAAGTGCAGCATTTAGAGATGACTGGAGAGATTATCCATGGTTGTATGCTTTAGACTTTGGTTTTGATAGAGGAACTGCTGCTAATTATTCAGCTGCAACAAGAGCACTTTATACTACTAGTTGGGCAACTAAATATCAATTTAAAGAAATGATAGGAATATGGAACGGTGAAACTAGGTTTGTATCTGATTCAAAGGTTCAGGTAGGAGTTACAACTGGTGGTAGAGGCGGTCGTGTAGTAACCGGTGAAATAAGATTATCTAAATCTCCTTATCAGTATGCCTTAGAATTAGGTGCTGTTGATATAGGAAATGCAACAGCTGGGGATTTTGTTAAACAAAATAATACAGTACCTACAGTTACAGCACCATCTGATATAATAAATAGAGATGAGAGTGTTAACAATACTAGAGTATCAGCTTCAGTAGGTGAAAGTTTAGCACATAATAATATACCTCCATCATATGGTGTTTATGTATGGAAAAGAATAATGTAAGTTTATGGCAAATATAACTATAGTAAAATTAAAAGTTAGACGCGGATCAGATGCGCAACGAAAAACTATTGTTTTAGATCAAGGAGAAATAGGTTATACTCTTGATACTAGGCGTTTATTTGTTGGTGATGGTTCAACTTTTGGAGGACAATCAGTAGGTACTAAAAATATAGGACCTTTCGCAAATGTAGCAAGTTTAGGACCTGATAGCTCTCCAGGTATGCAAGTAGGAGATATAGGATATGCAGATAGTAAGTTATATATGCTTACATCTACTAATTATAACGATTCGTTATCTGGTTATGCATATATAGGTAATTTACCCGATGATACATTTTTAGAATTTGATTCAAATAATAAACTTACTATTAGAAAAGAAGCCTTTAATGCAGAATTTTTTACTCCTACATTTTTTGGGGAAGGTTTATTATCTGCTGCAGGTGGTGTAGCTTCAGTTAACACTAATAGTGATTATTTTGAGATATCAGCAAGCTCAATTACACCTGTAGCTAATTCGATTACCGAAAGAGAAATTAAAACTACAGCTTTATCTTCAGGATTAGTAGGCGGTAATAGTACTCCTTTAAAAGTTAATATTGACCCTGAACAATTTGAATTTGATGTAAATAGTAAAATTAAATTAAAATCTTTAGGAGCTACAACTATACCGGTATCGAGTTGGGCCGGTCAAGATGGTAATAACTTAGTAGGAAGTGGTTTATCTATTGATGCTATTACTAATAAACTTAAAACAGATTTAAGAACAGTTAATATCGATACATTTTCAGTATCTGATGGTAAATTATCTCTATTTGGAGCTACTTCTTCTGCTCAAGAATTTCCATTCTTAACTACAAAAGACGGGTTAATTAAAAAAATTCAAACTTCTATTTATGATGTAGTAACTGGTACAGGAAGCAATACTAAGAGTGCTATACCTGTAGGAACTCTCTTACCTCATGCTAGAGCTTTTACTAATTCAGTACCTGAAGGATTCTTACTTGCTAATGGTCGAAATTTAAGTCAAACTGAATATTCAGAACTTTATGATGTTATAGGTACTAGTTACGGTGCTGGGGATGGTTCTGGTAATACTTTTAGTCTACCTAACTTAACAGGCGGGGGCATGCCAGCCGTATTATATGGTGCAGGTGCTATAGCTCCTATAGCAGGAGATTTTACAGGTTCTCAAAAATTCTTAGATGGAGATACTAGTTCATCAGGTGCTATATTAAGCGGATTTGGTGTAAACTTTATAATAAAATATACTGAAGACCCTATTACAAATATCTTTAATGGAGCTCCTAATGCTGTATCTATTGAAGGAATAGGTAGAAATGATAACCAAGTATTTAAAGGTAAAGATCATACCGGTGCTACTGTTAGTTTAAGTTCTGCCGGTTTTATAACTTTTGCATTATCTGGAAATGTAAGGAATCCTGATAGTGATGGTGCATTTGATAAATTTGCAATTCCAATTTTTAACTATTAAATATTAACAATGTCGATAGAAATTTTAGAAAATACTTTAATTAAACTTCTAGTAAGAAGAGGTACTGATAATGATAGAGGTAATATCATTTTAGAAAGTGGTGAACTTGGATTTACTACTGATACCCAAGATTTATATATAGGTGATGGAGCTACTAAGGGAGGGTTAATCGTTGGTAACAAATATAAAGGAAAGGCAGGTAATGTTACATCTCTAGCTCCTTGTGTTACTGGAGATTATGCTTTTGAAACTGATACTAATACTCTTAAAATATTACAGGGGGGAACAGGATCTAATGCTACTGACTGGTTAAAAGTTGCTAACTTACTAAGTGCTGGTGATGGAACAATATCAATAGTAGATGATAAATCTATAAAAGTTGGAATTTTATCTTCTGGCAATTTTTCACCTGATTGTTTAGGAGATTCTCTACAAATACTATCTGATAAAATATCTTTAAGTTCTACAATAACTATAGATAGAATAAACCGGAAAACAACAACTGCTACTAGCTACTTAACTCTACCTTCAAAATTAAAGATAAACAGTATAGATTACGATTTCCCGAGTGTAGCACCTACTGATAATGCATTTTTAGGATCTAATTCGTCTGGTGTGTTAAATTGGTCTATTCCAGGTTTAGTTGAATCAGTAGTAGCACCTTCTACTGCTAGTGTTTTACCTGTAGGTACTATTGTACCTTTTGCATCAGGTAGTGTTGCTGTGCCTTATGGCTGGTTAGAATGCGATGGAGCTGAATATGCAAGTAATTCTATATATTCAGATCTTTCAGCTGTTATACATACTGCTTATAATACTCCTGCTGCGACTGCAGATCATTTTAGAGTGCCTAATCTAAATGGTAAGGTGTTATATGGAACGTCTTTAGAAGATCCAGCTACTAGTACATTAATGCCTGTAACTACAGCATCAAATACTAATACTTTTAGAAACCTTTCTGCTACAGGAATGAATTATATTATAAAAGCTATAGGTGGGGTTACTATTCCTACTTTTACTATAGGAAAGAACCTTTCAGCTTTTGTTACTACTCCTTCTGGATCTAAAAAGTATGATAAAACTGATACTGCTTTTAATCCGTTAAGCGGTTCAATTGAAATTGAAAGACCAGCTCCCGGACAAGTTGTATTTAATAACGCAGGTATTCAAACTGGAACTGATGGATTTACGTTTCCTGATGGTATACACCATGTAAAATATACTGTTACTGGTTCAGGTACAAAAGGAGGTGCTGCGCCTGGAGGTGCAGGAGCAACTGCTATTGGTTATCTTTCAGCTACTCCAGGAACAAACTTTACTATAGAAGTAGGTTCAGGATTCAATTCTGCTGACGCTCCTGTTAATGGTAATCAATCTGCTATTAGACTTACAGACGGTACTGCTATAGTAACTGCTGAAGGAGGAATATATGAAGGTGATAAAGCACAAAATGCTGCAGAAAATCAATTACAAATTCCAACAGCTATTGCAAGTGGGGTTATTGATACTTCAAACGCTCATGTACTTAACGGTTATGTTATACAAGGAGGATCAGGATTAAATGATACTAGCAGCGGTGGTGATGAAGAATCAATTGGTGCAGCTTCATATTTTGGAACTGCTCCTGCTCCAGGTGGAGGTCAAGCTAGTCATGATGGCAATCCTATAGGTCCTCCGCCAGGAAATGGTGTTGTAATTATAGAATGGTCGTAGTTGCTTTTAATTTACTTTAATATAACTAAAGTATGGAAGAAGTTATAGTAGAAGGTTTAGATTACGAAGATTTTGTTACAATTAAAAATATACTAATAAACAATACCTCTTTTAAGTGTAATGAAAAAGATTTATTATCTAACAATCTTATAATTTTAGAAAAAATAGAAAAAATTATTGAGGTATTCAATGAATAAATACTTGTATGAATGCAAGTGTCTGGAAAGGTTGTTCTTTATGTGAAGAATTTTCAGACTATGTTTTGTATGATGATTTAAATGATAGTATTCTCGTAAATATACATGAGGATTACTTAAAAATTATTAGGAAAGAATTAATGAAAATAGGATACTACTTAGTGTTTAAAACTAAGCTTGAGATAACTAATTCCTATACCTGTACTTTTATAAAGGGTTGAGTAATTAAATATAATTAATGGGCTTTCCAGTTGACATAAAACTACCTGATCAAGCGAGATATTATACTTTTATAGAAACTAGTAAAAGATTTAATTCTAACTATGATATTACATGGTCTTTTGAGTATAAGCTTCCTGAAACAAGTATACCTAATAATAATAATTATGAACTAGGATTTAGTACTTTTATTACTAATTTATCTGCTCCTTTATCTTCATTACCGGGTCAATATATTGGTGATCAAGATCCTGGTGTGAGCTTGTCAGCAGTAGCTCTTCTTACAGAAGGAGCAGCACCTGAACTCTTAAGAACACAAAGTGATGATACTTTGGTTTATGATGGAGGTACACTTAGTGGCTCTATTGTAAAAATAGCTTTTGATTCAACCGGAAGATATGCACTTTCAGCTAGAGATGATAGACCAGGGGTAACTGAAGCTGAAATAAATAGGCAGTCTTTAGTAGTAAGAGATTATCAATTGAATGTAAGAGCAAATTCACCTCTTTCTACTATATCTAATGTTTTTAGTACGTTATCAACTAATACATTTAGAACGTTAAGATTTAGGTATGTAAATTTAGGTCAAAAAGTACATATTGATTTTAGAGAAAGCGATACTACTGAATTTACCTTACTAACTACTATAAACATCGAACCAAGATTAACTGGTTTAGATAATTTAGAGAATTTTTATTGTGGTTTCTCGCTTTCAACTCCAATTTCAACAACTGATACGGGGCTATCTGCTAGAGATTTCTTTTTACGTAATTTTAATGTAGAAGGGTATGTAGGAACAGAAGTTCTCACTGAAACTGTCATGACCCCTCCGTTATCTGTTAATTCTAATATACAGTATACTACTGTAACTAATATAACCGCATAATGAATATATCTAAACTAAATGTTCTAAATATAGAAACTAAAAATACACAACTACCTAAATTAGGAGGTGGTGGTGTTGAAGGATCATATTCTCAAGCAGAAGGTACAGTATTCGTTTCAAAGATAGAAGTAGATAAATTTTATTATCCAGAATTAAGTTATCAAATATTTGATAATAATGGAGATACTGATGCTTTTGGAGATCCGTTAATAAGCTTTAGTGGTAATACTCACTTAACTGATATTGAAGGTAAATATTTTATAATTGTTGAACAAACTTTAGAAGGTATAGCTGATCCTAATAATGGTAGTATGAATTTTACTCTTCAGTTTACTAATGCAGAAGAGGATATAGGTATACCTTTAAACGTTTCTTTAATAGTAACTAATGAAGAGGGTGATGTATCAGGTGTAAGTACAACTCCTCAAGTTGGTACATGTCCTTCAAGTACATGTCCTCCGAGTATATGTCCATCTATACAAAGACCAGAACTAAGTGTAAACGTAGAAGAGGTAGTACCTATACAAAGACCTGAATTAACTACTTATGTTGAAGAGGTAGTACCTATACAAAGATCAGAACAAAGTGTAAATGTAGAACAAGTAGTACCTATACAAAGACCAGAACTAAGTGTAAACGTAGAAGAAGTAGTACCTATACAAAGATCAGAACAAAGTGTAAATGTAGAGGGTGTTGTTCCTATACAAAGACCTGAACTAACTACATGTGTTTTAAGTGATTTAAGAGTAGTAAGTACTACAAAGGTTCCAGAACCTACAGTAAATGTTAATAAAGATTGTGCTGGTGTCATTAGTTGTGTTGAGAAACCAGGAGCCGGCTGTAGACAAACTGTTGATGAAACTGCGGTGCCAAGGTTAGGTGATTGTGATTATCAAGAGCCAACTGCTATTACTGAAGAGGAGTATCTAGGCATAGTTGAAGATGAACCAACTATAGTTACAGAGACTGAAGAATCCACTGCTACTACAGAAGAGGAGTATTTAGGTATAGAGACTGAAAGGGAAGAAATAGTTACTAATGTAAATAGAGTAATACCAATATCTACTACAGAAGAATCCACTGCTACTACAGAAGAGGAGTATTTAGGTATAGTAGAAGATGAACCTTCCTTTATTGAAGAAGAAATAGTTCCTGAGGAATCACAATCAATAATTATAGATCCTATTAATGTTGCTACAGGTCAAGAGTTAAAGGACGCACTAGGTAAGGCACCTATTATTAATATAGTAAGTGACATAACTCTTACTGAATTTTTATATATTCCTGGTAATACTACTATTAGAGGTATTAATAATCCTAGAGTACTATCAACAGCAGGTGCAGCTTTTAACATTAGAGAAGATAACATTACTTTAACAGGATTTACTTTAGCTAATGCAGATGGTAATAACGGTTATGGAATAGAGATTGGTAGAAAAGGGGGAAGAGCTAGTTTAAATGCACCGAAAAATATTATTATTGACTCTTTGACGTTCGATGGTATAGCTGGATCCACTGATAAAGCTACTGCTATAAATGTTTCAGGTTATCAATTCGTAAGTACATTAGTTGAACCATTTAGAACAGTTCCTGGATTATTAGAAGGAGCTAGTTTAATAAAAAATGTAAAAATAACAAATAACATTTTTAAAAATATTCCTAATACTGCTTTAGAGATATGGAACGCAGAAGATGTAGTAGTTGATTCTAATATATTTGAAACTACTCGAGGTACCCATACAACAAGAGGTAATGCTGTAAGAGCTAATTCGTTAGTAAATGCAAGATTTACTAGTAATACGTTGAAAGATATAGGAAGATCTGGTATAGAAATTACCGGTAATGGTACTGTAGGTGTATTAGTACAAGATAATAAAATTGAAAAGTTTGGTACACAAACCAATTTAGTTCGCACTTTTACTTCTGGTATTACTATAGTACAAGGTGCTAATGAAGTTACAATTAAAGATAATA
>CEOA01008262.1_pt1 | contig 23762 bp, 25 predicted proteins | sample 530251 | NCBI WGS metagenome assembly CEOA01 (sample SAMEA2619838, study PRJEB7988) | marine metagenome | biome: marine biome (ENVO:00000447); feature: surface water layer (ENVO:00002042); material: "saline water (ENVO:00002010), including plankton (ENVO:xxxxxxxx)" | depth 5 m
TGTGCATTTGCCGCTGAAATAATTTTTGGTTTTGGGGCGGGCATCCAGTCTTCAACAACTGTTTGCCACTTTAAAAGAGGATTTTTTATTTGCCTATGGTGATAAAGCAAACTCATAGTATATGGGAAAACAAATGGCTCTGTATTTTTAAAGTGTTCAAAACCTATATCTAATAATTTTTCTGCATTTGTCTTTGTCCGATAAGAAACATAAACTACATTATATGAATTATCAAATCCAATATCAAATATATTTTCTTCTTGCGGGTTGGTTTCGTAGCCATTTGCAGCCAACATTTTTTTCAAAATTACTGGAATATAAGCAAGCCTTTTAGTTTCTTTGAAGAAATTAAACCCGCTCACTCTATAATTGGACGAATACATATCCAAATACAGCTTATTCAAAGCATACACTGCTTGCTGCAAATGAGATTGATACCAATTTGTATTCAAAGATATGACTTTTGTTGCTTTTGCTTTTAAATCTTCTAGCGCTTGTGTTCTTTTAGGCACAGCATTTAAATAAACTGCACCCACTTTCAACAACATTATAACTCTTGATCCGGGTCTAGCGTCGATGTAGTAATCATCATCTTCTACTCTAGCAGTTAAGTAAGAATCTAAAAACTTCTGTATATCCGAAGATGTAAATTTCTTATTGTAGTAGCCAAATAATTCTGTTAATCCTTTAATTCTGGCTTCTTTTTGAAGCGAGTGCAACTCATCCTGACTAGCAATGCAATCTGCATCCAAAGTAACAGGATAATGAATTTCTCCTTCTTGAATATGCAAATAAGGCTCAGAGGTTTCTGCGACAGAATTAAGAGGAATTTTCCACCAACTTGGGTTTAAAGCTTGTGCCATCTCGCCCCTTGCTTCGACTCTTGCTTCTGCCAAAGGAAGACCGTATATCTCCTCAAAAAACACAAACGGATCATCTTTTCCTCTAGCTGTTTTTAATACACTTGGTGGTAAAAATCCTGTTTTACCACTAGCAGGGCTAGTTTCATCTACAACCAAGACTTTATTGTATTCACCTTTGCCGTTGACCCATTCTTTTAATACTTTTACAACAGTCTTGTCAGATAAGTATGCAATATTATTAGACCTTGGACCGGGAGAGGCTTTGAGGGCAACAGAAGGAGCACCAGTCTCATTTAGACAAATGTAGCTTGTGCAAGCATACGGATCTTCTGGGTTGCTTTGCTTTATATTTGTCGCTTTTGCTACCACATCAGGGGGAGCAAAGGCAAGACAATTTCCATATGGTTTATCTTTAATTAAATCTCCAAATTGATTAAAATCATATCCATCTTCCATTAAGCCCTGTATTTCTTCGGACAAATTAGACAAGCTTGGAGAAGCAACATTGGCACCTGCAACCATAGCTATTTCTGCTGGGTCAAATCCCAATTTCACATAGTCGTCAAAGGATCCAGCAAAGGCAACAATTCCGTGTTTAGCCATATCTAATATTAATTCTTTTTCGTCAATATCTAATTCTACAGCGTATTTGAGTTCTGCATATGCACTGTGCATGCCAATGAGATTGAAACCGGGAGACGGAGGTGTTGGCCATCCATCGTTGTCTCCATCGAATATCATCGGTTCAATAACAAGTTTGGCTGCTGCAATGCATTTGCTGCTAATATCTTTAATATCAGAATTTGTGGAAGTTTTATTATTCGTTAATATATAATCTCCTGAATTATTCGGATCAATTGGTGTTTCGTTTAGGTCCTCTATTATAGATTGAGTCTCGCCAAGGTCCACATTCGGCGCTGGTTGTGGCATATTCGTAATTGTTGTTTCAGAACTTAAAGTAGGATATATTCTTAACCCATCTACCCATTTTGGAATTCCATAATTAATGCTCATTGCTATTTGTTGATTTTCATTAATAGCGAGTTGCAAATCTGCTTCTTTGGAAGGGTCATCTGAAATTACTCTCCAATCAATTGTTTTTAATAAATTTTTGTCGTAATTCCACACGGGAAATGACAGGCGAGACTCTCCTACAACTTCGATGGTGATACCACCAGCACCAGATCCGACGTGAGCTTCTAGTTGAATGTCAGATGGACCGGGGGAGCCTGCCCACAGATACCCCAAGGTTCCTCCATTTTCTCCAGTATACTTGGGGTTGGGGTAAAATGACTCTGGAAAGGTCAAATACCCAAGCCCTGCGTAATCATATTTATTACTATTGTTGTAACCGTTCCCCAGCTGCGTTAATGAAGGGTTTCCAAATCCTAGCAAATTCGAACCAAGATTTGTAATAATATTCTGTTGCGCTTCCTCGTCGTCGTAGGAGACCATGGGAAGAAGACCCCCGGGACCGTAATGATGATAATTAAAGATCCTTGCGTCGAACTTAATGGTATTTGTTGGCTTATAGACCCACGCCCCACCAACAAGTGTTGTCGTATCGTTTGACATGGTGCCATTGTTACCCAGAGTGTTGTCATAGTAATCCGCCTCCCGCGCTGACATCGCTCGCAAATGGTGCCCCTCCGGAAGTTTTAGAAAAAATGAAGGCAATCTAAGATACATTTGAGTTAACAAAGCAGTAGAAAAACACTGTGCTTTTTCAAACTCACTTGTTCGTTGATTTACCTTGTAAACCAAGCTGCGGGATAAATATTCTGGTCTAAATAATTGTGGGTCAAATGGGTCATAGCCAAAATTTTTATCAAATGGGAGAAAGTCTATTGTGTCTCCGATTTGTTCAATTTCGTATTCTGCGTTGGAGCCCTGTTGAGCTATAATATTCGTATACGTTGGAGCCATCAAATATTCTCTTTGAGATATAGTTGACGTTGCTAGAGTAAACATATTTCTAGCATCTGATAGTCCTAGATCTTTTCCAGACTGAGACAGGTTTCCGACCTGATGAGTGTATCCGAGACCAATTCGTATTTCATCATTTGCAAAAGTTGTCATGTCTTGTGTGGAAAATCTAAACTTTCGCATAAAGTCTTGTGGACCAATATTTTGCGTCTTGGTTAGTACATCCGTGTCATTAAGCCCTTCTCCAGCTACTCCCGCCCAATCATTTGCAGCGTCATTCGGAGTGTCAAACGGAATTACGTCCGTGATGTATTTCATAACATACGGCATTATGGCATTCAATGTTTTCGAAGGGTTTTTTAAGAAATAATTGATTTGATCATTGTCTGCTAATGTCGCTCCTTCTGGTGGGATTTCCAATATTGCAGTTCCGGGGACCAATTTGTATTGTGATACTATATTGTCAGTAGAAAATTTATCATAACTTTCTTCTATGTGTGGACCGGGGTCAGCAGCATATGATTGGTAGCCTCCCATCTCCACGTCCCATTCATTTTTTACTCCGTCATTATTGACGTATTCATACCATCCCGAGGCACCATACATACCAAGAACAAAGCCGACAGTATTGACAGTGTGAGAATAGCTTCCTTGAAAAGTTAAATTGTAGCCACCCAAAGTATTATCTTTTTGCTCAACTGGGGCATATTCTGGCTCATAATTTAATGAAAAGCCACCTATTTTAACTTCGTCTGTGTATGGAATAGTTTCATTTATTAAGACTGCATCTGGTCCATAACTTTCAAATGATCCCACTCTGACATTTGCTGATCGTGGACCCTGAAGGGATGGAAGCCAAGCTCTACAAAATGTTTTTGTGAGAGGATTAGTTTGTTCTGACCAAGAGGTTTGCTGTAAAAAATGATTTTCAAATTTCTGAAAGTTTGGCATTTCTGGGGCGAACAAACCGTTAGCTGCACCTTCAAGCGAGGTCAAGCCAGTTCCGGAGTTGTTGATGGCTGAACCATTATCAGTCTCCAGAAGGATGCTCTTTCCGTTGACTATATGGTTGAGCATACTCTTTGCTAATACAAATTGAGAAGAATATTCTTCACTCCATCTCTTCCAATCAAAAACTTTTTGGACGGAGTAATCATTGTATCCGCCCTTATAAGATTGAAAAACAGATCCATTTTCAACATTCTCTTCATTTACTTCGTTTGTTTCATACAAATAGAGATTTTGATTGTTCCCAGAAGATGCACCGGGAACAAAGACCGATGCTTCAGAAGAAAACCCTATCATATCCACAAACCCTTGGGTATACCACCCTGTGTTTGGCGGAGACCCATGCAGGGCATTGAATAGTTTGTTTTTCAACGTAGAAGAGTCGGGACCCGCTAAAATCTGATCTAAGTCCTCGAAGCTTTTAAATTTAGTAAAATTATCACTTGTTAATTCTTTTATATCTTCGTAACTTGTTACAGTGCCAAAATTTGGCAACAATCCTATTTTTCCAAACTGGTATACTTGAGTTGTGGGGATACCTCTTCCTCTATACGTTATGTGTGTGTCATATGCGATGTCACCGGATTTGTGCGCCACATTGTCGTCACTATATGTGTGCCTGTAAATATTATATATATAGCCATATAAGTGGGGTTTGAAATCAAATTTATTTTGACTATTAAATTGATAACTATCTAAATCTTCAGCAGCATATAATGGGTCATTATCTGCGGCAATATTTGCTACAGGATAGCCAAAGTAATTATATAACATGGCGTACTTCAAAGCACTATTAATATATCCCGCTCTAATCAACATTGAGGCAACTTCATCGCTCGTATAATCCCTATATAGTCTTTCTAGAGATACCATTCCCGAAGCGTAGTTTGGTGAGGAACTATAGAGTGGCATTCTAATATTTATGGAACTTCCCACAGAAACATTAGCGGGAGGTGCTGTTGCAAAATAAACCGATTCTGATGAGAATTCAGAATCGGTCCCTCCGGTTTCGCCCAGTGGTCCGTATTCTAGATTGTTTTGTTCAATGCCTATTGGCAGCGCGATTGGTTTAAATGCCATTTTCTGTTATACATCCTAAATTTAATTTGTATGATTTGACCTACTGTTAATATATTGTGCGCCATATGGTTTTAGAAATTCTATTTCTAACAGTATGTTCTCTATAACTTTTTTATAATGCGACGGTATATCTAGCATAGCTTTCTTGATTTGTGAATTTACTGCATATACACCCAACTCAATGGATGGCAATGTTTGACCCGCAGCGCTAGTGTGGGAATGAGCTGCCAGCATTGCCTCTAGAGAAATGGTGGAAATAGTTAAAGAATGAATCATAGAGGCAAGATTAGAAATATCTTGTATCATATATAGCAAAAGATTCTTAAGATTTTTTCCCTTTACCAAAGGCTGCATATCGGAATCATCATTACCTGCAATCAAATCGATTCCCAAAACAACATCTGCATTTCCCCCTTTCGAATTGGTATCATCTGGTCTAGTAACTAATTTTATGCCTTCTCTTGCCATAATTCTGACTTGATCAGCCTTAATTCCAACAGCTGATAGCCCCGGTACCCCGCCTGCTCTACCAACGGCAATTCCAAAATTTTCATCAATTCTAGTTCTTTCCGAAATATAAATTCTAGCAGCATCTGCTTTAAAATCATTGTCTGCAAATCCTTTGTCAAGGTATGGATCAATAGTTCCGTCGATTGACATAGAAGACGTAGTTTTATCAGTTTGCGTGGGGTTATTGGACAAAACACTAAGTCTTCCAACGCAGATATCTATTGCCCCACAGTGGTCAGCGCCCAAACCTCCATACCCGGATGCTATACCTTGGGGTCTATCTTTTCCTAGCACAATCCAAGAGTTTGTGCTTCTGCCTTGGAGTACATTTTCACACTCAGCTTCATTAAAATTTGGTACAAAACCGGGGGATAGCCTGTTGCCAAGACCTCTATATTTATAAGTTTGATCTTTATTTAAGGTCTCAAGAGCCATGTCTAAATGAGCCTGTGCGTCTCTTTCTGCTTTTCTTACAGAAAAGGATCTTAAGTCTTTAATTTGTTTAAAATCTTTGGTACCCATACTCTTTAGTCTATCCTAACCATATAAATATATTCAGTTTAAAGTTTATCATAATTAACTTGTTAATTAAATTTTTTATTCATTTGTTCACCTTTATGCCCTTGCCGGTGAGCCAAAATCTACCACCATCAAGCCTATACGTAAAATATTCTTTATAACCAAAAGGAGTATCAACAAATGGTACTCCAAAATGGTAGTGCTCAAATCTTCTAAATATTTTTTCTGGATAATATGGGTTCTTGTAGGGAGTTTCCGAGCCATTCCAAATTTTTGTTCCGCTCGGTGGAGTATCTCCGGGTCCTCCCCAGTAAGAATGTATAGCAGTGGGAGGGTGGTTACTTTTTAATTCAAAAAGCTTTGCGATTAATTTTACAACCATTGGTATGTGTTCGTCCACCTTAAACGGATCTTCGTGGAAGTATTTTTTATCTTTTGGCTCTTGAAGACGTGTGCTATCAAGCATTTGACCAAGACCTTTGGCAGAACTAGTTTTAGCCTTGAGATTGTGTTTAAAATTAGACTCCAACTGCATAAGTGCTGCTACCAATGCGATTGGTATATTTTTATTATATTTTTTTAGCGCTTCCTTTACTAAATCATAATACGTTTTTCCAGAGTCCGAGCCAGCAGTGCTAAAAAATCCCCCATCAAAATTGCCTTTAAATTCTTCTTCAGAATCCTCGCCTTCAACGACACCTGTTGGAAACATTCCTATTAGAATACCATCGTTATATTTCAGAGAATAATCAAACGCATTTTCGGGAATATCTCTTTTTGATCCTTTTGTTCTTTTAACTTTTCGTCTCTTTTTTTTGAATGCCTTTGAGCCTTCCTCTTCATCTTTTGATTCGCTTTTTCCGCTAAATGATGTAGCATCTGCAACTCCAAGATATATTCCTCCTTGTTGAGAGTTTTTGTCTTGAAAATCAATCCAAACTAAATCTCCCGGTGCGGGTTCTGACACAGAAGAAAACTGAGATACAAACACAGGGTATTGATTTATTATGTCATGATTTGCATCTTTTACAAGGCGGTCTGGTAAGTCTTCCGGAACTGGTTTCATTCCGTGAAGCTCTGGTACGCGGACCCTTATTTGGACTAGATCCAATTCAGATCCGGATTCAATAATCTCACTTGAGACTGCTGCCCAACAAGAAGGATCGATCCAGCCACTCTTTGAAACGCGCCCTTCGTTTCGAAGGCAAATGCCAACCATTGGACCGTGAGCTTCATTGGAAGTAGACTTACCTAGTGTGTCATTAATTGTCTTAAACCCGAGATCTAAAAATCCAGCCTCTCCTGAATTATGGTTCTTTCCTGTCGTTGAGGTGTATTGAGGATTTAAAACTCCATATGCCGTGTTTAATATATCATATTTTGAAGACATTGTTTTTGTTCCTTATTCTAAGTGCGGTGCTATCAAAAGATTAAAGTATTTGGTGTAACTAGGGTCATCTATTGCATAGTGAATACCTTGATTGCTGTCTTTTGGATCAGCTTTTAATATTTTTGACTTTTCAAGTACACTAACATATTTAATTGATTTTGCATTGTTTTTGGGGTCATTGAACCAATGCTGTTGTAGTTGGTCTATAAAAGTTCGATTTAAATAGTATTCTGGGTTTCCTCCTAGTGGGGGACCAAACACTATTACAGTAGCACCCTTGTTGCTTGCTTCAACGAGCTTTTCAGAGAACTTTTTCCAACTGCTATTATTGATAAAGTTTTTGTACCCTTTGCTTTTTTCGTCTATAGGCTTATTTAATAATTTTGTATTTTCTGGTTTTTGATTTTGTAAATCTTTAACTCCAGAGTCCTTAAAATATTTTTTTGAATACCCGGAGCCTGAGCTGAACCTGCCGGGGAATGTTTTATGATAATCCATAAACAAGGAATTTTTTGCCCAACCGCCACCAATAGACCCTATTATTAATATATCCCCACTTTTAAATCCAGATGCTGCCGTTTCCAACTCTTGTATTTTTTGAGCAGCTCGTGCCCAACCAATACCACTTCTTGCATTTTCGTATATTTCCCCTCTACTTTCTGCTTCGGTATAGAAAGACCCAAACTCATGTGATCCGGGTCTGGCAGCTGTCATACGGACTGTGTTCGAATCCCCTGTTACAAAAACTCTAGAATTAGTATTTTTTGATACTCTGCCATCTGCAACTCGGACAATTTTTCGTTTTCTTCTCTTAAATGGTTTTTTTGTTTCTTCTTTGCTTTCTTTTTTTTCACTTTTTGCATTGAAAGAATTTGATTGAGCTAATCCTAAAAATATACCCCCCATTTGATTTCCTCTATCTTGAAAATCAATCCAAACTAAATCTCCAGCAACTGGCTCAGTCACTGATGAAAACTGAGATACAAACACAGGGTATTGATTTATTATATCGTGGTTGCTGTCTTTTATTAATCTATCTGGCAAATCTTTTGGCACTGATTTCTCCGGATGAATCTCAGGAACACGAACCCTTATTTGGACTAGATCCAATTCAGATCCGGATTCGATGATTTCGCTTGAGACCGCTGCCCAGCAGGATGGGTCAATCCAACCACTTTTTGAAACTCGTCCTTCATTTCGAAGACAAATTCCAACCATTGGACCGTTAAAATTAGATTTTCTAGCTTGATTAGATATGTTTATAGCGCGATGAAATTGATTAAAAAACCCTGAAGCTTGAGATTCTCCAGAATTATAATTTTTTCCAGTAAGGGAAGCATATTCTGGGTTTAAAACACCGTATCCGACATTTAATATGTCATATTTTGAACTAGACATAATTGTTTACCCGCTTGATGAGTCTTTTATTAAATCAAATAATTCACTCTTGTCCTCATCTGTTAGCCCTTGTTCTGTTCCTGCTTTTTTCTGAAGCAGAGCACTAATTTTTACCAACTGCTCATTTGATCTTTGCAATGTCTCTACATATTTTGCTGCGATTGTGCCAACAGATTCTTTCCTGTCTTCATCTTTTTTGATGTATTCCATTAACTCCATTAACAGAGTTGTAGTAATTGCACGATCACTTCTAATATTTTTAATTGCTTCGTCGATATATGATTCCAAGTCTTTCATAGCAAAAATAAATAGTGAGAGATTAAAAAAGTATTATAAATCACCTTTATCCCACTTCTTTTTAAATACTCTATACTTCACTCTCATTTTATTTAAGTTATTCACGACCTGCTTTGTGTTAAGACCTGTGATTTCTCGTATGTAAAAGTAAATTGCTTTTTTGTTGAATATGTCTATTCGATCTGGATTTGAAAAGATTAGTCTAACTGCCTCATATACTTTTTCCTCATTGGGTTTCATATTGGCAGTTTCCCAAGAATTAACTTCTTCCCAAAAGTTCATCCAAAATTCTTTTTCTAATCTTTTAGATTCGTATTCATTAACAACTGTGAATTGTCTGATCTCTACATTTTTAGGGATTTGATCTAGTTGGACTTCTCTTTTATTCTCCAAAGTTGTCTTTTTGACTTTGTGAATAAACCAATTTTTTGTTATGACTGAGAAATACGAGAAGGCTTTAGACCCCTTGTTGGGATCGTATTTATCTAGAATTGTTGTGAGCCATATCTTGCATTCATCTTTTAATACATCAATATTAGGCAGGTTTGTAAATTTGTAAGTGTAGATGATTTTGTCAACCATCTCATTAAAAGCAGGCTCTATCCAGTTTATGTAAAGTTCAGTTCTAACTTTAATGTCATCAGTTTTTGCATACGCAACTATTGCGTTTTCGTGATCTTGTGTAAAATAATGATTTTTCTTTTTTGATTTTGGCATTATTCCTGCTCTTCATTTTCTTCTAAATCCTCGTTGGTTAGCGTATAGATATCTTCAAATTCTTTTATGTCCTCTACCACCTGCTTTGAGTGTCTTATTAAAGACCCAAGTGTTTCATCGCCATAAAAAGTTTCCATTGCATGCAAACCATCCAAGTGACTAGAGAAGTTTTTCGCGCTTACCAGTAAAGACCCAATGCTATCTGAAACATACAGAAGCTTTGCTAGCATCTTTCTTATGTACCATACCAAAAGCACGTTAATGCTTATTGATAGTATCAGTGTAATAATCAACCAAGTCAACTTCTGTAGTCCTTTTTCATTTCTTCTTTTTCTTGTCGTATTTGTTTTTTGGCATCTTCTATGTGCTGCTTAACAATGTTACCAGCGGATTTGTTTTTGACGTAAATTGGAACTTCTGGTATTTTGTTTAAGCTATTTTCTCGCCCACAAATTTCACAATCAGAAAGTTCATCACTCATAGAATGAAAAACTTCTAAAACTTCTCCACATTCAGAGCATTCATACACATAACTTGGCACTGTTTTACCCCTTAAGGTGTTTCATTGTCTTGAAATTTTACAAGGGGAGGATTTTTTACATAAAGTTGTGGTTCATCACCTTCCTCATCTGCTCCAGCGGCAAAATCCATCTTTTGTAGCGTTTCAGTAATGTCGCTTTGTTCCATAAGGCTCTTTTGCAAAGCCATCATTAACGCACCCATTGCTTGTTTTGAAAGTTTCATAGTTCTCCTACCATTTAAAATTGTTTCTATAGAATTGTACCATCTTCGGTATCTCTTCGTTAAGTGTTTTTTCTGGCTTCCAGCCCAATGATCTTAATTTGTCGTCATTTAAGGCGTATCTCACGTCTTGCCCGAGCCTTTTGTAGCCTAAATCAACATATTGTAGCCAATTTTCGTCTGTTCCGTGGTAAGCTTTGATGATTTGTTTTACCGTTTCCCGGTTTTCTTGTTCAAAACCACCAGCAACGTTGTAAATTTCATTAGTTTTCCCACTATTTATGATACTTATGACCGCATTTGCCGTGTCTTCGGCGTGTAACCAGTTCCTAATCGGCTTTCCTTCGTCGTGAAGTCTAATTTTTGTATCTCTCATTAAAGCTTTGACTGAAAGTGGTATCAATTTTTCTGGATATTGGTATTCTCCATAGTTATTTGTTGGGCGAAAGATAATATACTCTATTCCATAGGTCCTCGCCCAAGCTTTGATCAACATATCTGCTGCCGCTTTAGAAGCAGAGTAGGGGTTGCTTGGGTTCAAGTGGTCGCTTTCGGTGTGCTCTCCATCTATAATATCACCATAGACCTCATCTGTGCTGAAATGGAACAGAATTGGTCTTTTGAAGACATTTGACGGCTTATTTTTGATAAGGTCCAAAAGATTTTGAACGCCATTTATATTTGATTTCAAGAATTCTTCGCTGTCGATAATGCTGTTCCCTACATGTGTTTCTGCGGCAGTGTTAATAACGTAATCGCAGTCGGGGAGGTTGTTTAGTTCGACAATATCCTCTTTGACATATGTAAAATCATATGGATATTTAGACTTAAAATGATGCACCAACTCAGGGTTAGAAGCATATGTTTCGCTATCAATGCCATAGACTTTCCAGCCCATAGATAAACATTTTTCAGTCACATGTGAGCCAATAAAGCCCAAGCATCCTGTGATAACAACTAACTTCATTTAATCGCACTCTCTCATTTTGACATAAAAATATGCATAATTTTTTCCTTCCTCCGTAGACCTTTCTGGATCTACATAGAATTTTGACATTGCATTATAGGTCGAGCTTGGCTCAAATGGCTTTACTCCTCCATAAACGTGTGGCACATTTACTCTAGGAGTTGTTCTAAAAGGGAACATATGAGGGGTTGATAAGCCCCAGATGCTCATATTGTCTTGAACAAGGTCAAATCCATATTCTCTAAAAATCAAATCCCACTCTTCAATAGTTTTAATGCACCTGTGATGTTCTCCGGGGCTAAGATTTATTGTCCCCAAGGCAAATCCGTGCATTTTTAGGTGCTTGTTCATATTTCTTAAAATGCCGCCAATTTCATCTGGATGTGGATGTTCCAAAAACTCCCAAGACGTGACAACATCAAATTTTAATTCTTCTTTAGCACTATCGTAATCGTCTCCCAAATCATATAATTGGTGTTGACCTGCGGGAAGCTCTAAATTGTGTTTATAAATCTTAAATGGCTTTGATAGGTCGGCGTTGAAAAGACATTTATCTTTATAGGTTCTCCAATTATCATATCCTCTGGCTCTATTTAGCTTTCCTGCATCTCCAGCGTCGATTTCGTTTTCAAATTCCTCATCCATTGGGGCATGAATATTACCACCTTCTATTCCAGCAGCGTACCAAGGATAACCTTTGTTGTATATATCAACAACAAATTGCCCTCCGGCGCATCCAAAATCGAGAAGCCTATATGGAGATCCCAAAAAATATGTGTCCAATTCCCATATAAAATACTGGCAAGTGCTGTTGTCTTGTATACTTCCTGCTGGGTCATAATAGTCTGGCGAAGTCAATGGGTGTGGATGGTCAGTTTCAAAAGAAACGTTCAAAAAGTTTTTTATCATCTTATTTTAATCTCCCTTGATTAATCTATAGCTATCACTATCAAAATGTTGCGTTGAAAATTCAAATAATTCCGTATCTTCTAAAGCTATCATTTGGTGTCTAAGACCACGATAAACGTGGAAATTATCTCCCCTAGAAAGTATTCTTTCTTGCGCTTTTGATAAATCATCTCCATCAGAATATTTGACAAGAATTTTGCCAGACTGAATATAGAACACTTCGTCTTTCAATTCATGATAATGCCAAGAGCATCGCTTTCCTTTGACAAAATAAAGCAGTTTTCCACAATATTCTTCATTATTTACAATCCATTTTTCAAAACCCCACCCTTTAGGAACGAAGTTCATTGGCAAAGAAGTCTCCATCTTTAATCCCCTTATCGTCTATGTATAAGTCTCCACTAGGCTTGCCTAGAATTAGTTGGTGGTGCTTAACACCCCAATCTTTTAGTTGTTTTTCTGTCAAAGAATAAAAATCACGGATAGCTAAGGCTGCGTTATTATTGTGCCTTCCCATACCTCTTGCAGTAAAAAACACTATGTAGTTCCCATCATCGTAGAGTTTATTAATTTTTCTTATTCTCTCTAAAAACGGATACGATTTGTCATAATCGTCGTTATCATTTTTATCACAAATTGTGCCGTCAATGTCAAATACGTATCTCATTTTCTAAAATTCTCGTTGTAGAGTATTCTCCTATTCTATCAAAAAAAACTAATTTTTTCACTAGTTTTTCTCCGACAACTCTTTTGCCTCTCCAGTCTGAACCAATAATCATTACATCTATTTTGTTCTCTACTAGATGTTTTTCCAGTTCTTGATCGGACCCATAGGTTACCACTCTGTCAACATACCTAATTGCCTCCAAGAATGCTTTTCTATCCTCAGTGTTGTTGAAAGGTCTGCTAGGACCTTTTGAGCTTTTCACTCTTTCGTCGGTGTCAATGCCAATAGTTAGAGTGTCCCCTTGAGATTTAGCAAACTTTAAAAGTTCTATATGACCTCGATGCAAAATGTCGAAGCAGCCATTTACCCAGATGTTAGTAGTTTGCATACCAAGGCTCATCAATTAAATTGTATACTTTAATCATCTGTTTGATTCCGTCGTCCAAGTCATAATCGCAAGAGTAACCTTTATCATAGATTTTTTGGCTACTTACAATGTAATCTCTCTTATCTGGATCTGAAGTAAACTCAGCCTTGATAATCTCTAGAGGAGTGTATTTTTTAATAGTTTGTGCCAATTGGAGTTTGTTCATATTAATAGCATCATTGCCGACATTGTAAGTATCGTTTTTGAATGTGTCCCAGTTTTCGATAACCTGAGTAAATGCTTTGCAAACATCCCAAATATGAACATAGTTTCTCATAAACTCGCACTCATAAAGCACAAGAACTCTATCCCTAATCGCTTTCAAAACAAAATTGTTTACCAACAAGTCACTCCTTGCTCTTGTTGATGGACCAAATACAGTTGCTAGCCTAAATGTGGTGCAGTTTTCAGTTTCTCTGAAGATAGCTTCTGCATCTACTTTTGTCCTTCCATAGAGGGAAATAGGATTTAGGGGATCTTCTTCTGTAATAACCTTGCCGTTTTCACTCGTTCCGTATCCCGAATTAGTGCAAGGATAAACAACCATCTGATCTTTAGATTTGTTTTTTGCAACCCACTCACAAGCACCATAATTAACATCAATAGCTTCTTGGGGTCTCTGATCACATAAAGGAAATCCCACCAAAGCAGCAAGTGGAATAACTACATCGCACTCTTTCATATATCTTTCTAGCACAGAGCTGTCTCGCACATCTGCTTTTTCAAAATGAAAGTTTGGGTGGTTTACATATCGCAAGAGGGATGTCTTGTCATACAACAATGTGTCAACAACATAAATCTGGTGCTTATCAATCAAGTAGCCGATTAGTTCACTACCTATGTACCCTGCCCCTCCTGTAATCAAAATCTTCATTAGAATTTCACCTTTCCTGTAATCATATCTTTTAGCATAACCCAATCACAAGCTTTCGCCCATAGAGGTCTAGACCAAGCCGCTGGCTTATTCTTTTCAAAGAAAAAATGCCCAGACCAAGCAAAGGGATAAATAACAAATGGGGATGCAAGAAGTAAGAGCCAATAAGAATTGAAAATGCAAAAAGAAACATAACAAATTGTTGTTACCTGACCCAATGCGTGTAATCTCCTGCACCATTTGTTTTTATGCAGGGTTAGATAGTGTTTGTAATATTCGTTAAATTGCACTTACTATGTTAACTCCCTTCTGCTGTACTACTATTGTAGCACATTTATTAGCAAATTTTAATGCTTGGTCAACATCATTTGTCTCCAAATACTTTGTTGCAAAACCCGCCAAAAAAGTATCGCCAGCGCCTGAAAGATCCTTAATCTCTACCTTATTTACTGGGTAAGTTTTATCTTTATATCTGCATCCGTCTGACCCCATTGTTACCACGAGTCTTTCATCGTAAATGTACATACGGTCGCTTATAAGCTGCTTTGTGTTTTCATATTCTACAGAATTAATTTTTATCCACTTGCAATCTTCAGACCATCTTCCAAGCTTTTTCTTGGTGTCCATAAACGTAAGAGGGTGATAATAACATATCTTCTCTATGTCCTCTTTCGTTAAAAACCCTTTATCGTAGTCCGAAATTACAATAGCATCATATTCAAGGAGAAATTTCTTTCTAAGATATTTCTTTTCTATTCTATCGACTAGTGATTCATCAGAGTCTATTCGTATAAACAAATGATTGCTAGAATCATCAACATATCTGGTTTTTTGTATTTCAGCTTTATTGTGTATTATCTCACAATCAACGCCAAGAGATTTAATGTTGTTATATACATTTAAAGCCATCCCACCTGTTGATTTAGAGTGTTTTTTAACAAACACTGGTACCGGAGCTTCGGGTGCTAATCTGTTACAGGTTCCATAAACGTACACATCCTCGCAAGCATCACCGACGACCAACACTTTCATTACCAGCTAATCTCCCAATCTTTAAAATCAGCAGCGAGACAATCAATCTTATAATCTTTTCTTCCGCCAACAATTTCTTGAATTTTATTTTTAGCTGTGTTTCTAATGCCATTAAGACCATGCGTCAGTTCCAAATCGTTGCCATCTTTAATACCTTTGCGATAATTTGATTCATTGTGCCAAATGTGCAAATTCATTTGAGATAAAACAACAATTGCTCTAATTGTCTCTGCTGTTACCTTACCTCCTTGCTCATCCAAGCAAATCTGAATATCGTGTACTATGTCGGCAATTTCTTGGGAATATTCTTCTTTGTGATCAGTTATAAATACCTCTTTTAGTTGAGATATGGAAAGACGATCTACTAGTTCTGATAATGTTGGCAAATATTTTCTATTTTTCATTGTTATCTCCTTCTTTAAAAAAATTATAATTTATAAGCAATCGGTTTCACTTTTGATGCAATTCCTAAAAATTTATTATTTTCATCAAACATCTCTACAACATTTCCATTTTCGTCTAAATATTTCTGGTGTTTGATCACTAAAAACTTATTTGAATTCTCCAAGTTAATATAAACTATATTTCTGCAATTTTTACCTTTTTGCCAATTATTAGAAAATGAATAATACATTTCAAAATTTTTAAAATCATCACCACAAGCGTATTTTTTTAATTCTAGTAAATTTTTATGATTAAAAATCACAGCGCAATCATTAATTAATTCTTTTGTTTCTTCAATTGAGTTAAATTCAATTCTTTGTAAAAAGCTAGTGTGAACACTATTAATATATTCTCGCTCATTTTCATATAGTTGTCTTTTTCGAACCAAATAGAGTCCTTCTGAGCAAATAAGTGGTTCTTGTGATTCAATAAAATCTTCAACATCTGGTATTTTATATTGAATTTTTTTATCTTTATTATTGAGATTTTCTATAATCTTTTTAGCAACAAAAATGCTACAAATTTTTTCTGCAATTGTAACACCGCCATTCATTGCATGATATATACAGCAATCTTTTGATAGAAATCCATACTCTTTTGGAAGCCTAGAAGATGATTTATAAGAATCTATTAAATCTATGAATTCAGGCTCTGGAAATCCTGTTTTTCTTTTTTCTTTTGGGATTTCTTTTAAAGATTTTACAAAACTTTTCCACAATTCTATTGTTTTTTTATTAGAATTAAATGCAACAATTCCGCCACCCTGATGCAATATATCGTCAACTAACAGCCTATCTTCTAAATCTTTATAAAAATCTTTTAAAATGATAGTATCAGAATCTAAAAATAAAACAGACTCTCCCAAATGCTTTTCTAGAATTGATATCCACATCTCTTGTCTGGCAATCATTAAGTCTTTAAATGATTCATCCTTTGTTAATCCGGGAGAAACAAATTTTTCAGAAATCAAATTTTCAATGTTAATCTCTGGGAATGTTTTTGGCTTTTGTGCAACCAAAACATTTTTTACCATTTTTTTATATTTCTCGTCTGCGAACATATAGATGTGAATCATCTTTTCACCTCTCTAACAAAGTATTCTACACTATTTCTGATGCCTTCGTCAAGAGAAGTTTTAATAAAATCTTCCCCTTTCAGAAACTTTGTTGTTTTTTTAGTGCAAATCTTCTTCTCCTTAACACCAACATATTTTGAAAGATCGTGTTTCACCAAAGAAAAATCATAATCATACACATCACATACAATCTGGGCAAACTCATTAATTGAATTATCTTGACCTGAGCCTAGATTGAATGTCTTGTTTTCTTCCCCGAGGAGATTTATAATAGCATCGATAGCATCACTAACATAGATTAGTTCTCTCCTTTGTTGCCCATCCCCCCATAGAACAAAATCATCATTGTTGTATTTTGCATTATAACAATTTCTTATAAAATCAAATATGAAGTGATTGTCATCAAGTTCAAAATCTGGTCCATACAAAGTCGATGGTATAAAATATAACCACTTTAGTCCATATTGTTTCTGTAAAGATTCAAGACCCACAAGCAACATTCTCTTTGTCATAGCGTATGTATACAGGCTAGGCTCTGGTTCTCCAAGAAGATAATTTTCTTCGACCATAGGCAACCCCGGTGCATATGAGCAGCTAGTGCCCATGCAAACCATTTTAGCCTGTGGCTGATAATCTTTCCAATAATTCAAAATATTTGTGTTTATTGTCTGATTTGCGATCCATTGATCACCGGGGTGTTTAAGGCAATAATCTCCAGCTTTAGTTACTGCTGCCAAGTGGAAAATATAATCAAATTTTATGCTATTGTATTGAAATAAATTTTCTATTTTATTTAGATTTGCAACCTTTGAGTTAGAAATGCTAATCTCCCAGCCCAAAGATTCAATTTTTTTTGTCAAATGACGACCTAAAAAACCTGTCGCTCCTGTAACCAATATTCTCATTTAATTTCTTGTCCGTAATGATCCATTTGCCCAGCAATAAAAATTAACAAACTTGTTGTAATTCTATGACCCCAACTCGTTACTTTAGACGCATTCTCTCGCGTGTATGGGGCAAAGCGTTGATCCATATTTTCTCCCGGCTCCATTACAAACATATCATACATCCTCAGAGTAAGCCTTGCTCCAAGAATTGGTGAGGTCCACGTTTCAAATGGATTTTGTCCTGCTACATGCTTTTCAAGAATTGATTTTATATCCCAAAACGAGTGATTTTTTTCCCCAGCAAAGGGACTGTTTGCTTCCATATAATGATGCCACTCTTCTATGGTTTTTACATTGCAGTGAATGTGCTTTTCTTCCTCATTTTCGTATTCCCACTTTGCTGCTGTGGCTATAAAAAATGTTTTATCGTGTGAATGGTTTTTGATATTTTGCAAAAAGTTTACAAAATTTTCTTCCTGAATGTGCTCCAAATGTTCAAAACTTATAATTAAATCAAATTCTGCATTATTTCCATCCTTATCTACTATTTGGTAATCTTGGTCTGTTCTGACAACAAAATGGTGATCTTCTGCAATGAAAGGACTTTTTACGGTGTCAACATTGCCATCAAGAGTTACTATAGAAAGGGAGGGATTCATTTGTCTAAGATACCATGCCAACGATCCAGATCCCGAGCCAACATCCAAAACACTAGTGATGTTGTGGCGTCCAATAAACTCGTCCAATAACATAGCCATAGGCTCCATCATTAAATTGGCTTCATCTTCTGGGTCAAATCTTACTCCGTCCACATATGCAAACCCCGGCAAGTATTCATCTTTTTGAATGCCTTTTGTGTTTTGTTCATTTATTTGTCTATACATTTTTTCCTACTATTTTAATTTGTGGAAATGGAACAATAAATTTTGTTCCACTTTCAATTAGTTCTTCGTTCTTTTTAATAATTTCGTCAGCAAAGTTGTGGGATAAAAGCAAATAATAATCTGGTCTGTCTTCTTTTGTTTCCCTCTCTATTGGAATATGAGATTGGGGCAAATAATTCCCAATCTTAAGGTCATTGATCTCCACAGCTTTATCAACCAATGTCTTATCAATACCAAAGTAATTTAACAAAGTATTTCCCTTTGCAGGAGCACCATATGCATAAATCGTTTTGCCATCGTTTTTAAGTTTCTCTAGAAGATTTTTAAGAGAAGACCTTTCTCTTTGAACTTTGTTAGCAAATTCTTTGAAAGACTTAAGTGTATATTTTTTGTCTTTCTCTAACAATTCTTGGTACCTACTTGTTTTTTTATCGAGTTTGCCACCCTTGTGAGTAATCTTAGCAATGATTGATCCGCTGTGGATTTCAGAGTAATAAGCGTCGAAAATCTCTAGACCATATTGCCCTACAAGATTGTTTAGACTTCTCATTGTATAGTAACAAAGGTGCTCGTGGTAGATTGTATCAAAGTTTAATTTCTCCACCATTGTACCTGCATACATAAACTGAACTATTAGAACGCCATCATCTCTCAATGCTAGTTCAATTCCGTCGATTACACTGTGTAATTCCTCCAAATGAAAGAACACCCCAGATGCATTAAAGAGTTTTACAGTATTCTCTCCAATATGGTCTTGTACACATTTTTTGTTGAAGTACTCTGTTATTGTTTTTACTCCATTTTCTCTAGAAATTTCTGAAACTCTTTCGGCGCATTCGACATTTAAAACGTTTTCAATTCCACATTCTTGATATTGTTGCAACTGCGTTCCGTCATTACCGCCAATATCAACCACCAAATCATTTGGTTGAATTTGGAACTGTTTGACATTTTCATCAGCTACTTCATAGAAGTGATTTTTTAGAGTCTGGGTCATTCCTGATAAATAACAATGATCCCCAAACATAGTTTCTTTTGGCACAGTGTGATCCAATTGAAGGAGCCCACAATCAGTACAGTGATTTAGTCTCAACGGGTATAACTTCTCTTTACCTACACGATTTTCAGATAAGAAATCGTTGCACCAAGGCTGTTCCCCAAGGTCTAAAATTAATTCTAGAGAATCAGAATTGCAAGATCTACATTTCATATGTCATTCCTTATTTTTTCAACAAACTTTTCAGTTGTATAATTCATTGCCTTATTATACGCATTTTCAATCATATTTTCATAATCTTTCCAGTTATTTAGAACGTCATCAATTTTATTCCTCAAGTCTTTTTTATCTTCAAAATATAAAAAATCTTCATTTGGCTTGTAATATCTCTCAGCAACATTCCAGTTATCCTTCATAACTAAATTAACGGTCCTAGATATCGCTGCTTCATGCATTCTTGTTTTAAATTGAGGCTTCACATTCCACCCTTCAACCTCACTAAAAGCTTCATTTTCTTGCCATTTTTCATATGATTTTATTGCAGGTATATGTTCGGGGTTTATGTGAACTAAATTGTAACAAATAGATATCTTTGTTTTTGCAACCAAGTTTATTTTCTCTTGAAATTGAAGATTTGTATTTGTTGCATACGGTAAAAAAGCAATAGTTCTTTGATTTATGTAATCAGTCATACTACAATATCTATAATTGTAGCTTATCATTGTTTCTAGGCAGTCAATATGCTCTTGACCGTGTAGCCCTCCATGATAAATAACATCATATTTTTTTTCAAATGTGTCTGGAATTATATTTTTATTGAATGGGTAAAATATCTCTTTATACTTTCGTCCTAATTGTTTTTTGTTTAGCCACTCACTAGTATATGGGCAGATAGAGTATATTTCATTGAATTTTTCATCATAATCAATTGCATTTTTATTATTATGATCTTTAAATTGCGAAAATTCACAAGGTGCCCAATTATTAAAAAATATCTTTCTACCATATTCAGAAGATATTTTATGAAATTGTTGATTCTGGGTGCAATTATATCCATACATTAATACAGAATCTTTATTCTCTGAATTTGATAAACTTTTTAAGTCCCAGTGGTATGAGTTTGTATCTGGTATTTCTGCCGAAAGATCTTCCAAAATTAACATTATACTTCACCTCTTTTGTTAATATCAATATCGTATTCTTCAATTAGTGGAATCAATTCATTTGGATATTCGCTCGTATTCCATTTGCCCTTAACAAGTGCTGTAGTTATGTAAGGGAACACAATCGAGTCATAATGATGTTCTCCTCTTTTTGGTTCTCCGTGGTAGCAAAATAATCCTCTAATATCTAAATCTCTACAAGTTTTACTAGCCAATATTTCAAACTGTTGTGACATATCTAATCCCGCTATGTGAGAATCTGGTGTGTTCTGAAAGATTTTTTCTAAATCTCTTGTCCTCCAGAGACCCGCTGTTTGAGAATAGAAATAGGGAAGAACGTGAGATAGCTCATAAAGATCATCATAGTTTTTATATTTTGGTTCTCCAAAATCTATTCCTTTTGCAAATCTTATAAATGTAATTTGTTTGTTTTCTTCAAGAATATCAACATATCTTTGTATAAGATCCATATTTGCATTTTCATACATAACATAATCTTCTGATATAAAAATGCAATATTCTTCATCTACCCTTTTGATACAATCCAAAAACTGAGTCCTAAACATATCATTTGGGTTATAATAAAGTACTGTTGAGTTTTTATCTGGAATTCCTTTGTCTACGAAAACATATCTTTTTAAATCAGGTATGTGTCTATCTAGCTTGTCAAAAAACATTCTCCAAAGATCAGAATAATTTGAAAATGTATTGATAACTAACGATACGTTTTTCATCTTACTTCAACCTCACTAAATAATTCAAACTCAGTCAAATCTCTGTAGGGGGGATTCTCTGGGATGTCCGGCATATTTTCTGGGTAATTTTGCATCAATGTGAGACCTCTCGCAGCTTGCTCAGGTGTCATATACATATTCCACCCTTCCTCATCAATCATATCTTCGTGATATTTCATTCCATCAGTTCTTCCCTCATAGCGACGGGCTTTCAGCCATTTGACTGCTTCGGGGTCATCTAACAATATCATGCCGCCTTTGCCAATCTTCAAATGCTTTTTAATATGAAATGATAGACACATCATTGTTCCGGGGATATACATTTTTGATGTCAGTCTTTTTGCTGCATCATATATTGGAAAAGGTTTTAATTGGTATATGCCCTCCCAGTCAATATCTTGGAAAACTAATTTCCCCCCTGCCTGAATTATAGACTGTGGAGGGGAGAGGTAGGTTCTCTTTGGTATGATTACTTCTTTGCCCTCTACATTGTGCCACTTGCAAGCCAAAAATAAAGCGTTAGTGCAACTATTCACTGATACCGCATAGGGCGCTCCAGTGTAATGCGCCACCTCTTCTTCAAACATTTGTACTACTTTATATGGATTGTGTAGCATATATTATCCTTTGTGTGGAGTAAATTTAGCCTTTTCTGGTAAAAGAAATCTCATAAATTTTTGCTCTAATTCTGTTAGATTTTTTGTATAAATTCTATCTGAAACTGAAAAACAACTTTTGTTATTTACAAACTCTTTTTGGGTTTTTGTAATGACAATATCATGATCTTTTGTACCAATTATATCTTCAAACTCCTCAAGATACAAGCACATTTTTTTATATTTTTCTTCTACGGAAACTTCGTTAAATTGATTACCTGCTTTATCTGTGATATCTTTAGCTGGAGATCCTGCATAAATGTGATTCTTTTTCATATCTCTTGTAACAACCGAACCAACCAAAGCCATTGATTTGTCCTCGGCTGTGATTGGGGATATAATACAATGCCCTACAAACCATACATCCTTGCCCACATTAAGAGGGGAATCAGACAAAAATCTACACCCCTCTAGGGTGTCTCCATATTTAATATGACTCCATAACTGCGAATGTGCTCCGATTCCACAATTATCGCCTATAGTCGTTCCTCCAATGCTATCAATTATCGTATTTTGACCAATCCAAGCATTGTGACCGATTTTGCAAGGCTTATACCCATGCACATATCCGTGATTGTGCAATTTCCCATAATCACCTATGGTAAAATCATCACATATAATGTGGGTATCGTGCCCAATATAAGCATTGTCTCCAATTTCAACATAGTTAGCAGGTCCGTTTAAACCCCTGATTACAACGGAAGGTTCAATAACAACGTTTTTTCCTAAAACTAAATTTTTTACATTAATGTTTTTCATTTTTATAATACTTTGAGAGGATGAATACATTTTTTATAAAGATCAAAATTTGGAATACCTTTGTAAAAAGCTTTCAGATAATCTCTTGCAATGCTCAAGCCAAGTTGTTTATGTAGAGTTGTGCCAATATCAAGATAAGTGTTGTTTGGAAATTCTTTATAAAGTTCATATATTAACACCTCCGATAACGAAGCTGCTGAAAATAAAAACAGGTGATTTTCAATATTGTTTTTCTCAATATACTCTTTTATTTCGCCAACCAAACCTAAATCATTAGCAAAGCAATTGTAGCCAACTGGGAAAAACTTTTTTACTCTGAAGTCTATTTCTTGAATTTTTATTGATTCGTTTGCGATTAATACAATATCATTTCTGCTTTGAATATGTTTGTATGCGTGATTTATAAATAAAGGGAAATTAGAATTAACAAACTGATTTGACCAAACAATGTGCTCTTCATCTCCTGTACCATGCATATCTAAAATTTCTTTTACTATAGAAGATGCAACACAACAAGGACAACTTAATCCCTTAAAATAATTGTGTTTTCTGAATTTAAATGATTCTAGAAGTTTTTTTCTGCTCTCTTGATGCAACTCTGGGTCGAATATTTTGTGATCTTCTTCCGGGTAAGGAGCCTGAGATAAAACCTTATTGCCTCTTTGCACTTTGCTTTCACTTAATTCTACATATAGGTTTTGTAGAATATCAAACTCTCCATCCGAGAATCTAACAAACGCAAAATTTTCACCCTTCTTCAACATATTCAAAAAGAAAAAAAATGAATTATTAAAATCTTCTTCAAACTTCATCCTTCAGGACCTCATACACTTTTTCA
>CEOA01006467.1_pt1 | contig 23441 bp, 34 predicted proteins | sample 530251 | NCBI WGS metagenome assembly CEOA01 (sample SAMEA2619838, study PRJEB7988) | marine metagenome | biome: marine biome (ENVO:00000447); feature: surface water layer (ENVO:00002042); material: "saline water (ENVO:00002010), including plankton (ENVO:xxxxxxxx)" | depth 5 m
AAGGGGCAAAACAGGGGGTGTTGCATAAATACAACACAAATAACTAAATTTAAAAAAAGTAACCAAGGGGGTAAATAAACACTTTACATATAATCCGCCAAGCCCCATATTACAGGGGTAGCAACAAGCTACTAACCACTAACCAATAGGAGGCCCAAATGGCCAAAGCAACTAAACCCACTATTTTCGAAGCCCCCGCAGACTTTTGCACTATGTTACCCCAAGCCCAAGCTACAGCCGTAGCGCTTTGGGTAGCGGCAAACCCCGGTGCGGTAATAAAGCCCAAGGGTATTGCCGAGGGTGGCTTACCAGCCTACATCCGTAAGCCTACCGGCAAGCGTGCAGACATAAACCGCATGTTTACCGAGGGGGTAACCGTAGGGGAATTTCTAGCCAAGGCCCGCAAGCTAGGCGGCGGCTATACCGACCTAGTGGCAGGCCTAGCAGGCGGCTACAGCCCCAGCGCCAGCACCTACGGGCTGCCAGCCATTACCCTCGAAGCCTAGGGTAGGGGTCCCTGGGGGGGCTGCAAAGCCCCCCCTACCCACCCCCAGGGGGGTACCCCCCGCAAATAACGCCGCGCCGCGCCCACCCGCCCTCCCCATAAGATCGCTCCAGTTTCATTGAGCATCAACCATTCGCCTTCGGACTAGGAACTTTTTTCTTTACTTTTTCTTTTTTAACCGCATACTTCTCAGATTGATCATGGCCAATGGTTCATTACGCAAGCGACTAGAGAGTTTGAGCAAGGATACTTTGGAAGAGTACCTTGCAGTTGCGTCGAGATTGCGTGAAATTGAAGAGAGCGAAGCGGGACAAAAAAATTTTTTAAAATTTATAAATTCCGTTTGGCCAGACTTCATCGAAGGTTCTCATCATAGGGTGTTTGCGCAGAAGTTACAGGACGTAGCTGACGGAAAGTTAAAACGGTTAATTGTGAATATGCCACCCCGACATACAAAGTCGGAGTTTGCGAGTTATCACTTTCCTGCATGGTTGGTGGGCCGAAACCCAAAGCTCAAGATTATTCAGACAACGCACACGGGCGAACTGGCGATGAACTTCGGCCGCAAAATGCGAAACTTGATTGATTCGGCTGAGTACAAGAAAATTTTTCCAGAGGCCCAGTTAGCCGCTGATAGTAAAAGCGCCGGACGTTGGACGACGACCGCTGGCGGTGAGTACTTTGCGGCGGGTGTTGGCGGTGCGATTACGGGCCGTGGCGCAGACCTATTGATTATTGACGACCCCCATAGTGAACAGGATGCGTTAAGTGACGCCGCAATGGAAAACGCCTATGAATGGTATACTTCCGGCCCACGGCAGAGGCTTCAACCGGGAGGAAGTATCGTTATTGTGATGACGCGCTGGAGTGAGCGTGACCTGACCGCAAAAGTATTGAAACAGCAAGCACACGACCCAAAAGCTGATAAATGGGAGGTTATTGAGTTTCCAGCAATAATGGACGTAAAAGGAACAGAAAAACCACTGTGGCCAGAGTTTTGGAAACTTGACGAATTAGAAGGAGTTAAAGCCTCATTAAGCGCACAAAAGTGGAGCGCTCAGTGGTTACAACAGCCTACGTCAGATTCAATCAGTATTATTAAACGTGACTGGTGGCAAACCTGGGAAAAAGAAAACGTTCCTGGGTTAGAGTATATTATTCAAAGTTACGATACGGCGTTTCTCAAAAAAGAGTATAGTGACTATTCAGCAATCACAACGTGGGGCGTATTTTATCCGAACGAAGACTCAGGGCCAAATTTAATTTTATTAGAAAGTCAAAAGGGCCGTTATGAGTTCCCGGAGTTGAAACGTGAAGCCCTGAAGAGTTATCATTATTGGGAACCTGACGTTGTGATAATAGAAGCGAAGGCTTCCGGAACGCCGTTGACTCAAGAACTACGGGCCATGGGTATTCCGGTTATGAACTTCAGCCCCGGAAAAGGTCAGGATAAACACGCTCGCGTAAACGCCGTAGCCCCATTATTTGAGAGCGGAATGATATGGGCACCAGAAAAAAGTTTCTCTGAAGAAATTATCGAAGAATGCGCACAATTTCCAAACGGTGAACACGACGACCTCGTAGACTCTATGACTCAAGCCCTTTTGCGGTTTCGGCAGGGCGGTTTTATAGGCCACCCTGAAGATTACGAGGAAGAAGACTCCGGTTATCGCCGGAGGTACGTTTATTATTAGTCTTTTCAAAATAATCTTTTTGGATTAGGGTAACCCGAATGCAAACGCAAGTTGAAGAAAAGGTTGTTGAAGAAGTAAAGGCGTGGTCAAAACACGCTCTCGAAACTCCTAACCCTTACTTCAATAATTTACCTGCTTGTCCCTATGCTCAAAAAGCATGGGCTGAGGATAAAGTTGGTTTTGTTTTCAACTACGGCCCGAGCATGGAAAAACTATGTGAGGTCCTTAGATCATTCGATGATGATAAAGATTTAATTTTAGTTGTAGATTTTCTTTTTGACGAAAACGTAGAAACGTTTGATTCATATTTTGAATTACTAAACAATGCGATTGCAGAGGGAGCGTTTTTTGATCGAGACTTATGGGTGATGGGGTTTCACCCGCATGACGAGGATAATGAATTTATCGACGGTGAATTTTTTGAGCCGCTTACCGATAAAGAATATGCCCTCATTTTTGTTCAACGGCTCTCGAAACTTCATGAGCACGCAGAAAAAATAAAAGAGAAAGGTTACTACACTTCTTATGAAGAGGGACATGACGCATCTCGTATTTATCAGCAACGTGTAAACTTGTATAGGAGACTGAAAAATGGCGATGAAGCCGCGTAAGAAAAAGAAGCTACCTGGAAAACGTGGTGGTGGCATGATGATGGCAAAAAAGAAAAAGTTGCCAGGAATGCGTGGTGGTGGCATGAACAATAAGAAAAAGCGCAAGAAGTAGGCAGCATGGCTGAAGAACCTCTCATTCCGCAACCAGAGATGGAGCGGCCAATTCGAACAGACGTCATTTTAGAAGATGACGAAATCCTCGCTGATTCAGAAGGAGGGGTATCCGACGTTGATTTCGAAATAATTGAAGAGTTACCGGAGACAGATGAGGAAGGCAATACAATCATTGCTTTTGGAGAGATGCCTTCTGACCCTGTTTCCGGCGAGTTTTATCGCAATCTCGCTGAAGAAATAGAAGACCGTGAACTTGCCTCGCTTGCAAGTGAGATGTCGTCTATGTACAAAGAAGATCGCGAAAGCCGAGCCGATTGGGAGCGGACGTATAGCGAAGGCTTGAGTTTGCTCGGTATGGAAACGGATGATCGTTCACAACCGTTTCAGGGCGCTTCCGGCGTATACCACCCCTTGTTGAGCGAAGCGGTGGCCCAGTTCCAAGCCTCCGCGTATAAAGAACTCTTACCGGCAGGTGGCCCAGTAAATACACGAGTAGTGGGAAAACTAACTCCCGAGCGCCAAGAACAGGCAACTCGTGTAAAAGAGTTCATGAATTACCAAATCACAGAGGTTATGCAAGAGTATGACCCTGAACTCGACCAAATGCTTTTTTACCTGCCGCTATCAGGTTCAGCGTTTAAAAAGATTTATTATGATGAAACGCTTGGTCGAGCAGTAAGCAAATTCATTACATCTGAAGATTTAGTTGTTCCGTATGAGACGACAGATTTACAGTCTGCCCCACGGATTACACACATGCTTCGTCAGAATGTAAATGATGTGCGAAAACTTCAAGCGTCTGGTTTTTACCGTGATGTTGAGCTGTTTCCTTCTGATGACCCGCAAACAGCAATCACTGAAAAGGTAGATGAACTTGAAGGGGTTTCGCCAACATCCTACAACTCATCTGACATCATGACTGTTCTTGAATGTCATATAGACTTAGACCTTGCGGGTTTTGAAGACTCTCGCGACGACGGTGAGCCAACAGGCATTAAACTTCCGTATATTGTAACGATGGAAGAGGACTCTTCACAGATTCTTGCTATTCGCCGGAACTGGGAAGAAAGTGATCCGCTTCAGAATAAAAAGCAATACTTCGTTCATTACAAATTTTTACCAGGTCTGGGTTTTTACGGCTTTGGCCTGATACACATGATTGGTGGGTTGAGTAAGTCAGCAACAAGCCTCATGCGCCAGTTGATTGACGCTGGGACGTTGGCTAATTTACCCGCAGGATTTAAAGCTCGCGGGTTACGGGTTCGGAATGATGATGAGCCGTTGCAACCTGGAGAATGGCGTGATGTTGACGCTCCTGGCGGTGCGCTCCGTGATTCGTTATTACCGTTACCATATAAAGAACCTTCCGGAACACTCCTGAACCTTCTTGGCATACTTGTTGATTCAGGGCGGCGGTTTGCCGCAATCACAGAAATGCAAACGGGCGATATGACAGAGGCTATGCCCGTGGGCACAACTGTCGCGTTGCTTGAAAAAGGTATGGCAGTTATGTCTGCTATACACAAACGGTTGCACTACTCTCAAAAAATTGAGTTTCGGTTATTAGCTGAAACCTTTAGCGAGTACCTACCAAAAGAGTATCCGTTTGAAATTGCTGGTGGTGAGCGGATTGTTAAGGTAAATGACTTTGGCGACCAGATAGATGTGTTACCGCATAGTGACCCGAATGTGTTTAGTATGGCACAACGGGTAATGATGGCGCAAACACAGCTTCAATTAGCCACATCCGCGCCACAGATACACGACCTGCGTGAAGCGTATTTTCGAATGTATCAGGCACTTGGTGTTCAAAACATTAAAGACATCCTTCCTGCTACTGAACCTGAAAACTCAAAAGACCCTGCCACTGAAAATGCTGACGCGTTAGTAGGTTCTCCGTTGAAGGCTTTTGTGCATCAAGATCATGAGGCACACATTGCAACGCATATGGCATTTATGCAAAATCCAGTATTCCAGAATAATCAACAGGCGATGCTTGTTTTACAAAGCCACATACAAGAACACTTTGCAATGCTTTATCGTCAACAAGTTGAGCAAATGATTGGAAGACCGTTACCCGCAGAGGATGAGCAAGTGCCGCCCGAACTTGAAAATCAGATTGCTCAAGCCGCCGCGCAAGCAACTCAGCAAATAAGTGCACAGGCACAGCAGTTTGCACAACAACAAGGTGAAGGCGGTATTGATCCATTACTACAGATTCGCATGAAAGAACTCGAGTTGAAAGAGCGTGATATGCAGCGAAAGGAAGCTGAATCTCAATCGCGGTTAGCGTTCGATATGCAAAAAGAACAGGTTAAGACGGCGATTAAGGAAGCAGAAATGCAACAAGACGCTGCTCAAGCCGCTGAACGGATTCAGGTGCAACGCGAGAAAATGAGGGCAATGTAGTATGGTTGACCGCAACTTATCGCAAATGGAGCAAGGTATCGTAAGCGCATTGCCGCCGGAAGACCCCGCCATAGCCGACCCCACGCTGTTTTCTCCTTACGAAGTTGATGATAAACCTGACCAAGGCCCATTTGGCCCGGATTTAAAAGCTGGGTATGGTGTAAACATCTCGCCTGAACAGGCTATAACTATGGCTCAAATGGGGTTAACAGTAGCTGACGTTCTTGGAAAACTTAGTCCTGCAGCTTCAAATGTTTTAAGTGTGGTTAATCCGATCACTTCCGGGATTATGGCTGGTGCGCGAGTTGCTAGAAGCGGACAGTTGCGAGACGCGTTGCCGTTTAACGTAGGTCGGTATTTGTTCCCCACCCCAGAAGAACAGTTATATGACAGTTTTACACCTGGAGACCCAAGTAACCGAAGTGGTGCCGCACAGTTTGCATCACCAGCAGAGCTTGCTCTCGCACAAGCACAAAATCCGACAACGCGTGGTGGGTTAGCTCCTAGCCCTAATATTTTAACATCGCCGTTAGCCGCACCAACGCCATTAGCTGCAGTAGCTCCCGTAGGCATGGGAAGTCTAGCCGCGCCAGATACTCCAGAAGCACAACAGCAACTCGCTGCAGAAATGGATCAAGAGGACGCTGATCAAGGTGCTTCTCAGGCAGAGAGCGAAAGCTGGGATTGGGATTATTAATGTCAAAAAAAGATCCAAGACTTGCGAGGGCGGGTGTTTCTGGTTATAACAAACCGAAGCGTACCCCGAAACACCCGAAAAAGTCTCATATTGTAGTTGCGAAGGAAGGCGATAAAATTAAAACAATCCGGTTTGGGCAACAGGGAAAAACGGGCGATAAAAAGATGACACCTAGAGCAAAATCTTTTAAGGCGCGTCATCGCCGAAATATCAAAAAGGGAAAAATGTCAGCGGCATATTGGGCAAACAAGGTGAAATGGTAATGGCACGCACCAAAAAGCAGAAAATCGCGCGGCTCAAAGCCCAAAAACCAGGCTTATACCGCAACATTAATCTGAAGAAACTTGGAGCTGGTAAGACGAAAACCAAGCGCAAAGCTGGGTCCAAAGGCGCACCTACCGCAGCTAATTTTAGAGCTGCGGCAAAAACGGTTAAGAAAAAACCTAAGAAAAAGAAAACATGATTCAAGCCCTTCTCCCGAGCATACTTCCTGCAGTTACCGATGTAATTGGTAGGTTTTTACCTGAAGACAAGGAAGCTCGGGCAAAGGCTGAGCGTGATTTAAAAGCACAACTTACAACGCATCTTGCTAAAATTGATTTAGCCCAACTTGAGATAAATAAAACTGAAGCAGCTCACCGAAGTATATTCGTGGCAGGATGGAGACCTTTTATCGGTTGGACGTGCGGAGTAGCTCTCGCGTATACTTATGTTCTTCAACCTATCTTAGTTTTTGGTTTAGCACAGTCCGGTTATTTGATAGAGTTGCCTAAAATGGATTTAGGAGAAATGATGCCCGTTCTAATGGGAATGCTAGGGTTAGGCGGTCTGCGTACATTTGAGAAATTTAAAGGAGTGTCAAAATGAAAACAGCGACCAATAAGAATGGGATAACAGAAGTTCTGTCCACGCCCATTGTTTATCAAACAAAAATCTTTAAGGCTAACGGAATGAACGTTTTAGCCCCAGAGCCGATGGAAGTAGGGCCAGAAGTAAAGGCAAAAACGTTTTCACCGGAGCACAAAGGTGGCTCAAAGCGAAAATCACGCGGCGGCGGTGCTGCAACTCAAGGACTTACGTTCCGAGGTGTTCGTTAATGGACGGAGTTTGGGTTTGCGACCGTCTACTAAAGATTGTTCGAGAAAGAGAACAGCAGGTTACCGCTGTTCTGATGAACAATGAACTTCAGGATATGGCACAATATCGCGCCCTTATGGGTGAGATAAGGGCGTTGGGGTTCATACAGCAAGAAATTTCAGAAATGTTAGAGAAAGGAACTACAGATGACGACTTCGGAACTATTGTTGCCGGAACATTTGGCAAAAACGCGTAAAGCACAGAAGAAAGAAACTTCTGAAACAGCAAAGTTGCCTCAACCAACTGGTTGGCGAATATTGATCATGCCGTATTCGCCGCCAAAAGTTTCTAAGGGTGGTATTGAACTGCCTGATGAGGTATACGAGCGAGAAAGGTTAGCGATTAATGTTGGACTTGTTATGGCTGTTGGTCCGCTGGCTTATAAAGACGCCGCTAAATTCGGTGAAGCCGCAGTGCCTTGGTGTAAGAAAGATGACTGGGTGCTTTTTGGTAAGTATGCTGGCTCTCGTTTTAAAATAGACGGTGGCGAGCTAAGACTACTGAATGATGACGAGGTTCTCGGCGTTGTCGAAGATCCCTCGCACTTGGTACATACATAATTCTTTACTTTTTTTGTACCAAGCCTTAACTTAACACGATTCATGGAGATACCCATGCCAGAGAACGTAAAAAACACTGAAGAACTGGTTGAACTGGAGACCGACGAAGGAGCGGAAGTAGCTCTCCCTGAGGACGATGCTCAGGTGAGCGAATCAGATCCAGAGCCAGAGATTGAGCAAGAATCAGAAGAAATTTCTGAAGAGCCTACGGAAGAAGAGCTAGCACAGTATAGTGCGGGAGTTCGTAAACGCATAGACAAGCTCACGGCAAAGTATCGTGAGGCTGAGCGACGAGAGCAAGCCGCGCTTGATTATGCAAAAAGTGTGCAAGCTGAAAATCAGGGCCTTCAACAAAACGCGACACAGCTTACTCAAAAATATAGTGAGGAGTATGCTGGTCGAGTTGACACGAATCTAGAGTCCGCAAAACAACGTTATGTACAAGCGTATGAAAGTGGTGATCCAGAAGAACTTGTCGCAGCAACACAAGAGCTGTCTCGTTTGTCTGTTGAGAACGCTGCTCTTAAAAATGAGATTCCTGCGTTTGGTCCACAACAACCTGTTTTGCAACAGACTCCAGCAACAGCAGCACCGCCAGACCCTAAATCACAAGCATGGGCACAGCGGAATAGTTGGTTCGGCGTTGATGAGCCAATGACGTACACTGCTTTTTCTATACATAAAAATCTTGTACAACAAGGTTTTGACACTACTTCAGATGCCTACTACTCAGAGATTGATCGTAGGCTTCGCGAAGAGTTTCCTCACAAGTTTGAGGAAGATTCCCCACAGCCAACTAACGGGAGCCGCACTCCAGTCCAGAGAGTTGCTTCTGCCAATAGAGCTGCTAAAACTACTGGACGCGATTCAGTCAAACTCACGCCGAGCCAAGTTGCTATTGCAAAAAAATTAGGCGTGCCTCTTGAAGATTACGCGAGACAAGTAAAGGAGATTGCTGCAAATGCCTGACGCAAAATCAATAGACCGTACACCTCGCGCTGCCACTACTCGTGAGAACACCGAAAGACCAACTGAATGGAGACCACCGTCTTTGTTAGATGCTCCTCCAGCACCTGACGGGTTTGTTCATCGTTGGATCCGCTCTGAAATGTTAGGACAAGACGACAAACCTAACTTTACGAAACGGATGCGCGAAGGATACGAACCTGTTCGTGCGGATGAGTACCCTGACTTTGACTGTGCTACTATTGATGAGGGTAAGTACAAAGGTGTCATTGGTGTAGGTGGCCTTATCCTGGCTCGACTACCAGTAGAAGTCGCAGACTCACGCAAGAAATACTTTGCGCAAAAAACATCTCAGCAGATGACTGCTGTAGATAACGACTTAATGCGTGAAGAGCACCCCTCTATGCCTATTTCTAAGGAAAGAAGCAGCAGGGTCTCTTTTGGCGGTTCAACCTCAAGCGAGTAGATGATCTACTCAGGAGAATATCATGGCAAACATTAATGGAGCCTTCGGTCTTCGTCCCATTGCTAAAGTGGGTCAGAATGCCAACTCCATGGGTGTTTCGGGATATACTTCCTATGAAATCGCTAGCGACAACAGCAATGCTATTTACCAAGGCTCGCCTGTCATTCCTCTTTCAACGGGGTATATTGACATTGTGGGTGCTGCGGCGGGTGGTACTGTTGGACTTGTTGGTGCGTTTATGGGATGTAAGTATGTCTCGAGCACTACGGGGAAACCCACGTGGAGCAACTATTGGCCTGGATCGGGTGCGGACAGTAACCACCCTGTCGAGGCTTTCGTAGCGGATGATCCTTTGCAGCTATTTGTAATTGCAACGGATGCGTCTTGGACAAATAAAGCTACGGCGCGAGCCGCAGTTTTTGCAAACGCTAACTTTGCCAGCGGAACCAGCGGAAGTACCACCAGTGGTATGTCTTCGGCTACGTTGGCTGTTAGCACTATTAACACCACGGCTAACCTTAACCTCCGGATTATGGGTTGGGAAGACGACCCCGCGAACAGCGACTTCGCTGCAGCTGGGATTGGTGCGATAGTACGGTTGAACAACTCCTTCAATAGCCCGAACGGTGCTATTGCGGGTGGCACTGTTTCAACCACCGGCGTATAGGAGGGTTGAGAAATGGCTATTTCACGAGCACAACTCGTTAAAGAACTCGAGCCTGGACTCAATGCCCTATTCGGTCTTGAGTACGCTCGCTATGAAAATGAGCATGCAGAAATCTTTACCACGGAATCTTCAGATCGTGCATTTGAAGAAGAGGTGATGCTTTCTGGCTTCGGTTCGGCACCAACCAAGAGTGAAGGCGCTGCCGTTACTTTTGATTCAGCGGCTGAAGTCTACACTGCTCGCTATACCAACGAGACGATTGCTTTGGCATTCGCGCTCACTGAAGAGGCGGTTGAAGATAACCTCTATGACCGTTTGTCTTCTCGGTATACGAGAGCACTAGCTCGCTCTATGGCTCACACAAAGCAAGTTAAGGCAGCTTCTATTCTTAACAACGCTTTTGACAGTACCTATACAGGTGGTGATGGGCTTGAACTTTGTTCAACTGCTCATACGTTACAGAATGGAAACACATTCCGAAACGAACCATCTACGGCTGCTGACCTCAACGAGACTTCACTTGAGAACGCACTAATTGACATTTCTGATTTTGTCGATGAACGCGGTCTCAATGTTGCTCTTCGAGGAATGAAGCTAGTAGTCCCTGCAAACCTTCAGTTTGTTGCGGATAGGCTACTTGAGTCTGATCTTCGTCCGGGAACGGCAGACAACGATGTGAACGCTATCCGTAATATGGGAATGGTTCCGCAGGGTTATACTGTGAACCACTTCTTGACGGATACGGACGCATGGTTCGTTATGACGGATGCCCCGAACGGCCTGAAGCATTTCCAGAGGACTCCGATTCGTACGGCGATGGAAGGTGACTTCGATACTGGAAACGTGCGGTATAAAGCCCGTGAGCGTTACAGTTTCGGTTGGTCTGATCCTCGCGGTATTTACGGATCTCCTGGAGCGTAGTATAGTGGGGAGGGGGGCAACTCTCTCCCCATAACTTTTCTGGGATTTTACAGCCCTAGCGACTGGCCCAGCAGACGCTTACGAAGACTCTAGGGCGAAACCTTTCGTAAGGAGGAACTTAAAATGGGTAATACACATTTTTCTGGCCCCATTCTCTATTCGGCAGCACGACCAACCCTTGAAAACCTCAACGTCTCTTACTGGCCTGACCAGGTTGTTTACTTGGATGATTTTACTGGTGTTGCTTTTGATAACACCAATGACTGGACTGTTGTGAAAGACAGTGGCGCATCTGTAGCAATTCAAGCGGATACGCTGGGTGGTTATGTGCTTTTAAGCTCTACGGCAACTACTGACGATGACGGAGGCTCTATTCAAGGTAATGAGATTTGGGGTCTGCCCAGCACCGCAGGTGAAAAACTTTATTTTGAAGCACGCTTCCAGATGTCTGACGCGGATCAAATGGATATGTTTATTGGCGTCTGCGAGAACTTTGCGACCAACCCAGAAAATTGTCTGGCTGCTGCAAATAGGATCGGGTTCCAGATCGATGACGGGGATGCTACTCCTCACATCATTACCGAATCTGGTGGAACAGAAACCGACACGACAGTAGACAGCACGTATGACTTTTCAGACGCCACAAATGTTACGGTCAGTTTCGTAGCCACTAAAGGAGACGCTACTGATAAAGTGCTGTTCTACATTAATCGTACGTTGGTAGGAACGCACACAACGAACATCCCCACAGCCAATATGGCTGCTGCGGCTATGGAAATATCGGGCAACGCTACCGGAACCAAAACGATGGCGATTGACTACATCATGGTTGCTCAAGATCGTGGCGTCAGCTACTAGGAGATAGCGAATGGCTAAAACTAGAGCTAGGACAAAATCTGGTAAGTACATAGCAGATGATCCGAGTACGCCCGAAAATGAGGCGTGGGTAGAAAAGCCAAAAAAGAAGTCTGCGAAAAAGGCGGCTTCTAAGGCACCTGCTAAAAAAGACTTGCCTCCTGTTGGCAGTTCCGAAAGGAAGAGCCTCATACTACAGGGTATTATAAAGGAGTAAGTTTATGGCTGACGCGGTTGCAACAACGGTGATAGAAGACGGTAGTCGGTTCTACACAGCGCAGTTCACTAATACAAGTGACGGCACTGGAGAGTCTGCGGTCACTAAAATCGATGTTTCTGCCCTAGCCGGAACAAATCATGGATTGTCATGTTCAGCAGTTCGCATCAATAAAATTTGGTGGCGAACTGTTGGCATGTCGGTGAGGATTTTGTGGGATGCCTCGAGTGATGTTTCAGCGTGGGACTGTAAAATTGATGACACAGGTTATATAGATTTCTCTAGTTTTGATGGTTTGCGAAATTATTCGGGGACCGGAAAAACAGGTGATGTTCAGTTCACGACAACTGGCCACACGAACGGAGACGTTTATGTCATCGTTCTTGAGTGCATAAAAGAATTTTCATGAGTAAGACGACAAGACTCCCACACTCTGTGAAAAGAAAACGATACGCATCTAAGTATGCGCATGGCGGTTTAAAGTTAAGTGTTGATGTAGTTACAGCAACGACAAAAGCACAAAACCGACCAAAGATTAAAGTTGCTGCAACAGGAGATAAATTCAATACATATAAAACTCGGATAACGTAATATGGCTACATCTGGCTCGTCAGATTTTAATCTAAACGCCGCTGAAATTATCGAAGAAGCATTCGAAAGGTGTGGTCTCGAAGTCCGAACGGGATATGACGCTAAGACAGCGCGGCGTTCTTTGAATCTCCTGTTTGCAGATTGGGCAAATTTAGGCGTGCATTTATGGAAAGTTGAGCAGGTCACGCAAAATCTTGCTCGGCTTTCAGCGTCGTCTTCTATAGCAACTTATCCGGCGGGTACTATCACAGCAACAGTCGGCGCTTCGGCTAACCTAACTATCGGGGAAACGATAACGGGTGGAACAAGCGGAACGACAGCCGCCGTTATCACGAAACCTACTTCCACAACAATTACGGTAACCGTTCCGACAGGAGCGTTTACAGCAGGTGAAACTATTACGGGTTCATCAAGTGGGGCTAGTACCACTATTTCAGCAGACCCTAGTTTAATTGACGCGCAGTCAACTATTGATGTGTTATCTGCTGTTATACGCCGAGACGGCACAGACCAACAAATCACGCCGATAGGCCAAGCGGAATATTTACACATCCCAAATAAAACAACACAGGGAAGGGCTAGTCAGTATTTCCTTGATCGTCAAATTACGCCGACTATTTCTATTTGGAACGTGCCAGAAAACTCAACCGACCAATTAATATATGACAGGTTTATCCGTATCCAAGATATTGACGCCGCCGTTGATGACGCTGATATACCTTTCCGTTTTTTGAATTGTTTAGTTTCTGGGCTTGCCTATCAAATTGGTTTGAAAAGAGCGCCTCAATTAGTCCCCATGTTAAAAGCGGTGTACGATGAAAACTTGTTTAACGTTCTTTTAGAAGATCGTGAGAAAGTTTCATATAGTATCACACCCGCCGCGTCTTATTTGAAAGTGACGTGATGGCATACGCTTCGGGAAAATATGCGAAATTTATATCGGATAGGAGCGGAGTGGCCTTTCCCTATAAGGAAATGGTGATTGAATGGAACGGCTCTCGAGTCCACACTTCGGAGTTCGAGGAGAAGCAACCGCAATTAACGCCGCCAACACATATAGCTGATGCGGAAGCGTTACGATTTGCTTCTACGGCGCGAACAGAGCCCGCTGTAGAAGTTCTCCTTAAAAGAGATGCGTTTAGAACGGGATCCTCTGGTTCTGCAGTTATAACAGTTACGGAGGCTGGGCATGGAAGAACTACTGGCGATACCGTTCGTTTTAGAAACGCTGCTCCTTTGGACGGCATTAGTTCAAGCACGATAGAGCAATCTACTGGGTACGCAATAACTAAAGTAACGGATGACACGTACACATTTACAGCAGCAAGTGGCACAGCTACTATTGGAAGTACACAGGGCGGCGGGGCATTTGCTTCTGCAGGTCCAGTGACGGTGGACGCATAAGATGGCTTTTACATTCACTACGCTAAAAACGGCGATACAAGAGTATACTCAAAACACAGAGTCATCTTTTGTTAGTCAGCTTTCTCGGTTTATACTCAACGCTGAAGAGCGAATTCTAAAAGAAGCTCAGCTTGAGGTGTTTCGAAAAAGCTCACAAGGCTCGGCCACAAGCGGGAATAAATTCCTATCAAAACCTTCTGACTATTTATCCCCTTTTTCTCTGAGTGTGATCAACAGCAACGTACAATCGTTTCTCCTTTTGAAGCACCCTACGTTTTTACAGGACTACACCCCTAACGCAGTCAGTACAACGGGAGAACCCACCTATTATGCAAATTGGGATAATGATAGCTTTCTATTAGCACCAACGCCAGACGCTAATTATACAATGGAGCTACATTATTTCTACAGACCTGTATCCATAAGCACTAGCGCAGACGGGACTAGCTGGTTAGGGACCAACGCAGAAGTATCTCTTCTTTACGCTTCTCTTGTTGAAGCCTATACTTTTATGAAGGGAGAGCCTGATTTATTAAAACTATACAATGATCGATACATTGAAGGGTTACAGACCCTTAAGAATTTGGGAGAGGCAGAACAAGTCTCTGATGAATATCGGTATGATAAGATTAGAAGGCCTGTTCAATAATGTTTGATAGTGAAAGTCATACGGCAATACCGGATCCTTTTGTGTTTACTAGTAACAACAGAGGTCATTCGCCAGAAGAAATGGCTGAGATGGCTATGAATAAAATTATGGTGGTATCCAAAGATGCTCCCCCAGTTATACGGGATCAAGCGATAGCACATAGGGATAAGTTGAAGGAAATATTGATTTTCTATATGAATAGAATGGCTCAAAGTGAGAGAACCACTATCTGGGCGCTCATGAAGCAACAAGGCCATGAGGACATGGCTGAGATCATAAGGAGATTATAATGGCCGTTGGTACTTCCGCAATGTGCGGTACTTTTAAAAGAGAAATACTTGCTGGTATTCATCGTTTGACTTCGGCTAGTCGTGGAGATTCCAGTGCTATTTCAGCGGACACGTTCAAGGTTGCCATGTTTACCAATAGTTCGTCCATTGATTTGGACACCACTGGTTACACAACCAGTAATGAAGTTTCCGGCACAAATTACACTGCTGGAGGGGCAGCACTTAGCAGTGTGACCATTGGGCTTGCGGACAATAGTAGTTCAGTTCCAACAGCCTTTGTTGATTTTGCAGATACCACTTTTTCTTCCTCAACTATTTCTAACGCGAGGGGGGCTTTGATTTATAATTCTACTCTAAGTGGTGCAAGTACAGGCTCTACAACTACGGCTGCGGCTTATCCAGCGGTTGCTGTTATTAATTTTGGGGGAGATAAGTCTTCAAGCGCAGGTGATTTTACAATTCAATACCCTGCAAATGATGCTAACAACGCGATAATCAGGATTTCGTAATGGCTTCAATTACTGGCTGGGACAGGAGTACTTGGAATTCGGGGGCGTGGAATAGCCCTGTTCCCGTTGAAGTCACAGGTGTTTCTGCGGCCAGTGCTATTGGTTCTGTTACAGTAAGCCTCCCGGTCACCGTAAGTGTTACGGGAGTTTCAGCAGCGAGTGCGATAGGGTCTGCTTCTGCAGTTGTTCCTGTCACCGTCACACCAAGTGGAGTTTCAGCGGCGAGTGCGATAGGATCACCCACTTTAATAACAAATTCTATACTTACACCAAGTGGGGTATCAGCGGCGAGTGCGATAGGAAGTACACAAGTAAACTTTACCTTTACTGTAGAAGGCGTTTCTGCTTCTGGTGTAGTCAATAACGCAATGGTTTGGAGTGTGGTAGATGATTCACAGACACCAAGTTGGAGTTCTATTGATGATTCACAGACACCAAATTGGGTTAAAATAGCGGCATAGGAATAAAGTTATGGCATCATCATATACAACAAGTTTTGGCATAGAAAAAATAGGCTCTGGAGAACAGTCTGGGGCGTGGGGTACTACAACCAACCACAACCTTGATATTCTTGATCGAATTGCTTCTTTTAAAGCGGTGGGGCTTTCTGGGACTACGCATTCGTTAACGGTTCGAGAAGCATCTCCAGATTCTGGCACGGAAAACCTTCAAGACGGTATGTATCGCGTGATCAGGTTTACGGGCGCTCTCGGTGCTAATAACACTGTAACGGTGGCACCTAACACCACCGCCGCATATTTTATTATGATAAATGCGACCACCGATTCAGGATCCAGTGGCCCTTATTCTGTGATTGTGACGCAAGGTTCCGGTGCAAATATAACTATAGCAAACGGTAAATCGGCCATTGTTTACATGGATGGGGCAGGTTCAGGCGCTGCTGTTGTTGATGCCCTAGCAAATCTTCAAATATCTGATTCTATTCAAATTGGTGACGGCACGGCTGAAGATACTAAACTGGTTTTTGATGGCAACGCTCAAGACTATTACATTGGCTTAGATGATTCAGCAGATGACCTTGTAATTGGTCTTGGCTCTGCTGTTGGCACTACTCCCGCTGTTTCTATAGATGAAAACCAAGCGGTTGTTTTTCCAGCTGCTGCCGTGACAATAGGTGACGGAACCGCAGAGGATACCAAGCTGGTTTATGACGGTAACGCAAAAGATTTCTACGTTGGGCTGGATGATTCGGCGGATAAACTTGTTGTTGGGGTTGGTTCTACTGTAGGTACGAATGGCATTTTAACCCTTGATGATGATTCCGTAACAATTGGCGATGGCGCAGCGGCTGATACTAAACTGGTCTTCGATGGTAATGCTCAAGATTACTATATTGGACTTGATGATAGTGCTGATGACCTTGTTATTGGACTGGGGTCAACTGTTGGTACAACCCCGGCTGTTTCTATAGATGAAAACCAAGCAGTGGTCTTTCCCGCCGCCGCTGTAACGATAGGTGATGGTACGGCTGAAGACACAAAGTTAGTTTATGATGGTAATGCTCAAGACTTTTACATTGGTTTAGACGACTCAGCAGATGACCTTGTTTTTGGGCAAGGATCAACTGTCGGAAGCAACATTGCTTTTTCGATTGATGAAAACCAGCTAACACATTTTAGTCATGCTGCAATTGGATCTACACAAACGGCAACATTAACAGGAGCCACAACGTTAGACTTTGAAACTTATCAGAATTTTATTCTAACTTTGGCTCCTTCTTCTGGTAGCAGCATAACTTTATCGAATCCAACCACAGAAAATGTTGGGCAATCAGGAGTTATAGTCTTTATACAAGATGGAACAGGCAGCAGAACTATAAGCCCCGCCTCGGACTACGAAACCCCTGCTGGTGGGGGCATTACTCTTAGTACAGCAGCGTCAGCGGTGGATATCGTTCCGTATTTTGTAAAAGCGGCTAACTCTATTCAACTTGGCGCACCACAACTGGCATTCTCTTAATGGTTTTATCTAACGCACAATGGATGGCAAATGCTGGCGCTGACGCTTACAGCGTTGATAACAGCATGGTGGTTGACGATGGCACTGACCAGTTCCTTTCTCGAACACCTTCTAGTGCAGGCAACTTACGCAAATGGACGTTTTCTTGCTGGATTAAACTTGGATCAGTTGCCGCCGCAGATAGGCGTATTTTAAGTGCTGGTGCAAGTGATGGTGCTAGTACAAATATCCGTATAAACAGCAGTCACCAGCTTGAGCTTTTTCGTTTAGTAGGTGGGAGTTTTGCTGGGCGACTAACAACTAATAGATTATTTCGTGATCCACACGCTTGGTATAATATTGTTGCATCAGTTGATACTGAAGAAGATACAGCGGGAAATCGTCTTAGGCTTTATGTGAACGGTGTAGAAGAAACAAGTTTTGCCACCGAGTCACAGCCCGATGAAGACTCTGATTTGCACGTAAACAGTACCAACCCACATAAAATAGGTGAGGCAATCGGAGGTGGTGAAAATTTTGATGGGTACATTGCTGAAGCAGTTCTAGTTGATGGAAGCCAATTAGCGGCTAGTAGCTTTGGCGAATATGATAGCAACGGCGTTTGGCGTCCTGTAGGTGTTAGTGGGCTAACTTTTGGTACAAATGGTTTTTATCTGAACTTCGCCTCATCTGGCAGCAATCTTGGCGATGACGCTAGCGGTAACAGCAACGATTTCACAAACAACAATTCCGCAGCGCAGTCTGACGATTCCCCAACTACTAATCACTGCGTCTGGAGTCCGCTTACAATGAATATTAATGCTAGCAGCAGTCTGGCGTTATCTAGCGGCAATTTGGTTGTTTCAAACACTGCAAGCGAAGACACAAACGTACACGGAAGTTTTGGTCTTTCTGCTGGCAAGTGGTACTTTGAGGTCACCGTTGATACAATCAACGAAATCTTTGTTGGTGTGTCTGATGCCACCATTGCAAGCAACGCCAATGCAAAAAACGAAGCTGGCGCGTGGGTCTTAGACTTGGAGAATGCCGATAAATACAATAATGACAGTGGGTCTTCTTATGGGTCTGCATTCTCTAATAGCGATGTCGCCAACGTGGCCCTTGATCTTGATAATGGAAAAATTTGGATTGGTCAGGACGGCACCTACCCCAACAGCGGTGATCCAGCGGCAGGTTCCAATGAAATGTATTCAGGAATAAGCGGAACTGTATTTCCATTCCTTTCAACTCAAGGAGGAGGCACTAAACAAGTAACAACTAACTTTGGACAAAGTTCTTTTACCACGTCTGCTCCTTCTGGATTTGAGCCTTGGAACACCTCTAAAATGTATGACGATGCGGCACCAACCATTGAAGACGGCTCTGCTAATATGCAGGCTACACTTTATACAGGTAACGGAAGTTCGTTATCAGTCACTCAAGACGGCACAGCAGGAGGAAATGTTGCTAAAAACAGCACCTTTAAACCTGACCTTCTTTGGGCAAAACGGCGTGGTACAGGTACTGGCGGCCACGCATGGTTTGATATAGTTAGAACAGATTCTGACGGACAGTTTCTACGGTCAGACAATACTGATGCAGAAGACGATGAAGCAGGATTTGCATCTTTTGATGGAGGTTCCAATCCTGGGTTTAGCTGGGATGGTGCCGGTACTGAGATTGATATAAATTCTAGCTCAAGCACATTTGTTGCTTGGCAGTGGCTTGCAGATAATACTACGGGTTCAAGTAATACTGATGGTCGTAAAGCCAGCGATAGTAGCACCATCACAAGTACAGTAAGCGTAAATCAAACGGCTGGATTTAGTATAGTAAAGTGGACAGGTAACGCTTCAAACTCAACGATAGGACATGGGCTTGCGGCTACGCCACAGGTAGTTATTGTAAAAAATAGAAGTGTTGCAGGTGGTTGGTACGTTGGTCATATCAAAGCAGGATTCAATTATGAATTAAGGCTTGATGAGACTGGAGCTAGAGCGGGTAGTGCTACATTGTTCAATGAAACTGCGCCGACCTCCTCTGTATTTTCACTTGGCACCGCAGCGGGGACAAACGGCTCAACAAATAATATGATTGCATATTGCTGGGCTGAGAAAGAAGGATATAGTAAATTTGGTACTTACGAAGGGAATGATGACGCTAACGGACCTTTTGTATATTTAGGTTTTAAACCTGCATTTCTTATGATCAAAAATATAGATGCTACTGGTGGATGGCCTATGTATGATAATGCTAGGACGCCCGGTAATCCAAGCGATAAAAATCTAAATGCCGATCAAACAGGTGCTGAATATTCGCCTGATTATGAAATAGATTTATTGTCTAACGGATTTAAACTTAGAGATGCTCAAGCATATGTGAACGACTCAAACACGTATATTTATATGGCATTTGCAGAACATCCCTTTGCAGGAACTACTCCTGCTACGGCACGATAGGAGATAAAGATGTATGTACTAAACAATAAAAAGGAACTTAGGGCTGGGAAGTCTTGGAAGGATGATGACGGCTTTACGCATCCAAGCAACTGGGCAACTGCATGGTCGGCTGACGAAAAAACGGCTCACGGCATTAAGGAAGTGGTTGTACAGGCTAGACCAGATGACAAGTTCTATCAGGTAAGTGGGCCAGCCCTAGATGGATCATGGTCAACTAGAGCCAAAGATCTGGATGATTTTACAGAAACTGTTGACGGTGTGAAGATTACAACGCTTGGTCTTAAATCACAGTGGATAGATAAAACGAAGAAGACGGCCAACAAGCGTCTGGCCCCCACTGATTGGCAGGTAATTGCTAAAGCGGAACGTGACCGTGCTATTGATTCGAATGTGGCAACTTATCGTGCGGCTGTTGTTTCTAAGTGTGCCGCTATTGAGGCAGCAATAACCAACGCTGCTGATTTTGATGCGTTCAAAGCGTTGTTTGATGCGCCTGTTGACAGTGATGGCAAACCTACGGGTAACGCACCAATGCACGATTGGCCGGAGCTAGGCTCTTGATATGTCAACTGCAAAAGATGTAGAGGCTAAATTGAATACACACGAGGCAGTTTGTGCGGAAAGATGGAAAGAAACTATTGAGCGTATAAAACGTCTTGAGATGGTGATGATTGGTTCAGCAGGAGCCGTGATTGTTTTAATGGCTGGCGTGATTTGGAAAATATAAATGCCTCTTGTTAAAATACAATTTAAACCAGGAGTTAACCGCGAAACAACTTCGTACGGAACTGAGGGGCAGTGGTTTAATTCAAACTTAATTCGGTTCCGGAAAGGTCGCCCTGAAAAAATTGGTGGGTGGACACGATTAAGCAGCAATACAATAAACGGAACAGGACGGTCACTTCATACTTGGGCCGCATTAAATGGCTCAAAGTTCATGGGCCTTGGAACAGAATCTAAATTCTATATAGAGCAGGGTGGTGGGTATAACGATATTACTCCAATCCGTGCAACGACAACTCTTGGTTCAAATCCGCTTACAACAGGATCTTCGGGAAGCGGCGTGATTACTGTTACGGCCCCTTCTCACGGAGCTGTCGATGGTGACTTCGTAACCCTTAGCGGTGCTGCTACAACAGACGGCATATCCGCCGCTTTGATAAACACTGAACATGAAATAACTCTTGTTAATTCCAATTCATATACAATAACCACTACCGGATCAGCTTCATCAGGTAGCACTGCTGGTGGCGGTTCATCTGTTGTGGCCGCTTATCAAATAAACACGGGCCTTGGAACAGTTATAGCAGGTAATGGTTGGGGCGCAGGGTTGTGGGGTGGTTATACAACGGGATACACCCAAACTACTTTGAATGATTCCGGTGGTATTAATGCTTCTGTTACATCGTTTACATTAACAGACGCCTCTGATTTTGAAACAGCAAGCACAACAACTGCAGAAGATCGCACCGCGTCGGACACCACAATAACTGTTGCGAGTGTTTCTGGATTTCCTACAAAAGGCACTATCAAGATAGGAAGTGAAAACATTCGTTACGAAAGCATCTCAGGGAATACTTTCGGTAATTTGACAAGAGGAGCAGACGGAACTACAGCAGCAAGCTCATCCAACGGTGACTCTGTAACTTTTGTTGGTTTGATGTTAATTGATGATGAGCTTATTCAATACACTGGCAAATCAACTCATACAATAAACGCTGGCGTTGTGCGAGGGGTTAGAGGGACTACCGCCGCCGCGCATAGTGATGGTGTTGACGTTAAAGAAGCAAATGACTTTGTTGGGTGGGGCGAAGAGTCCACAACTACTGCAGAGACGGGTTCTAATATTCGCTTATGGTCTCAAGATAATTGGGGTGAAGACTTAGTTTTTAATGTATACGACGGAACGCCGTATTACTGGGACAAAACGTTAGGTGTAGGAAACCGCGCCTCAAACCTCGCTTCACAATCGGGAGCGTCAGAGGCACCGACGATCACTAGAAAAATCATGGTTTCTGGCACAGACCGACGAGTTATCTGTTTTGGCTGTAATCCACTTGGTTCAACCGAGCAAGATTTGTTAGAAGTTCGTTGGTCTAAATTTGAAGAGCCGTTTATTTGGAAACCTAGTTTAGATGATGGCCCTCTCACCGCAGGGTTTATGCGCATTTCGTCTGGTTCAGAAATAATTGCCGCTCAAAAAACTCGACAGGAAATATTGATCTGGACTGACGTAAACTTACACGCGATGCGGTATGTAGGAGGCGATGATCAATTCTCGTTTACGCTGTTGGCCAGTAACGTTTCAATCCTTGGGCCAAACACTGTTGTTTCTGTAGGCGATCAAGTATTTTGGATGGATCGTGAAAACTTCTATATGTACTCAGGGCGTATACAGCGCCTTCCCTGCACAGTGCTTCGTTACGTCTTTGATGATATTAACCTCGACCAAGGGTTCAAGTGTTTTGCGGCTTCTAATAAAATGTTTGATGAGGTTTTCTGGTTTTATCCGTCTGCTGATACGGATGAGATAAATAGGTATGTAAAATTCAGTACTAGTGAAGGAACATGGGATATAGGCACTTTGTCGCGTACAGCTTGGGTAGATTACGGTATACACGATAACCCGCGAGCGTGTGGTAAAGATAATGGAACAAACCGAGTCTATATTCATGAAAGTGGTGACAATGATGATGGCAACGCTATTACGGCGTTTGTAGAGTCAGGTGACTTTGATTTAGGCGACGGTGAACAGTTTATGTTTCTAAATAGGCTCATACCTGATATCGATATCACAAGCGCAGAAAGCACCGCCTCAGTTGACTATGTATTGAAAACTCGAAACTATCCAGGCGATAGTTTAACAACAAACTCTACAAACGCGGTGACGGCAACAACGCAACAGGCTTTTTTGAGAGGGCGTTCTCGGCAAGCCGTGCTTCGTATTGAAAGTAATACTACCGATGTAACTTGGACCTTGGGCGACTTGAGGTTAGAGATGCGACCAGACGGAAGACGGTAATGGCTAAACTTTTAGACCATAGCTTTGCTGATGCTACTTTGGAGTACGATCCTGATGCAACGCAACGAGTTTATAGAGATATTGAAATGGCTCTTACAAGAATGGAGTTTCCCCAACGGATTGAAGGTAAGGACGAGAACCAAGCGATAACTTGGTTTTTTGGATAATGGCTGCTGTTTATAAAAATGCAAAAGTAGACTTAACTACAACGGGCGTGACTACGTTATACACTGCTCCGACAACAACAACTGCTGTGTTTAAATCAATTGTAGTTGCGGATGATAGCGGCAATACCTCTACAATAACTCTAACATTAACGGATGCGGCGTCAGCGGTGTTTGTTCTTTACAATGTAAAAGCGACAACTGCGAACGGCACGTTAGAGTTACTGACTCAACCGTTAGTAGTGCAGGAATCAGAGATTCTAAAAGTAACCGCAGCAGATGCGAATAGACTTCATGTGATAGGAAGCTATCTTGAGTTGTCTTAATTACAGTATCTCTTTGTGTAAAAAGAGGGTATAAAAAAATATGGCTATGTACAGAAACCCAAGTGCTGCTATGAACGTTTTAATGGGAGGTCAGCCAACTCCTGAGGAAACAGAGATAGCGAGCCGTGTTATGAATCAGGGTTTATCCTCTATCATGGGCGGCGGTCAGCCCCCGGCTCCTGCTCCCGTACAAGCACAGGCACAACCGCAACCGCAACCGCAACCGCAACCGCAACCGCAACCGCAACC
>CEOA01017103.1_pt1 | contig 23434 bp, 26 predicted proteins | sample 530251 | NCBI WGS metagenome assembly CEOA01 (sample SAMEA2619838, study PRJEB7988) | marine metagenome | biome: marine biome (ENVO:00000447); feature: surface water layer (ENVO:00002042); material: "saline water (ENVO:00002010), including plankton (ENVO:xxxxxxxx)" | depth 5 m
CGATTCAAGGAAGAACTCACAAAACTAGAAGATATAGAACAAAAAACAGTAGATCAATTTATGAACCAAGGTAAGGAGATCGTAGTAGAAGTCACCGAAGCCTTAAAAAACTATTTTGGTGAGTATGAAGTTCACCAAGTTGAGGAGCAACTCTTTGAGCGAATCATTGAGTTTCCTAAAAAAGAGTATGACTTTAAGGGCTATGTTGACCTTATCGTTAAGACCCCAGACGGCAAGTACCACATTTTAGACTGGAAGACTTGCTCTTGGGGTTGGGATGCCCGTAGAAAAGCAGAAAAACTTACCACTTATCAGCTTACTTTTTACAAAAAGTTTTTTGCTGAAAAGTATAGTGTTGACCCATCAATGATTGAGACTCACTTTGGACTACTCAAGCGAACAGCTAAGAAAGGAAAGAAGGTTGAGATCTTTAGAGTTACAAGTGGTGATAAAAAAACTAAAAATGCTGTTAAACTTTTAACAGATGCCTTGTATAATATTTCTAATGAAAGACACTTAAAAAATCGGCTAAGTTGCCATAAAATGTACGGAACTTGCCCATTTTTTAGAACGGAACATTGTACATGACTGATAAAAAGATAAAGATTTTTACATTAAGCGATCACCCGCTTACACCATCTGGTGTTGGAACACAAACAAGATACATTATTGAAGGAATGTTAAGAACTGGTAAATATCAGTTTGTTTCTTTTGGTGGTTTAATTAAACATCAAGATTACAGACCCATTAAAACAGAGGAATTTGGAGATGATTGGGTTATTATCCCTACAGATGGTTATGGAACTCAAGAGCAAGTGCGTGCAATGCTTTGGTCAGAAAAACCAGACATAGTTTGGTTTATGACCGATCCACGTTTTTGGGGCTGGCTTTGGGAGATCGAGGAAGAAGTTAGACACAATGTCCCAATGATTTACTATCATGTGTGGGATAATTTTCCTTATCCACAGTATAACAAAGCGTTCTATGATAGCAATGACTTTGTGGCTACCATTTCTAAGGTGACAGATGAGATAGTATCTAATGTCTCCCCAGATGTCGATCGACAATATGTGCCTCACGCTGTTAATTTAGAAATATTCAAGCCTCACGATGAAGACTTTGTAAAAAGTATGAGACAAGACAATTTTAAAGAAAACAAAGACAAATTTATTGTATTTTGGAACAATAGAAACGCCCGCCGTAAAATGGGAGCAACCTTAATAAATTGGTTTAATAAGTTCTTAGATAAGGTTGGCCATGACAAAGCTATACTTTTGATGCATACCAATCCAGCAGACCAAGCAGGGCCAAATTTAGAGGCGCTGATAGAAGACTTGGACATGGATAACGGCAAAGTGTTGTTTTCAAGAGAGAAGCTTCATCCCGAGAACCTCGCTCTCATGTATAACATGGTCGATTGTACCATAAACATTTCAGATGCTGAAGGCTTTGGCCTTGGAACTCTAGAATCTTTGTCTTGTGGGACTCCAATCATTGTTAACATGACAGGCGGCTTACAAGAGCAAGTTACAGATGGCAAAGAATGGTTTGGAATTGGACTAGAGCCCACCAGCAAAACTATCGTAGGGTCACAACAAGTCCCCTACATTTATGAAGATAGGCTTTCAGAACATCAAGTCGTGGATGCATTAGTCGAAATGTATAACAAATCGACAAAGGAAAGAAAAGAACTTGGCCTTAAGGGCAGAAATCATGTAGAAAAGAACTACAATTTTGACAACTTCATTAAAACTTGGGACGAAATTTTTACTCAAGTTCACGAAAAGCATGGTTCTTGGAAAAGCCGCAATAGAAAACAAAACTGGACATTAGAAGAAGTAGCATGAAAAAGAAAATATTAGTAAGAGGCCCAGCCTTATCACAAACTGGTTATGGAGAACAGTGTCGTTTCGCTCTTAGATCTTTAAAGTCGAGAGAAGACCTGTTTGATATTTATCTTTTAAATATTCCATGGGGAGGCACAAATTGGATTTTCGAAGACACTGAGGAGAGGACTTGGCTGGATGACTTGATTATCAAAACAAAGCCTTTATTGGAACAACAACAGGCAAATCCACAATTAGCATTGTTTGATGTGTCTCTACAAGTGACAATTCCAAACGAGCTTCAAAGAATGGCTCCTAAAAACATCTTGTACACTGCCGGAATAGAGACCGACAAGGCTAGTATGGAATGGGTTGGAAAATGCCATCAGTTCGCTGATAAGATTCTTGTAATATCTGAACACGCCAAGGAAGGGTTACAAGTGCCAGTCAAAGCACAGGATGAAAACGGAAACCCAATAGATTTTATTCTACAGAAGCCCATTGAGGTTACTCATTACCCGGTTAAAAAAGTTAAGACACACGATTTGCAACTAGACTTATCAACTGATTTTAATTTTCTTACAATGGCTCAATGGGGGCCACGAAAAAATCTACCAAACACACTTGCTTGGTTTTGTGAAGAATTCAAAAATGACGCAAACGTTGGTTTTATTGTTAAAACGTTTGCTAAGGGCAATAGCCAAATGGACAAAAACTACATTACAAAGGCTGTCAGTGATATCTTGAGCAACTTTCCAGATAGAAAGTGCAAGGTTTACTTATTACATGGTTACATGAATGAAAAAGAAATTCACTCTCTTTATGCCGATCCAAAAATTAAAGCCTTGGTAAACTTTGGCCACGGCGAAGGCTTTGGACTCCCTCTGTTTGAGGCAGCATATTCTGGACTTCCAGTGATTACTCACGAGTTTGGTGGTCAAAAAGATTTTTTATATGCTCCAAAGAAAGATAAGAAGGGCAAAGAAAAATTTAGACCACACTTTAGCAAGGTGAAGTATGAACTCCGACCAGTTCAAAAAGAAGTAATTTGGAATGGCGTCATAGAACCTGATATGCAGTGGGCATATCCAAGTCAACCTAGTTGTAAGTTGGCCATGCGAGATGCGGTTAAAAACTACGGTTTGCTAAAGTCATCAGCTAGCCGATTAAAGAAGTGGTTAGAGGCCGAGTTTGAAGAAACAGCAAAGTACGAAGGCTTTGTGGAAGCCTTGCTGGGTGACGAATTACAGCGCGAAAAAGAGATTGATGAATTATTCAATCAGTTAGAATTATGATCATAGTTGTTGCAGATGCATTCGCGAACCAGATGATCGGTGGCGCTGAATTGACGTCAGAAGCCTTTTTAGAATCGGGTTTTGATAATTACAAAAGAATTCAATCTCAACATTTGAGTCCCGATGTGATTGAAAAGTATAAAGATAAAAAATGGATTTTTTTTAATTTTGCCTTTGTTAGCGACGAAAGTCTGCTAAAAATAATTAAAGAGGTTGAAGATTACCACGTTGTAGAGTATGATTACAAATACTGTAAGTATAGACTAAAGAGCAAGCATGAAAGCATAGAGGGCTCTTGTAATTGTGAAACGTCAAATAAGGGTAAATTAACTGCTGTTTTCTTAGCTCGTTCAAAAAATCTATTTTTCATGTCAGCGGCACAAAAAGAAGAATACGAGAATGTATTTCCAATTTTAAAAAAACATGTGTCATCTCATGTTCTTAGTTCTTCTTTTACAGAGGACAGTATAAAACACATTTTAAATTTAGACACCTCTAAGAAAAACAACAAATATTTAATTTTAAATTCAACATCTTGGGTCAAGGGTGTAAAGAATTGCGTTGAATATGCTGAAAAAAATAATCTTGAGTATGAACTTATAAGTCATATGAAACACCATGATCTTTTAACAAAAATGGCAAAAAGCAAAGGACTAATATTTTTACCAAATGGATTGGACACATGTCCTAGAATTGTTATAGAAGCTAAATTATTAGATTGTGATGTAATACTAAACGAGAACGTTCAGCATAAAAACGAGCCTTGGTTTAAAAATAAAAAAAGTATTATTGAATATGTCAATAAACAAAAGAGGCTGTTTTACGACAAGTGCCTAATACATAACTTACCTCACTCTAACATAGAAAAACAAATCAAGTTTCATTTTGTAATACCAGGTTATAATGTATCGACCTGGCTAAGTAAATGTATAAATTCAATAATAAAGCAGGATTATCAAAACTATTCTGTTGTGTATGTGGATGATGTATCAGTTGACAATACGGTAGCTCTTTATAAGGAATTGACAGAGGGTGATCCTAAATTTAGATTGATAAGAAATGAGAAGAAGAGGTATGCTTTAAAAAACATATCAGTCGCTATAGAATCTTTAAAGGCTGATAAAGATGATGTTATAATTGTTTTAGATGCTGATGACTGGCTTTCATCTCCAAAAGTACTAAGTTATTTAAATTCAATTTATCAAGAAAACAATTGTTGGATGACGTATGGTAGCTATATGTATTATCCATTTGGTGATAGGGGAGTTGAGCCATCGGAACACCCACAGGACATTGTAAGAAATAATTTATACAGAGAAGACAAGTGGAGAGCGAGTCATTTGAGAACCTTCAAAAAGGGGCTGTGGAACAAAATAGATCAGAGTGATTTTGTTGATGACGATGGAGAATATTACAAAATGGCATACGATCAGGCAATGGTACTTCCCATGTTAGAGATGGCTGCCGAAAGGGCAAAATACATACCAGAAATACTACATGTTTATAATCGGGCCAATTCAATAAATGTTGATAAAATAAAACAAAAACAACAATATGAAACAATGCTAAGAATTCGAAAAAGAAAAAAGTACGCTAGAGTGAAAAATGAAAATTAGATTGGAAAACGTAAATTTTAATAGTAACTCTGGCCCAAATTGTTTTGGAAAAAAATTAAAAAAATACCTTGAAAAAAATGGTTGTAAGGTGTCATTAAATGATTACCAGCGCATTCTTTGTTTCATAGAGTGTCATCAAGAGTATGAAGATAAAAAATTATTTCAACGATTAGACGGCATATATTTCAATTCAGACTTTGATTATAAGAGTCAAAATAAGAATATATTAAATACCTATAAGCGCGCCGATGGTGTCATATTCCAGTCGTTTTTTAATAAAGAATTAACTGAGAGATATTTTGGAACCCACAAAAACAGCATAGTTGTTCACAATGGCGCAGACATGGAATTGATAAAAAATGTAAAGCCAGTCGAAAATGATATTTTAAATAAATATAATAACGTATGGTCGTGCGCAGCTTCTTGGCGTCCACACAAAAGATTGAAAGACAACATTAGGTACTTCCTAGAACATAAGGGGCAGAACGATTGTTTAGTAGTCGCTGGTAACCCTGATTATCATATCAAGGACCCAAACATTTTTTATGTTGGTGAGTTGGGCTATGAAAAGCTTCTATCACTATACAAGCGGAGTAAGTATTTTTTACACTTAGCTTGGCTTGATCACTGTCCAAACGTTGTTGTTGATGCTAGGGCAAGCGACTGTCGAATCATATGTTCTTCTGCCGGTGGTACGAGAGAAGTAGCTGGGCTCGACGCCGTGGTGATTATGGAGGATGAGTGGGACTATGAGCCAACAAGGTTGTATGATCCACCCGAAATGAACTTTAAAAGAAAGATTAAAAATTTCTACGATTCTTGTTATGATATGGAAAAAGTAGCTGAAAAATATGCTAATTTTATGTTTGACGAGGAACAATAAATTTTGAAATTAAAAATATTTGTAGTTGTTGCACATGAAAACTGGATATGTGATAGACTAGCAAAAGAGTGGAGCGAATTTTTTAAAACAGTTGATGATCCTTATGAAGCAGATTTCATTTGGATAATGAGTCCTTATATCTGGAGAACTGTCCCAATTGAACTGTTGGAAAAAAAGATTGTTTGCGCAACTATACATCACATAACGCCTTGGAAATTTACTAAAGATAGTTTTAGAGATTTTTTAGAAAGAGATAATTTTGTTGATTATTATCACGTCCCCTGCGAAAAAACTAAAGAGTCAGTTGAAAAGCTGACGAAAAAACAAATTTTTGTTAATCCATTTTGGGTCAATCAAAATCTATGGTATTGCATTGACAAAACACAGGCTAGAAAAGATCTTGGTTTAGCAGAAGATGAATTCATAGTGGGATCTTTTCAGAGAGATACAGAGGGCAACGATCTCAAAACTCCAAAACTAGAAAAAGGGCCAGATATATTTTGTGATATAGTAGAAAATTTAGCTACACAAAAAGAAAATTTATCTATTTTATTGTCTGGATTTAGAAGGCAATATGTTATTAATCGTCTAAAAAAAGCAAACATAAAATACTATTATTATGAAAAAACTGATTTTGAAACTTTAAACAAACTTTACAACAGTCTAGATCTTTATATTGTATCGTCGAGGTGTGAGGGGGGACCCCAAGCTATAGTCGAAGCGGCTGCAACAAAAACGCCAATTGTCTCAACAGATGTCGGGCTCGCAAAAACGATTTTGTCTGACAAAAGTATTTTCTCGCCTTCATCATCTTTGGGAACTCCAGATGTAGATTACGCCTATGATCGTGTGCTGGAGTTAATGATGCCGCAGGGTTTTGAGCCGTTTGTTAGCTTTTTTATGAATAAATTGAGGGAAGAAAAATGAAAGTATATGGATCATGGTCAGGGCACGATTGCTCATTTGCAGTGTTGGACAATGGAGTGCCCAAAGTTCATGCTGAATACGAGAGGTACATCAGAGAAAAGGAGCCCCGAGGCGACAGCGTTCAATTTATGTTTGATGAGTTGGGTTCGTGTGAAGATATTAAATACTTTGCTACTTGTCACTCAATTAAAAAATTAAAAGAATATGAAAAATCTTTTAAAAAACTAGAAAACATTATTGAAAAAAATGATGGTGAAATGTATATTTTAGGCCACCATCAATCTCACGCCGCGAATGCTTTCTTTTCTAGCAACTTTGATAAATCGTTAATTATAACAATTGATGGTGGCGGCTTAGACACGAATCCTCACGTTGAAAGTCAAACTTTAAAAGATGTCCAAGAAGCAAACCTTGTTACAGCTTTTACCGTATGGTCGGGAGAAGGAAATAAAATAAAAAATCTGCTTGACATTCCAATATCCCATGTTAACATTGGTGGAATTTGGACAAGATGCACTAGGTATATTTTCAAATTAAATTCTGGCTGGCCATATGGACACCAAGCCGGCTCGGTAATGGCGATGGCAGCACTAGGAGATCCTGATAAATATTTTGAAGATTTTTATCGAATGTTCAAATACGATAATCATTTGGCCTCCGTGAGAGCCCCTGGTCAACCAGCCGGCTGTTACACAGAGAACGATCCAAAACATCCATACCTAAATAAGTGGGCAATCATAGCCGACGAGAGCGAACAAAGCCGTTTTGACATCGCTGCTGCTCTACAAAAAGCAACAGAGGTGTACTTAAAAGAATTGATTGGCAGTATACTAGATAAGTTTCCTGAGTATGAACATATATGTTTTTCAGGTGGCGTCACCTTGAATTCTGTAGCAATGGGTAAAATGTTGGATTGGTTTGATGATAAAATTAAAGATATTTATGTCACTCCAACACCACATGATGGTGGGTTACCCATAGGCGCCGCTCAATATGTATGGCACCAAATTTTAGACAATCCCCGAGTTGATTGGCAAGACAATTGCCCTGCATATCTTGGGTTAACTTACAACAACGTGCAAGATAAGGTAGAGGAGTATAAAGATAAAATTGAATACGTTTCGGCCTCGATGGATGATGTTGTCAAGCTGCTAGATGAACAAAAAATAGTTGCAGTATTTGGCGGCGGCTCTGAGTCAGGCCGACGAGCGTTAGGAAACAGAAGCATATTGGCCGACCCTAGAAGTCCAAAAATGAAGGACCAGATTAATGAAAAAGTAAAACATAGACAGTGGTATCGACCTTTCGCCCCTTCTATTTTGAGAGAGGAGGTGCAGAACTGGTTTGTTCGCGACAAAAACAGTCCATACATGAGCTTTGTATTAAAGTTCAAGAAAGAAAAAGCTACTGAGGTACCAGCAGTTGTCCACTTTGACGATACCGCTAGACTGCAAACCGTCACTGAGAAAGACAATAATTGGTATTATAGCCTTATTAAGAAGTGGTATAAGCTATCAGGAGTGCCGATATTGTTGAACACGAGTTTTAACGATCGCGAGCCTATTTGCGAAACCCCTGAACACGCTATTAACTGTTTTTTGAGAACAAACATAGATTACTTGTATTTTTATGATAAATCATTGTTGGTTAAGAAAAAATGAAAATACACATTTGTTATAATGTAACAAACTCGCCTCATGGCGGCGGTAACCAATTTATAAGGGCGCTGAAAAAACAATTTATAAGCAGAGATTTGTACACTGACAATCCAGAAAGTGCAGATGTAATTCTCTTTAACAGTCATCAGTGCGTTAATGAAATCTGTCAGATAAAAAATATGTGGCCATCAAAATTGTTTATTCATAGAGTCGATGGACCTATGAAGTTATATAATGATATGTCTGATACTCGTGATAATTTGGCCTACTTGTTGAATGACAGAATTGCGACAGCGACAATTTTTCAAAGTGCTTGGTCTAGAGAAAAGAATATTTCAATGGGAATGAAAGATAACAAACCAAGCACAGTTATAATCAATTCAGTCAACTCTGATATTTTTAATGAAGATTATACAAAGAGCCCCACAGATAAGGTGAGATGTATTTCAACTAGTTTTTCATCAAATTATAAGAAGGGTCACAAGTATTACGAATATTTGGACTCAAATTTGGACTTTGACAGATTTGAATATGTGTTTGTTGGGAACAGTCCAGTGCAATATAAGAATATTAAGCTAGTGGGATGTTTAGACACTTATGGTGTAGCCAAGCAGCTAAAAAATAGCGATTTATACATAACGGCCAGCGAAAATGATCCGTGTTCTAACTCACTATTGGAGGCTATTTCTTGTGGTTTGAAAGTTTTGGCTTTGGATAGCGGTGGACATACAGAAATTATTAACAACCCAGATAATGTTTTTAGTGATGAACATATGATGTTAAAGAAAATTTTAAATTATGATAAAATTAGTAAAATTAAAAATATTAAAAGAATGAACGAGACAGTTGATTCATATTTAAATTTTTTCAAGAGAGTGAACAATGTTATTGACTGAAGTACCCTACAACAGCATAGATTTTTCTAAAAAAATTCTACACCATAAAAAAAGAACAAGGGCGGTCTTTAAAGATGAGAACTATCATTATAAATTGTGGGAGTATGGCTGGGAGCACGGAAATGTAACAAGAAATTGTTTTGAAGTCGGATACTACGATTTAAAAATGATACCAGCGTTTGTTTCAATGATTACTCATGAAGGAAAAGATGTTGGATACATCATGAAGAGTGGCAAGGTTATGGGTGAAAGTAGAGACCCGTGGAATAACCTAGTCAAGCACACGACTCAAAAACAGCAGTTGTTATTTTTAAATCAAGTTCTACAAAAATCAGTAAGGCACAACCGCATTATTTCCGACATGGTGCCATCAAATGTTATTGTTTTTGAAGGTGACATATGTCTAATAGACCTTGAGGGGGTAGAAAGCTTTAATTGGATGTTTAATGGAGAGCCTGAAACTCATGAGGCTCAAAACAGAAATTTAAACAAGGTGAGTAAGCCGTATTGGGGAATCATGAGTCAGTGGACAAAGATGTACATGGAGCAATGTCTTGGGGTCAAATACGACAAAGACCTTGACAGCCCACAAAACATACAAGAGGTCGCCAGTATAATAAACAGCATGGTTAACAAATTATGAGAGAGATATATTCAAAAGTAGAAAAAGATAAATTATTGCACATTGTGGTCTCATCTTCAGATTCACAAAAAGAAAGGGACGATATTGTTTTACCCAATAACTTTATTCAGTGTTCGTTGTTGAAAATGCAAAAGGGCAAAACTTTTCCACCGCACAAGCATATAACAAAGGATCGTCATTACAAAGAACAAATCGCTCAAGAGTCTTGGGTGGTAATAAGCGGTAGAGTAAAATGTAAGTTTTATGACCTTGATGACACTTTATTAGCTGAACCTGTTCTAAATGCTGGCGATGCTAGTTTTACTCTTTATGGTGGACACACTTATGAAATACTAGAGGATAATACTATTGTGTATGAATATAAAACAGGGCCATACGAAGGACAAAAACTCGACAAGGTGTTTATATAGAGACTTTACAACAATGAAAAAAAAATATTTAGAAGATTTAAATTTAGACAATTTAAAAAATGCATATGAAAAATCGTGGCTAGATGAATTGGCATATGACTATGGGAAATTTTTAAATTGCTTGGATGAAAAAAAATTTTTAGGAATGAGTTGGTTTGACCCTGACAAAAACAAAGGAATGGGAAATCACTATCTTAGAAGAAATGAAAATTTAGACCAAAAAGACACACGAATAATAAATAATATTAATTCCCATTTTAATAATTTAGTTTATTTGCCCAACATATTCACATTAGATCTTTTATTAACAAAAAAAACAGACAATATCATCTTTATAGATAACGGCTCTGGATTTGGAATAATGTCGGCAATGTTGAAAAAAATAAATATTCATTGTTTTAACTATGACACATACGAGCAACTGTTTCGCAAAAAAGAAATGGCTTACAAAACAAGAAAAAGAAAAGCTGCTGAACTATTTTTTACAAAATATGATATTACTCCACCAGAGTATAATATTGATAATTTTAAAAAAATTTATAACAAGCTTGGCAATGAAAAAAAAATATATATTAATTCTGCCGGCGCCACAAACATAGAATTTTTAAACGAATTAGAAAATGTTAATAGTGTAATGGGCTGTCATCGTTTAGATTCTTTCATGAAAAAAAGACGTGATTTTGAAAAAAAAATTAGTTATTACGCTTATGAAGATTTGACCATGACTGACTTGTCTATAGAGAATATTGTTTTTAGCAGTTTTGAGAGGATTAAAATTTAAATGATGACTAAAATAAATATGGGCTGCGGCTGGCGCAATTTTGGCCCTGATTGGATTCATATTGATGGGGGTGACTATCCACACCTAGACCATTCCAGAGTCGATAACTTAAGTCAGTTTGAAGATGAGACAGTGGATGTAATTTATGCTTCCCATGTTTTAGAATATTTTAACATTGACGAAGCCCAAGCTGTTTTGAAAGAATGGAAGAGAGTTTTAAAGACTGGGGGAACATTAAGAATCGCAGTTCCCGATTTTTCGAAAATTAGCAAACTATATTCAGAAGGAAGATTCCCCCTTTCAAAGTTTATCGGCCCTTTATACGGTAGAATGGACATGGGGGAGTTTTCAATTTATCACAAGCATGTTTATGATGAAGATTCTTTAAGAGGTTTACTAGTGAACGTTTTGGGATTCAAAAATTATCAAAGATATGATTGGAGAAAAACTGACCATGCTGCGTTTGATGATCATTCACAAGCGTACTTGCCTCATATGGATAAAGAGAATGGCACGTTGATAAGCTTAAACGTGGAGTGTATTAAATGAGTTTTAAACCTATTAAAGACTTTGAGGGTGAGATAGCTAAGTTTTTCGGTGCTCCATACGCAGTCGCAACAGACTGTTGCACCCATGCCATAGAATTGTGTTTAAGGGCCAAAAACGTAAAAAGTATTACAGTTCCAAAAAGAACATATCTATCCGTGCCAATGTTGGCAAACAAGTTATCAATTGAATTAAAGTGGAAAGATGAAGAATGGCAAGATTACTATTATATCGAGGATACAAACATCATTGATGCAGCCGTTCTGTGGGAGGCTAATAGCTACATTCCAGAGACACTAATGTGCGTTAGCTTTCAGTTTAAAAAGCACCTTAGCTTGGGACGTGGCGGCATTATTTTGTTAGACGATGAAAAGCTAGCTAAAAAGCTTAAAAAAATGTCATACGATGGTAGAATACCAGATGTACCTTGGATAAAACAAGATATTGATACAATGGGATATCATTATTACATGACACCCGAAACGGCACAACTTGGATTAAAAAAATTGCCTGATGCAATAAAGGCAGAGCCAAGAAAATGGAAAGTAACCGATTGGGCCGATCTGACACAAATGAAAATTTTTAAGGAAAATAAATGACTAAAAAGGCGTTAATAACTGGGATTTCTGGACAAGATGGTTCTTACTTATCTGAATATTTATTGTCTTTGGGCTATGAAGTTCATGGAGTGATAAGAAGACATTCTGTAGCGGAGAATCAAAATTTTAGACTACACCACCTCAATGGTAAAGTGGAAACACACTACGGAGATTTATTAGATGTCCCATCATTGATGAATATACTAACAAAAGTTAAGCCAGATGAAATATATAATTTAGGGGCGATGAGTCACGTAAGGATTAGTTTTGATGTTCCATCTTTTACCATACAGACTAATGCATTAGGTGTTTTAAATCTATTAGAAGTGTATAGAACGGTGTGTCCAGAGGCGAAGTTTTATCAAGCAAGCTCTTCAGAGATGTTTGGAAATTCAGTGGATGTAGACGGCGCACAAAGACTAACAACTCCGATGAAACCAGTTAGCCCATATGGGTGCGCAAAGCTTCTTGCTTTCAATTTGGTTCGACATTATCGTCACGCTTACGGACTACACGCCTGTAATGGTATTTTGTTCAATCATGAGTCCCCAAGAAGAGGCTCAAACTTTGTTACTAACAAGGTGGTTAAGACAGCAGTCCAAATTAAACTTGGCTTGGCAGATAAGCTTGAGCTTGGAAATCTAGATTCTTATCGCGACTGGGGGCACTCTAAAGACTATGTGCGCGCAATGCACATGATTTTAAATTACGAAAAAGCAGATGAGTGGATAGTTTCAACAGGAAGAGCTAAATCGGTTAGGGACTTGTGTGATACCGTTTTTTCAAATTTGGGTCTAGATTATAAAAAATATGTTGTACAAAACCCCAAGTACATGAGGCCGGAAGAGTTAAAGTATCTGAAGGGAGACTCTAAAATAACTAGAGACATTTTAGGCTGGAAGCCTGACTATACTTTTGAAACAATGCTTGAAGAAATGATAGAAAAGTGGATGAAACACTATAACGGCTAATTTTTAGTAAAAATAATATGAGCATAGAAAAAAACATATCTATAATTCAAAACTTCGTTTGCACTTTAGATAGCAGAAAGCAAATGATAACAGAAAACTTACCACGCATGGCAGAAGTTTTTAAAGATGTTAATTTTTATGTCAACTATAATACTCCAAAAAATCTAGAATATATAAAGAAGTTGTACGAGGACAATGTTCAAAATCTTTATTTCAACTACAGCACCTCTAGAGACTGGGGCCTGGACACAATTAAACTGTTGGAAAAGGTTACGACCCCATACGTTGCGTATCTTTGCGAAGACTTTGAATACCATTCAGGTAGAGAAGACTGGGAAGAACTAGTGTCAGAAGCTCTCATTGATGCCAAAGTAGACTTTGTTATGTTGGCAAAAATAGAAAAATATTCAAACACGCTGAATTGGCCCAGTCTGTATAAAAAACGCGGCAAAAGTTGCATTTTTTACAATTCAAAATCTTCTCCAAGTAAAGTTATGTCAATCGACGCAATTTATAAAAAAGAATTTTTACTTGAAAGGTTGATCGAGTATACAAAACTGTATAGCTATCACCTTCCTAACAATTACGAGACCTATTATAAAAATGATAATAGTCTTCGTAGATTTGATGTGGAATGCGCGGTACCAAGCAAGGTATTGTTATACCACCATCCCAGGACTGTAGACGGGAACGAGGCTAAAGATGAGGACTTATGCTCCACAAGGCCACTTGGAAGAAAGAATGACTAAAAAATGTAATGTGAATTTAGACGAGTGCCTAGTAGCAACATTTAATACCGGTGAAAGAACTGCTGATTTAACAGAATTATGCTTTAAGAAACTTGGTTTCAAAAATTTTGTAATGTTTGATAGCAAAGACGGCCTGAGAGATAAATTTTTTAAGTTTGCTAAATTAGCTAGTGAAACAAATTATAAATATTATATACAGAACGACGCTGATAGATATGTATTTGACGGCATATATGATTTGTTAAATTATGTCGATGAAAACAACATTGACTCCTCAGCCGGCGTCGGATTTGATTTTTTAATGAACCGCTATCGAGGAGCCACTCCAAATGTTTTTTCTAGACGAGCGCTAGTTTTTTTGCACAATAACAAACATGTGATGCCACATGTTCAAAAGCCACTAACAGCATTTGGCACATTTTTACAAGAGAGTAATGAATTCGTCGATAAAGACTATAATGTTCTAACTAATCTGCATGATTATGACCAATACCCAAGCAAGGTCTGCAACACTGTTTTGAACCGGATATTCCGTGGTCATTGGCATCTATATGATCAAAAACACATTAGCAATTTATCAAGTGAATACCAAAATGCTATTAGACATGCAATTAACATGGCACAAACTCTTGGCAAGAAAGAGACGATTGATTATATGGATTTTAACTTTTTAGATGAGGGTTATCCTAGTTGCGATCCACAGCAGCACGAATCGATGTACGAACAACATAAAGCGCTGTACGATAGATTAAGGCGAGAACACAAGTGAAAATAACCTTTTATATAACCGGCATTGTTGATTTTCAAGATTTATTACCAGCAGTCATAACATCAATTAGAAGAGGGCATGAATGCAGAGTCTATATTTTTGATTGCTTGCAGAAAAAACGACAATTTTACTACTACGATCAAGCATCTCTAGTAAATTTTGTACAGTCTGTTCTAAAAGCAAACGCAGTCACTTGTGAGGTCAAATTTTATGGACAGCATGACCAAAAAGCTTTTAATAGGGAATTTGACTCTTTCACTCCTGACTACATAATGTTACAAAATGCAAAGCATAGGTATCCAATCTGGTACCCCACTTCCGGTGATTCAAAAATAATTCACTTTGCGTGGCACATGGACAGTGCTCAAGCCCTTGTACGAGGTCATTACAAGGCTCATTTAAATGTAGTTAAAAGAAGCCTAGATTTAGCATATTATGGTAGTGATTCGCCAGATTGGCTGGAGTTATCAAAATCAGAGAAGGATCAAGTATCAAGAATAGAGAGTAGGTATTTTGGAAATTTTAGGCTTGAGAGTTTAAATTATAATAGTTTTTTTGACTCTTTAAGACTTGAAGGCACAAAAAATAAAAAAACATGTTTTATTTGTGAGGCTCATCTTAAACCTGGGAAGGACAATTACACTGAGATACCAAAGTTTGTTGATGAACTATTAGAGCGCTTGCACAAAAACAACTACTATGTTTTTTGGAAAAAAAGAGAGAAGGGGTATCCAAAAGAGAAGTGGAATAGTCCGTTAGATTTTTGTAAAAACTCCCCAGACTTTATTATTGAAAAGGATTTAAATTTTCCCTCTGCCATAGTTTATCTGCCATATGTTTGTGACGCTAGTTTTGTCATTAACACCTCGTGTGCTTATTGGGATGTAAAAAAGGTTAATATGAATGCCGCCATGTTACAGACCAAGGACCCCGGTTCGCGAGAAGAAAAATACATAAAGCTTGTATATGAAAAAGGTGACCCAAATGCACAATTTGACTTAATTAAGATGCACGAGAACAACTCTTGGGAAACATTAGATTGCTGGCTAGCAATGGGTAAAAAAATAAATTATCAATACATAAGGCAACAATCGCCATCAACAAAATTATTAAAATACATGGAGAGTGAATTTAATGACTAATAAAGATTCATCAAATCGTAAAAAATACGATTGCTGTGCTCAAGACACAGTAACAGAATTAGATATTGAAAATTTTAATAGTAAGTTTAAAAACATAATCAATACAAAAGAGTTTTCTGAAACTCAGAAACTTTTTAATGATGCGAAGCATGTTTTTTACATTGGACACGGTGGTAACATGGGTATTGCCGAACATGCTGCAATTGACGGTTCTAGACTAACTGATAAAAATATTTATGCGCCCGGAGGTGGAGTAATCGTTACTTCAATTCAGGGTGATACTAATTTTAACGACTGGATGATGAACTGGTTGAAAATTAGAGTGCGTGGTTTGGACTTGAGTCAGTGCCTGGTAATTGGATTATCTTGTTCAACTAATGGAAAATCTTCTGATTGTGTGTGTACTGCATTAAATTGGTGTATTGACAATGGTATTAAAGCAGTTCTTTGGGCAGCACAGCCAAAAGAGAAAGGCGTAAACGAAAAAATAATACAAGTGGTTCAAGATGCTAAGTATTATCACACTTCAGAGTTAATAAGTATGGCTTTGACTTATCAGCTAATTCATGGTTGTGGCTTTGATTGTCCAACAATTTCAAAGAAGGCAAAAGCTAGAAGATTTGAGGAACTAGGGATAAAATCCGAAGTTCAGCAAAAATATGAATCATATGATAAAAGAATTTCTTCAAAAGATGTCCCACCAGGAATGGAGTCACAGCAAAACAATTTAGCAATAGACTTCGACGGTGTTGTACACACTTTTGATAAAGGGTGGCACGATGGCACTTGCTATGGAGACCCCATACAGGGCTCTTTGGAATCTATAAAGAAGTTATCTGAAAAATATAATATAATTATTTTTAGTGCAAAAGTACGACCAGATAGACCACTAGTTGATGGAAAGACTGGAAAAGAATTAGTGGATGAGTGGCTAGTGAAGCATGGAATCAGAGATTTGGTATCTGAAATTACTCATGAGAAGCCCAGAGCAAAATATTACATTGACGATAAAGCTTTAGAATTTAAAGATAATTGGGACGAAATTTTAAATAGGATTTTATGATGAAGAAGATTACTGCTGTTATACCAGTAAGAAAGGGATCACAGAGAGTTAAAAATAAGAACACAAAGCCTTTTGCAGATTCTACCTTGTTGGAGATAAAGATCAATCAGTTAAAGAAACTTAAAGGTATTGACAAGATTATTGTAAGCTCTAATTGTGAAAAGAGTTTAAAAATTGCTAAAGACTTAGGCGTGACAACACACGTTAGAGACGAATATTACGCTAGTTCAGAGGCTACGAATTCTGAATTTTTTGAAAATCTAGCGCAATCAATAGAAGCTGACTACCTTATGTATTCCCCTGTTACTTCACCGCTAGTGTCATTAGGGACATATGGCGAGTGTTTACGCAAGTTTAATGAAAAAGATATTGAAAATGTAGTGACCGTTTCAAGTGTCAAACACCATTTGTGGAAAAATGGAGAACCACTCAACTACAACATTGAGGAGTCGCCAAACAGCCAAGATTTACCAGATATATATTCTATAAATTACGGAGTTTGTTTAATTTCTAAAGAAGATATGCTAAAGTGTAAAAATGTTGTAACAAAAAATCCAACGTTTTTTATCACAGATGAAATAGAATCTATAGACATAGATACGGAATTTGATTTTATGGTAGCCGAGATGGTATATAAGGAAATTAATGAAATTTGATGCTTTTTATAATAAAAAAAGGTTTAGCTACATTGAAGGCTGTTTAAATAATACTAATTTGTTTACCTACCGTGGTGGCGAGAGGATAAGAAAAACAGCTTGTTTTTACTCTAAAAACCTGAACGTATACATTGACACATCAGATGGTGTCAATGAGGATCTAAAAATAAATGAATACTGTGCAAGAATTTTTAAGATAATTGATGATTGTGGTGGAAAAAAGTTTTTATTCTTCAAAGCTGCTTATTCACCAACTTGGTCGAAGAATATTATTAGCTTGGCAGAGAAAAATAATGGTCAAGTAATACCTTTCTTTAAATGGCCGTTCAATGATAACTTCAACCAGCACCTTCTTGGAAAGCGAGAGCAAATCTTGGCTTCTGCACCAAAAAAAGAATATGATATTGGCTATTTTTGCGGACTTGCGCCATATGACTACCCGAAACCAAGTACTTCAAACCCACTAATATCTTGGACAGACCACAAGAATTTTAACGTGCCGGGTAACAGTGCTGACGCAGGCAACTATTGGAACTATTCAAGAAAAAATTTGCATAAAAAATTGATGGAATCAAAATTTACAGTTTTATACAGAGAGAAGATATCTTATGAAGAGTATATAAAAGAAAGCTTGAAGTGCAAAACTGTCATTAACCCTCCCGGCGTTGGAGAGTACACTTCAAGGATGTTCGATCAGTGTTATTTAGGTAGCTGTGTTGTATTGAGAAAAAATACATACGATCAAGGGCACTCTTGGAAAAATTATTTACCTGAAGTAGATTTTCAAAAGGATGGTTGGCAAGGCGAATACCAAAAAATAATTAAAAATCATGAACAGTGGGGCAATAAAGCGCTATACTACTATGAGAAGTTTTGGACTCCACAAGCGATTATAAATTATTTGATAGATAATATAGGAAAATAAACATGAGAAAATATGACGTTAGTGCGGAACAACAAAAATTAAATGAAATAAACAAATGGTCGGCAAAACATACTAATACTATTGGTAGGGAGCCTCAGCGACTTGTCCATGTTTCATTAATAAAACAACTGTTTCCAAATTCAAAAAGTATTTTATGTGTTGGATCTAGAATTGATCATGAAGTAGCTACATTTAGAAATAATGGCTTTGATGCTATAGGGATTGATATTGCTTATGAGTCGGATTTAATAAAAAGAATAGACGCTCATGAACTTATGAATCATTTTGAAGAAGGGCAATTTGACATTGTTTATTCATCACATAGCTTAGAGCATATGTATGATGCCGAACTGGTGCTTGAAAATATAAAAAAGGTGTCAAAAAATGGAGTATTTATAACGCTACCATGCAAAAGTAAATTGTACAAGTCCCATTGTAGTGTGTTTGACTTAATGGTTGAAACAGAGGACGAGTCATTATTTTTTGATGTTGGTGAGCTTTCTAAAAGAGAAGATTTGTTGGAAGATTTTAAAAATTTAAAGCCATATGAACTAATCTTTTATAAAAAAAGAGAAACTAGCCCAAAGAAATATGAATTTGATGTAGTTTTTAGGTGGTAATATGAGTTTTTTAAGCAGCAATAAAATATTTCAACACCCAGAAAAGCTCTCTGAGTGGATGTCAACAGGAGACACTAGTGGACCGATAACGGTTAAAATTGACCTAACCAATGTTTGTAATCATAACTGTCCCGGCTGCATTGATGCTGATTTAATAGCAAATGATAATAATGAATTAAAATATGACACAGTTGTCGCGCTACTCTCCGATTTGAAAAAAATTGGAGTAAAAGGTATAAATTACACCGGTGGCGGCGAGCCAACGGTACATAGGCGCTTCGCACAAATTATCGATGCGACTAGCGATATGGGCTTTGACATAGGGTTGATCTGTAACGGTTCCCTGTTTCACAGACACCCGATGGAAAGACTTCTAGAGAAATTTACATGGATAAGAATTTCTTTAGACTCCTATGACCATGAAACTCATATAAGAACTCACGGTTCAAGATCTACTTTTAATAAAACTATTAAAAATATTGAAAATTTAGTTAAAATAAAGAAAGAACAACAACTAAAAACTACAATTGGTGTTGGTTACATAACAAATCAACATGCAGATATGGATCGACAAGTTGATAAATTTATTAAACTGTGCAAAGATTTGGGAGTTGATTACGCACAACTGAGACCTAGTTTCGGTTTTATGCACGACTACAACACAATCACACCCAAAGAGTGGAGAGAAACGTTTAAAAGACTGAAAGAAAGCGAAACAGACAAATTTAAAGTGGTGATTGATGAGGACAAGTTCCAAAAAATAATGACCGGTTCAACCAAAAGAACCTATTCTACTTGCCACGCCCAGTCTTTTAAAAGTACTTCAATAACAGCTTTGGGTGGAGTTTTTATTTGTTGTTCATTGTCAGGTGTATTGACTGGCTATATCGGAAACATATTACATGAAAACTTTGTAGATATCTGGAATGGAGAAAAAAGAAAAAAAGTTTTAGCAGCGCTTGATGTTAATAAGTGCCCTGCATTATGCGTAGGGGACAATTTAAATGAATTTCTTGAGAATTTTAAGAAAAATAAGCCAGACCATGCTAATTTTTTGTAGGTAAAAATGAAGATTACTTTTGGTATCGTAAATTACAATAGACTTTTTTATTTAAAAAGCTGCGCGGAGTCTTTGATGGACTCTGTGGAGGATTATTATGATGACATACAGTTCATCTGTGTCGATGATAACAGCGTTGAGCCAGGAACGAAAGAATACTTAGAATATTTGAAAACAAAAAATTGGCTCATAATAAACCAAGAGGACCGAAGAGACAAAGAAAAAAGTTCAATACATGGCAATGTAGAACATATTGACCCATGGGCTGAGGCGGTGAACTTGATATATGAAAATGCCACGGGCGATCTGATCGCACCATTGCAAGGAGATATGCAATTCATAAGAAAAAACTGGTTAGAGGATTATGTGCAATTATATAAAAACAACTCAGATGTCTTCGCCGTAATGTTTGACGCACAGAGAAAAATTAGACTAGAGAGATCATCCTTTGACAACAAAAAAATTGCCGGTAAAAATACCTTTGCAGTTGAATCAAATAGAAGAATCCCTGGTGCTGGTGACTGTTTTTACGACAAACAAACTTTAAAAGCCATCGGTGGTTGGCATCCCGGCAAAAAGACGAATGCAGAAGATCTTTTTCGTGGAATGATAGAAAGAAAGTACGGCGACGATAAAAAAGTCTATGTGCCCTGGCTACCTGTAGCTGTAGCAATCTATACTGATTCTCGTGGCACAAATGGGCGAGTGCGTGGAAATAGAAGATATGGCGATTATTGGCAAGCAAAAGATGATTTCTATTATCAGTGGCTTGATGAAAAAACAGTAAAAACTAATACCAATCGCCCTAGCTCAATTGAAGAAGTTGCTAAACCAAATGGCGATTGGCTGTTGCCAATAGACGAATACGGGAACTGGAAAAAAAGCCCGGTTGATACAAACTCATCTGATCCAAATGATTACGAGGTAATATTTTAAAAATGATAAATAAAAAAAAGCTGGGAGAAGGACGATCATCAATGAGAAACCAAGGCTATTACGATTCAACGTTACCAAAATGCCTTGTGACAGGACACATGGGATATATTGGTGGCCACTTAGTTAATAAGCTAAGGCAATTGGGACATCAAACTATTGGCATTGATTTAAAAAATGGACATGATATAAACAAGGACTTAAATGGTGGATTAGATGGTAATTCTTTTCACCCACATTATTTTAATTTTAAGCCTGACTACATATTTCATTTAGCATGTATTCCAAGAGTGGGGTATAGTGTAGAAAATCCTGTTGAAACAATGCAAAATAATGTGATAGCAACTACTAACGTTTTAAATTTTGCTAGAAAAGTAGGTGCTAAAAGAGTAATTTATTCAAGCTCTTCATCCGTAATAGGTGATGGTAGTGGACCCAACAGCCCATATGGCTTACAAAAGCTAGTATCAGAGATGGAATGTAAATTATATTCAAAGCTTTATGGATTAGATACTGTCTGCTTAAGATATTTTAACGTATACTCACCAGACCAAAAGGCGATCGGACCTTACGCTACTGCTATTTCTAATTGGATGAGACATATTAGAGAAGAAAAAAATCCATTTATTACAGGTGATGGCAAACAGAGAAGAGACATGTTAAATGTCTCTGACGCCGTAAGCGCAAACATATTTGCCATGAATCACCGTGAACTCTTTAGAGGCGAAACCTATGATGTTGGTACCGGCGAAAATATTTCTCTAAATGAGGTGAGGGCAATAGTACAAGAATACCACCCCGAGGTTGAGTTTGAATATTTACCATCTAGAGAAGGTGACGTGCTATTCACTAAAGCTAATAGCGAACCACTTAAAAAGATAGGGTGGCAAACATCCATCTCCATTGAAGATGGAGTGAGGGAGTGTTTTCGTGATTTATAATAATGTGGGCGTCATCGGCCAAGGCTTTGTTGGCACAGCCATAAAAGAGGGGCTTAAAGAAAAGATTGGCATTGAAACATACGACAAACATAAGGATTCAACTTGTGCAAACATTGAAGAATTGTGTTCAAAAACAAAAGTTATTTTTATTTGTGTTCCTACCCCAATGAAAAAAAATGGCTCATGTAGCACTTCCATTGTGGAAGATGTTGTCCGTGAGGTGGACTCTTATGCAACAAACAAGCACATAGTTATAATAAAGTCAACAGTCCCACCCGGCACAACTCAAAAATTAAATGATGAGTGTAAAAACCTGACAGTTTTGTTTAGTCCTGAATTTTTAACGGAGTCCAATTTCATTGATGATTTTAAAAACCAAAATAGAATTATTATTGGTGGACCACGACCAGCTACAACAAAAATAAGAACTTTATTTAAGAAGCTTTTTCCAAAGTGTGCTGTGATTAAAACACATTCAAATACCGCAGAGATGGTTAAATATTTTACCAACTGTTTTTTAGCAGTAAAAGTGAGTTTTTCAAATGAGATCAAGCAGGCTTGCGATAAGATGGATATTGATTATGACAAGGTTGTAGAGTATGCCTTGTATGATGATAGAATAGGAAAATCACATTTAACTGTACCGGGTCCAGATGGTAAAATGGGTTTTGGTGGAAGTTGTTTTCCAAAGGACATAAATGCTTTAATACACATATGTAAAGAGTTGGGCATACATCCACAAATACTGCTCGCCGCCTGGGAAAAAAATTTAGAGGTCCGTCCCGAAAAAGACTGGGAACAGCTTAAGGGTCGAGCAATTGTAGAGTAATTTTATCTAATGAGGAGTAAATAATGAAGTTATCAGACCAAGCACTAGGAGCCGTAATGATGGCCCTACAAAAGTCACTATTAGAACAGACAGACATTGTACCAGTTTTAAAAGATTTTGATTTTGTTTTAGAGGGAGAGGAACTGCTAGTTACAAACCCACCAACTTTTAAGGTTGACGAGCAACAGTCAGAGTTTGTTTATGAATAAGATAATTAAAAAGCCGTGGGGACATGAAGAAATCATAGTTCATACTGACAAGTATGTTATGAAAAAACTGTGGATCAATGAAGGGCAACGACTTTCAAGACAGTTTCATGTTAAGAAGGATGAGACTGTGTTTGTTTCAAAGGGGACATTGCTTTTAGATTTATCAACAGATGACTTAGAAAGCAACATTATGAAGCTTGAAGAGGGGCAATCGTGGAGAATTGTCCCAAACACCATTCACAGATTCACAGCACCTGATGATCGACCAGTAGAACTTTTTGAAGTTTCTACTCCAGAATTAGATGATGTTGTAAGGTTATCTGATGATTACGGGAGATCAGGTGCCGAAGTATAAATTCAACTGCGATTATTGTCACAAGCAGTGGTGGGAGTGGATGGGAATGAAGGATCCAATTCCAACAGAATGTCCTCATTGTGAACAGGGAAAGCCCTACAAAGTTCCCACAAACTTTGTTACAATAAGAAA
>CEOA01007186.1_pt1 | contig 23354 bp, 28 predicted proteins | sample 530251 | NCBI WGS metagenome assembly CEOA01 (sample SAMEA2619838, study PRJEB7988) | marine metagenome | biome: marine biome (ENVO:00000447); feature: surface water layer (ENVO:00002042); material: "saline water (ENVO:00002010), including plankton (ENVO:xxxxxxxx)" | depth 5 m
AATTCCGATTAAACTCCGATAAAGAAATAAAAAAAATTGAATATGAAAGAATTGCCATAAAGGCTGTGCAGTTCTTTCACAATTATGACACCAAACTACAAAGGCACACTGGCCTTATTATCACGTCTACAACCGAAAAAGAGTTAAGAAAAGCATCCAAGTCTTCTGCAGGTGAACTCTATGTTAAAGGTCAAGATAAAGTGCGCGGTTCGTGGGAGATTGTTTTCCCCGAAACAAACCTTAAACAATTAGACAAAGACGTGCTATGGTTTAGCTATGAGGGAACTTCAACGTTCGTAATAAAGTAATGAGTAAAAAGGCGCCCATAAGAAAGCCCAAAAGAGAATGGGCAATACCATCGATTGGAGATATCTTGATAGATAGGAACAAGGGTATCAATTCGGACATCTATGATGGAATCATTATTTCACAAAGCATGCGCACCGAGATGTATGGCGAAGATAGGTGGGAGGTGTTGTGGATAGAGAGTGGCGAAAAAACATGGGAAACCCAAGATTCTATAAAGGCAAAATATCGTCTCCTCATTCTTGAAAGCCAATAAATAAATAAAAGAATAAACGTTTCTTCACAACTATTTATAGAGATATTTGTATAATTTTTTATTATGAGCATTAAAGATAAAAAACATCTTCACGAAGAGAAATCCGCGTCCGATATCGGATCTGTATTTGATGATCCTGAGAATTTCTTGGTGAAAACAGCGGATGCTTTGACTCTTGGAAACAAAGACGTTGAAGACGCAATTACCAAGCCCCTCAAAAGGGTTGATAAAACTGTTGTGAATAATGCAATAGACCATCTTAAAAAGCTTGGTATTAGTGCCGAGAGATTCCAAGATGACTTCGAAGTGAAGACAAAGCCGGCTATTGATAGGCTCAAATCTCTTAGCCAATACAAGGATCTGTTTCAGGATGATCAAGCTGCTTTTGCACTTATTCCTAAGATTGGAAGCGAAGTGTCAAAGATATTGTCAGGTGATTTTAGCAACCTGATTAAAGAGGGCTATATTATGGTCTCTCCTAGCGTTGAGAGGTTCCTGACTAAGTTGTCCGAGGCCAATAAGCCTTTCTTTAATGTTATGAACGAAACAGACCGAGATATGGCAGAGATGCTTGGATATTTAGATGAGTTCTTGCCTTTCTCGAAAGAGCAAATGGGATATGACAAGCCAGTAACAATAAGGCTGATCTCAGATGCTAACAATGCAGATAAAGTTTTAGGAAAGACTGCTCACTATAATCCTGCGATTGGTGAGGTTGTTGTGTATACCGACAACCGCCATCCAAAGGATATCATGAGATCTATCTCTCACGAATTAGTTCACCACACACAGAACTGTCGTGGCGAGTTTGATAGGGAAATGGCGACAGAGGGCGACAAACCTTACATGCAAACAGATAAACACCTGTTTGAAATGGAAAGAGAAGCATTTGAGGTAGGAAATGTGTGTTTTAGAACTTGGGAAGATAATTATAAATACAATCAAAGGGAGAACAATAAGATGACTATTAGCGAGAGCACATTGAGAGAGATTATTCGTAACGTCTTGGAAAACAAGATTAAAGAGGCTGTTGATCGTCCTGCGGGAGATTCCAGTCCGCTTACGCCCGAAGAGATTCGTGCGTTTCTAGACGCTCAAGGTATGGGCGAGTTGACTAGGTATGTCCAAGGGGATCCCGAACTACATCGCGCTCCTGGCACCAAGTCTCCTTATGACACCGATCCTCCAAAGGAAGAGATTCCTGCCGGCGTGACCCCTGAGGACGAGGCTGAGATGGCACCTGAGGCGGAAGAAGAGGAAGAGGTTACGGAAACAATTGAAGAAGAGGTCACTGACGAGCAATGGTACAAAGGCACGCTCACAGAGGCACTTATCAAGCGTTACGCAAAATAATATGAATAATATTAATGATTTAATAAGAAAGTTTATTAAGAATGAGGGTAAGGTTACGAAACCTGCTGTGCATTCATATATCCACTCTCTTATGGAGATGTTGGACGCATTGCGTCCTTCGACAGTAAGAGATAGGCATCGGGTACAACTTGCCAAAGAACACCTTAAGGAAATAAAGAGACAGACAAGAAGTTTGGAAGAGAGAAATAGAATTTTAGAAGAAAGAATTAAGGTACTAGAGGAGAGCAAGTAAAATGGGCGGTGCAGCAGGACATATGAGGCACCCGTTTGACCTCCCTCAGATCAAAACTGGCTCAGACTTAACACAATTTTTCATTACTGCGGCAGAGTTTCTCACAAAGAAGCCCGGTGCAGTGAAGATTGATGGTGTAAATGTCAGTTTTAAATTAATCGAGAGAGATGGGCAGAAGGAATTTGCTAGTGATCGCGGTAGTTTAAAGCCTATTGATATCGAAGGCATTACCCTAGACCGAGTTGAGCAAAGATATGCTCCCGGCCATGGGATGATACCAGCCACCCGAAAGCTTCTTAAAATATTTAATGAAGCTATTCCAAAAATTAAAAAAGAGCTTGAACAACTTGGAATGTGGGATGACCCTACAAGATTCTTTAATACGGAATATGTAGCAGAGACTACAAACGTTACAGAATATGATCACAGTTTTCTTGCCATTCACGGAATTAACCAGTTTTATCAAAAGACTCACTCTAAAACTGGTGCAACCCGTCCTGGGCTGATAAGACCGACAGGAGTTAAGGCACCTAGCACTGAAGTCGATTACGATGAGAAGGTCCTAGAGTCGTTGATAGAGAAAGTTCGACCCATAGCGAAGAGGTATGATTTTGAAATTTATTCAAGTGTACCAACTAGCACAATCAAAGGTGGCGAACCTTTTAGCTTTGAAGATGCTCTAGATACTGAATTAACCATCACTCCAGCATCAAAACCAATTACCATGTCTTTAGGGCAATGGTTGGGTAGGGCCAAAAACCCTAAAAATACTTTTCTTAAGACCTCTGATGGTCGAAAAGTCGAAGCTCTCAACAAAGATATCTATTTGTCGGCAATTAGGAAGGTTGAACCAGCCTCAGTCGCTTCTATGCTAGCTGAACCAACCGAAGAAAATGTACTGTCTGCTGTCAATGGAATTGTGTTCTACCATGCCACAAGAGTTCTTGGCAATGAAATTCTAAATAAGTTAACTTCTCCCATGGGCGATGCTAAAAACCACGAAGGGGTGGTTCTCAGGAACAGAGATCTTTTTGGACCCGCTCCAGTTAAAATAACTGGAGAATTTATCGTCGCTGGTATGCAATCATCCTTCAGAGAAGAAGAGAAAGAAAATTTACAAGAAGATGCCGAGCCTAGAGTTGTAACACTGTTCCCAGGTGCTTTTAAGCCACCTCACGCCGGCCATTACGCTGCTGCCAAGCATTATGCTAATAATCCCAACGTTGATGAAGTTCGCATTATTATTTCAAAAAGTGATCGTTCTGAGCACACAGAAGATGATAGGCTGGTTGTTACCGCTGAAATGTCCAATGCAATATGGCAAGAGTACTTGGCCGGAGAGCCGAAGATGATGGCTTACGTTGCTGAAAAATCAACCCCTGTGCGAGAAGCATACGAAGAAATCGATAACTTAAACCCAGGTGATACCGTTATGTTCGTAATGGGTGAGAAGGATGCCAATTGTGGAGATGATCGTTTTGCTGCAATACCAAGGTTTGCTAAAGAACGTGGCATTAGTTATGACTGCGATCCAGTTACAGGAAAGCAGACAGGCGTTGCAGTGGATCTTAGTGCAACCGAAATGAGACGCTACGTTTTAAGTGGCAACAAGAATGATTTCTTTAAACAACTGCCAAGACATGTCATGCAAAATCATGAAAAACGTGAAAAAATCTTTAACCTGCTTCAGAGCGGGGTGGAAAAAAAAATCAACGAATCAATATCCTCCCTTGCCGATATTCGTAGTTTAGTCGAAGAAGTTTTGAGTGAGGTCGAAACTGAGAAACAAAGGCGGTGGGCCTGTGCACAAATGGGTGACGATTTTAAGGGTGAAAGAAGCCTGACCAAGGCTCAAGCCGAAGAGATGTGCAAATCAAAACCTAAAAAGAAAAAACTAGAGGAAGACGAGATCGAAGAGATCTCAACCATGGCAGGTGGAGGAGTCGAAGGTTACGCCGGCGGCATGGCAGGTAAAAAGAAAAAGAAGAAGAAGAGAGACTCTCTTATTCGCGAAGATGATGAACAGTTCGTAAAAGAAGTGTTAGACTATATACTATCAAGAGGAAATTAATATGAGTTGGCAAATGGATAGAGAAAGTTTTGCTAAAGAAATCAAACTTAGGAGCTTGATTCGTGAAGCAATTCAAGTAGTTAAAGAACGAAGAGCGGAAGCTGAGCAGAATTCAAAGCTTCAAGAGCAAGAGTTGAGAAGTCACATTCGCACTATTATCGAAGCCGAAGTGGCCGACGAAACTCCACACGAATCAACCGGAATTAACATTCTTGAGAAGTTGCTTAAGAAGATTGTGCCGATTATTAAAAGCGGTTACTTTCAACTAACAACCAGCGAAGAGCAAAGAAAGTCTTTCAGAGCGCATATTATTCGTGGCACACAAAACCTTTTGGCCCCCACCAGGGCACTTGGTGCCAGCACGGGCGCTGGATTGGAAGAGCAAGAAATTAATATGGATGTCGGAGATGATAAAGAAGATAAATTTATCGACGTTGAGCCACCTGAAGAGGTGTCTCCTGAAGATGAAAAGAAAAAAGACTTCTCTATCGGAGGAATGGACAGCACTGGCAGAAACGTCGCACTAGATGTTTTTAAGGCCATCGAAACAAATATTGTTGATGCTTATGACTTGATTGATAATGAGCAAGACAAAGAAGTTTTTTACGATTATCTTTTGACAAATCTAAAATTGCACATGGACGGCTTCGAAGACAAGCTGGCTGACCAACTTCCGGAGCCAACAACACCAGAGTACGAGAAAGAAAAAGAGAAGCTGGGTGAAGGTGAGACTGAGGATAAACTTTTTGAACTAGATTATGAAAAGTTGGAAAAGATTGCAGAGCAGTGATCCGAGCGAGATCCTCAGGATGAGGACGAAGAGTTGACCTATGTGGAAGAAGAAGAGAAAACTCCAAGGTAAAAACAAACACTATAGCCTAACGAACAAACTCAGAAGAGACAAGAACATAACAGACGAGTTCGAAGTTATGTTTAACACTTTGAGTCTTGAAGAGGTCATTGGTCTTAAGTTAGAACTTGCTTCCAAGAGTATCGGAGGCAAGCTTTTTGGCTTTCCCATATGGCGGTCAATGCAAGATGTTACAAAAGACGCTGTTTTAAAATATGCCTTATCGGCATCTAGAACAAAATCGGAGGCTTCTCGTTTTTTAGGAATCCATCCCGAAGACTTAAACAAGCTTGTTAAGAAATATCAAACGGAGACATATTTTGAAGAAGACAACAAAACCGATATTCTTTGAAAATAGTAGAGTTCCAGCACTTTTATCAAAATTTTCACCAATAGAGATTGGTGCAATTACGTTATTTCCGTTCGTCTTCTCAAGACAAACAATGGGAGAAACGATCAGAAATCATGAAACAATCCACTTTCAACAACAGTTGGAAACAGGAATTATTGGATTTTATATTATTTATGTGTTAAACTATTTATGGCTTAGATTTAAAGGACTAGATGGGCCAGAAGCATATATGAACTTGTTAGCTGAGAAAGAAGCCTACACTCATGAATGGGATGCAGACTATTTACTAACGAGAAAAAGATATCAATGGTTAAAGGGTGTGAATGATGCGTAGTAGCACAATAGGCAGTGCATCTGACTGTTAATCAGAGGGTTGTAGGTTCGAGTCCTACCTACGCAGCAAATATAAGGGGGTGAACAGGTCTCGACTAGGCAATAAAACATATGAGTGCAAGACAGAGGGAAGCGAAGGTCTCTGTAAAAACGCTTAAAAAACTTAAACGCCAATATTGACGTTGAATCTTACGCACTAGCTGCTTAAGACGGGGTGGCTGGCAACCTTGATACACAAAGCCAGTAAAAAGCAGTTTCTTCTTTCTGAGGTAAAAAAGAAGCTCTGGTAGCGGGGGCAATAGCAGTTTTTGTTTAACTTTTCTGCGAAAAAAAGGTAAACTAATCTTGTGAACGACTTATATGTGGAGTTGTTTAGGACGCGGGTTCGATTCCCGCCACCTCCACTATTTTAGCTATAAAAAAGGAGATAAAATGGCTACTGTAAGAGAATTAGAAAAAACTGTCAAGGAATTGACAGCTAAGGTTGAGAATTTGGAGAAAAAGTTGACGGCTGTTACGAGAACGGCTGCAAGAGTTTCCGGTCTTAATGACAAGCTTGCCGCGGTTGAAAATAGCCAAAAGGTTGCAACTGAAAGAATCAGAGAAGACATCAAACGTCTTGCTACTAGATAAGAGGAAAAATATATGAGTGATTTTGATTTAAACATACCTACCCTAGAGATCGAGGATTTCGATCCCGAGGTTGTAGAAAAGCCCTCGGGCATTGAAGACGAGTCAGGCGGAGCCCTAACTTATGGTATTATCGGCTCTGGTCAGGGCGGAGGCCGTATTGCAAAAGCTTTTTTTGACATCGGCTACAGAAAGACTGTGATCCTTAATACTGCTCAGTCAGACCTTAATCTGTTGGGTCTTCCAGAGAACCACAAGTTTCACGTTGACCACAAAGGCGGTCAGGGCGCAGGGAAGGATCAATCTAAAGCTAAGGCTGCTTACGAAGACCGAAGGCAAGAGATCTTCAATCGTTTAAGAGAAACTTTTGGTGAAAACGTTGATCGCATTCTTATATGTGTTGGAGTCGCTGGCGGAACCGGTGGGGGTAGTGTTGATACTCTAATTGACATTGCAAAAGATTATTTTACGTATGTCGGACATGATGATGCATCTGAGCGGGTTGGAGTTGTTGCTTCTCTCCCGACAACAGGTGAGGTTGGATCCCCACATGTTGCAAAGAATGCACATACTCGGATCTCTAATCTTTTAGACCGGGCAGACGCAGGAGATTTTGCTCCGCTTATTATTGTCGACAATGATAAAATTAAAAAGCTATACCCTCAGTTAACTGTGAAGAAGTTTTGGCCAACCATTAACAATACAGTTGCCGGCCTTTTTCACATATTCAATCTTTTGACTACGAAAGATAGTGATTACACATCTTTCGATCCTATGGATTATGACTCGATTATGAAGACGAAAGGGTGTATGATTTTTGGTGTAACATCTGTAAAAGACATGAACAGTGAGACAGGAATTGCATCGGCCCTTAAGAATAATTTAGAAAAAACTCTGTTAGCAGGTGGATTTGATTTAACCACAGCTACCGCTGCAGCATCTATCGTCGTAGGTGGCTCTAACGTCTACGAGGAGGTCGCAGGACTAATGGATTCGATTGAGTATGGGTTTGACACCCTTACGACAATTACAGGCGGTGCAATGCTTCACAGGGGCATTTACGAAGATCCTTCAAAGACAAACTTGGTTGCATACACTATTGTTGGCGGTCTAGACGCACCGACTCGACGCGTTCAAGAACTTAAGAAGTTTCTTAAAGAAGACGACTAACAATGGAACTCATATCAACACGCAAATGCATGACGAGAGATGTTGGTTTTAATGGGAATCTTTTCGGGGGCCTCATGCTTTCTTGGCTTGACGAGGCAGCAGTTGCATACGCATGTCAAGTTGCGGAAACCCCTAGAATGGTCACAGTTAGTATTGAAAAGGTGCAATTTCGTAAACCAGTGCGGCCCGGTCAAATAATTAAAATTTATGGAGAAGTGAAGAGGCTCAACAACTCTTCATTAGATATTGAAGTTGAGGCACGAAGAGTTAGTTCCTACAACGGGTCTCAAAAAGTGATCTGTACTACTTCAATGAGGTATGTAAGAATAGATGGCGACGGAGAGCCTGTCCCCATAGCTAAATCAGTAAGAAATAAATTTCTCACACAACAACAAGAAAAGGAAAAATCGAATGGCGAGAACGAAGCGTAGCAAAAATAGGCATCACCTTTGGGGTGTAAGAAACACATATGCGCAAAAAACAGATACAATCACAACCGTAAATAACATGAACACTTGGGAATATATAAAAGAATGTACGCCCGACCGGAGGGCCTTAACAAAGATAGATATTAGAAAATATCATCAACTGGAGGTCAGAGAGGAGAACACAGGCAAGACAGTCATGACTTTCAATTGCTATGTGGAAGAAAAATGAATTCAAGACTACAACTAATTAGGCTTATTGTATCCTCTATAGCCCTCAGTCTTATTCTGACGTATAGTTGTAATGTTGGTGCTAAAGAAACTACTACTGACCACGTTGTGTACAAAACACCAAAAACAAAAAAGAAGAAAAACAATTGTTCAAACATGTGCGAACCGGGGTGTTTAGAGATTTTCCAAGGTCTTTCGCTAGAAATCCCGGTCAACCCAGAGGATGCAAAAGTTGAGAACGATAAAAAAAACAGTAATGAAATGAATTTAAATCTTGATTTATATGTTATGCTAAGTAATTACTGTAGAACAAATGGCAAACATATTAAACAATAAAGAAGTACTAATTTTCTTAATAGGCGCATTGGTCAAAAAAAACGGTGGCACCCTCCGAATTTCCAAGGAAGAGGTGCTGGATGTCAAGAGTAAAGATATCTTAACGCTAGCTTATGATAAACAAAAAGAAGAAATCGTTCTAATGTCTGTTGACACAGAAGAAAAAGAAGAAAAAGAATACAACTAACATGAGCAGAAAGGTAACCAAACCTTGGGGATGGGAGATAATATGGGCCGAGACCGACAAATATGTTGGTAAAAAGCTCTTTATCCAAGCCGGGGAACGTCTATCCAGACAATATCACGAAAAAAAAGATGAAACCATATACGTCGTACAAGGCGCGCTAACCCTAGAGATAGGTGAGGGGGAGGAGATGGAAGTTAAAACTCTTATCCCGGGCTCGTCTTATCATATTACTCCAGGCACTGTGCACAGGTTTTGTGCTACTAGAGTTCGTGTAATATTGATGGAAGTTAGCACTCCGGAACTTGATGATGTCATCCGGATTGAAGACGATTACGAACGCGATTAAATAGTTGTAAAGGGTTTCTCGCCGCGATACTCTAAAAACCAAGAAGGTATCTTGTCTTGCGGATATCGAACGTTGGGTTTTGAGGCGTAGAATTTTCGATAAGATTCAACAACATTCTTGCTTTTAAAATAATCAGGCATAGCTAATTTAAGCGGCGTTTCGAAATGGCAATCAAAATTATCTTTGTCATAAAGACGAGAGATCTCATCCAATACCGCATCGCACTTATGAATCTTACCAAACCTTTCAGTATACTCTTTTAACATAGCATCGGTATGTTTTACCAGTGATATAAAATTGTCCGAAGATTCCGCAGCCCACAAACAAGAGGGGTGCTTTGGATTGAAAGATCGGTAGGGCGCTTCAATACCTTGTTCGTTTAGCACTGTTGATAGAATTTGACACGATTCTAAAATCATTTTAACTAGGCGCAGGTTGTCTTGTGACTTTCCAGACTTTACCCAATCAATTTTACCGCTCTTATCGGACTCAATAGCAAAAATATTCATTTTTTCTCCATGTTGTGTACCAGTATCATATCAAATAAAGCACGAATAGTCAAGAAATTTATTCTTATTAGGGCGTTTAACTAGTTAATACAGATGCTAAGGAAGATACTTAGATACACGATTATAACTGTAATAGTGGGCCTTCTGATAGACCTGTACGTTCCGGTCAAGTACAATCCCTTTAAAACGGTTACAGAAAATTTACCTAGAGAATCTTTCGTTCGAATAACGAAAGTGGTTACAGTTAATGTGTGCGAAACAAAGAAAAGAAAAAATAAAAAGATAAATGTCTGCATTGAAGGATCCTATGGAGTGACTGCTTCTGGATTTTCTGTTGGGCAAGCCGGAAATGGAACGTACATTATGAGTGCCGACCATGTGTGTTCAACAACGGCAGAAAATGTTAAAAGATATCAGGTCAGTGAATTGGATAAAATATTTAACCAACCTAAAATTGAAATAGCGAAAACTGAAATTGTAGCACTAGACATACATGGGGAAGAACATCCTATGAAAGTTGTTGGCACACAAAGCGACGGCGACCTGTGCCTTCTTTACGCTGAAGACGTTAAGATTAAAGCTATTCCAATAGCCCAGACAACCCCGCGTATTGGTGAAAAAGTTTATAACCTTGCAGCGCCCGTTGGCTACTCTTTTCCCAATATGATCCCAATACTAGAAGGATATTACAGTGGTCTGAAACCTAGCGGTTTTCAGATCTTTACCATTCCAGCTATGGGGGGCAGTTCGGGCTCGCCTGTTGTTAACGACAATTATGAGGTGGTTGGGATGATCATTCAGATGGTGAATGAGTTTAATGATATATCAATCTCGCCAATGAGAGTTGCAATAAAAAAGTTTATTAAAAAAACAATCAAGGAACACAAAGCAACACTATCTTCAAGTTGCGAATGTTCACAATCAAAAGAGGAAAAAAATGAGTAAGAAATCATATGTATTTGACACTAGTGTTTTCCTATCGGATGCACAGTCTGTCAAACACTATAAGGATGGGAATATCGTTATCCCATTCAAGGTTCTAGAAGAAATTGATAACCACAAAAAAAGACAAGATGGCGTCGGTAGCAACGCTCGTAACATCATTCGAATCTTAGATGAGCTTCGGGCTGAAGGATCTCTTAGAGAGGGCGTACAGTTGAACGAGGGTCCCTTTCTGTACGTAAAGAATGCTGTGCAAGCTCATGAGTCTTATGCCGACCTTCTTCCGAAGGATTTGGACCTGAGTAATCCAGACAATGAAATTATTGCAGTTGCTTTGATGGAAAAATACCTCAATGATGATACTGTGGTGGTCTCTAGGGATATCAATATGAGAGTTAAGTGTGATGCGCTTGGTCTCAAATCCGAGGATTATGTAGCTGGTCAGATAGTCGAAACTAAAGATAGCGTTTACGAAGGGACCAATAATTGCATTGTAGAAGATGAGGTTGTAGATTCTTTTTATGCCAATGAAGGTGTAGTGCTGAACGGGGAGTATAATCTTTGCCCGAATCAGTACATAACTTTGGAATCTGCAGATAACCCAAAAAAGACTGCTTTAGCCAGGTACTTTTCTGACCAAGCTCCTTTGGGAAAGATAGTTGATTATAAAAAGGGTGTTTGGGGTGTTAGGCCAAGAAACAAAGAGCAACGCTTTATGATCGATTTGCTGATGGATGAAAAGGTGCCGATCGTATCTTTGATTGGAAAAGCTGGTTCGGGAAAAACACTTTGTGCCCTTGCAAGCGGTTTAGAACAAGTCGTCGAAACTTCTACCAACTGTAGATACAATCGACTTATAGTATCTAGACCAATTCAGCCCATGGGGAAAGATATTGGTTATTTGCCTGGAACTATGGAAGAAAAGATGACGCCATGGCTGGCACCTATTCAAGATAACTTAAAATATCTTATGGGAAACGATAAACATGCATTTGATATGTATTTGGATAGGGGAGTGATTGAAATAGAGGCGCTGACTTATATTAGAGGTAGGTCAATATCGGATGCTTATATCATCATCGATGAGTGTCAAAACATGACAATGCATGAGATAAAAACTATCTTAACACGAGTTGGAGAAAATACTAAAATAGTTTTATTGGGTGATATTGAGCAGATAGATAATATTTATATTGACGAGACAACAAATGGTCTCACTTATGTCATTGAGAAATTCAAAGAACATGAATTAGCTGGACATGTGACTCTGAAAAAGGGTGAGAGATCTGCTGTTGCAACACTAGCTGCCAAAGTACTATAAAACGAAGGAGAGACAATGGAGTACATTACTGAAGAAGAGTTCAATCAATCGAATAAAAATGAATTAGATACTGAGAATACCTCAGAGATAAAAGAGACACTCATTGAAGTTGTTGGAAATATAATGGATCCAGACGATGGAATTGTCACAGTTGATATGATTGCGGAGGTTATGATAGATCAGTTCCCAGAGTTTATGCTAGCAATTGCGGAAGAGAATTGGGTTAGAGGATATCATCAGGCTTTAGAAGATGTAGACCATGGCAAAAAGCTAGTCGATGAAAAATATAAATCGGAACATTGGAACCCGGCCCCCGAGGAAGACTTTGTGCCACATATCAGAGAAAACAATTTTAAAACTACAGAATAGTCTTGACATATTCTCAGAAATATGATAAACTCAAAAACATCATATGACAAATTGTTATATATTCTTTTTTTATACCTACATTATAACACACTTCTTTAAAATTATCAACAACTTAACGAAATATGATGACAGCCAACGGTTTGTTTTAAAGCAGTAGTCTTCTAAGTTATTGATATTATTCAATAAGTAAACTTTTTTCACATATATATATTTTTTTCTTGGCAACTTGAGTAGCCACCCCCTATATACGACAGAAGAGAAAATGGATCTGTTGGGTTTGTATTACGCGGATTTGTTTTTCCACTCCTCCCTTTACTCTTCTAAAGATAGACATTTTATAGGAGGAATTTATTAATGGCTATAAATAGAAACACACAAGCATCGGGTACCGTTTTACAATGGCGCCACGCTGCTGAGGTAGACTTGTCTGCCGTATTGAAGGTTGCCAACCAAGCTGCTGGTAACTATGGTTGGAATTCCGCAGTTGACAACAACGCCAACCGCCTGGATAGTGCTCTCGGACACATCGTTACAAGCTTGAACAGTTTGAACAGTTCCCGCGTTGCTCTGTCCTCTGCTGCTAGAGTTGAGCGTGACTCGAAGTTCACTGCTGCTGTCGCAAATGCTGCCGCGGCGAGAACCGTTCTTTCGGGTGCCGCTAGAACTGAGCGTTTTGCTATGCACAACACTCTTTCTGCTTCGGCTAGAGTTGAGCGCGTTGCTCTTCAGACTGCCGCTATCAACAGTGCTAACGCAACCGCCTTGTCTGCGAGAAACACGCTGTCTAGCTCCGCTAGAGTTGAGCGTCTTGCATTGAAGACTGCTGCTGAGACTGTTGCTGCTGCTTACACTGACTCTGAGATTGCATCTTTGATCAACTCTGCTCCTGGTGCACTGGACACCTTGAAAGAGATCGCCGATGCTCTGGGTAATAACGCAAGTCTTTCGGCTTCGTTGGCAACCGCACTGGCTGGTCACACCAATAAGATTAATCAGAATATTGGTACCCTTAGCTCCCTGCAGTCTTCGCTTTCGAGCACACAGACTAAGCAATCGAGAGGTTTTGGTTACAGCAATCTGGATATGAATGGTAACTGGCAGCCACTGACTGGTACAACCTACCTGAATGGTAACACCAGTCTCGTTGGTGAGCTGCTCGACATCGATGTTAGAATGGCTCAGAATGCGTCTTCCGCTAACACCAACAGTAGCACCATCAATGGTATTGGTAGTGCTCTTGGTCGTACTGGCCCTGGTCAGCTCGGTGGTACTGCATCGTTTAGAGTTCGCAAGAGTTCTGATACCTTCTCTGTTGAGTTCGGTAACAATGCGCCTCAGATGCAGTTGACTCTCAACGGCGAGAACGTTGATGTTGTCTTCTCTAAGAAGTCCTAATTGATTTAGGTCGCCATTGTGCGGAATAAGCTTTTAGGCAAGGATTTATAATCCAAGGGTGACTCTTCGCGGGAGTCACCCTTTTTTTTTATAAATGGGATGCTGGGAACTACATATTTATAGACATCACAAAAAATAGGAGAAAGTGAAAATGGGAACAAAATACAAAAATATACCGCACGAATACAAAGATTTAGAACTCAACTTACGCAACGATGATATAAGAAAGCTTTTGGTTGGTTATATAAACATACTTTTGCAAAATCACCAAGAAGCAATGTCGAAAAGTTTAATTGTTGCCATAGAAAAGATCGGCCTAGGCTCTGAGGGGAGTGCCGATGCAATATCGCAAATAGAGACTTTCTTAGAATACCTAGACGAATTTCGCACCGGACTGTTGCAGATAAGGGACAAAGTTGAAGAACACTTATACGTAGATTCCAACATTGTAGGAAAACTGTCGATCCCACAGGGTGAACCGATCTCCGGGGATGAGTTTAGTAAAAGAATAAAGCAAGCACAGGTTGAAGATAAAGAAAAGAAAAAAGAAATAAAAAAGAGAATTGAAAAAAAGAAAAAGAAGAAGGCAGCTAAAAAATAATGGCATACAATAGAGGTTTCATTGTAACGCAAAAGCTGAACAAGATTAATCAAAGGAAGATGAATAAGGATCTTAAGGAGAATCTTGTTGAAGCGCGAACCTATGCGAACATAATTTACACCTCTTCAGTTGGTTATGCAGACGTTAAGCATACGACCGCAATTTCGTGGGCAAATACAATTTACACCTCTTCTGTTGGTTATGCGGACATTAAACACACTGCGGCAACAACGTATGCTAATACGATTTACACTTCATCTATAGGTTACGCAGATATCAAGCACACCGCGGCAACGACATATGCTAATACCATTTACACTTCATCTATAGGTTATGCGGATGTTAAACACACCGCAGCAACGACATATGCCAACACAATCTATACTTCGTCAGTAGGCTATGCAGATATCAAGCACGCTGCCGCAACATCATACGCCAATACAATTTACACTTCATCGGTAGGGTATGCAGATATTAAACATACCGCCGCCACGACGTATGCTAATACAATTTATACTTCTTCTATTGGCTATGCAGATGTAAAACATACAAATGCGATTAACCATACCAACACTAAACACAACCTCGCCACCACATACGCCAATACAATTTATACTTCGTCTGTTGGCTATGCTGACACAAAGAAGGCTGAGGCTGTAGCTTATACAAACACGCAACACACAGCATCAAAGAATTACGCTGATGATGTTGCCCCAACAACGTTGACAAACAATATTTCTAATACATTTAAGGCACATACAACCACGATAGACGGCGTTACCTACTATTATCTAGATTTTGGTCCGAACTCGCCAAGAATCGAATTGTGTGTCGATGGAATGCACATTGATGCTAAATTCTGCAGAGCCCCGGGCGAAGAATAGTGGTTAAAAATTTCAACAATGGTGTTATAATAAGCTTATGATGTATGAGGGAAAAAACAAATCTCCTGTTTCGGAATATTGGCTGCATGGCAAAGTGTTGGTTGTCGTCAAAGACGAGCTTCCCAATAATGTGTCTTTGTCTTCTGTTCTGAGATTTGTTGAAAAAAGAATACCGTATCATTTATTTTACGATCTTGACTCAGTTTACATTGGTCAATTTGAAGAATTCATTGAAAGGGATATTAATGCATTTTACCGTGATGGGGGAATCTTTGTTACAAACGATCAAATTGACAATCAAGATCTTTTGGATGATATAGTGCATGAGATAGCACATTCAGTGGAGGAACTGCACGATCGTCACATATACGAAGACCGCACAGTGGAGTCAGAGTTTTTGGGTAAAAGAAGGAGACTATATCATATTTTAAGCCAACAAGAGCTTGACATTGACTTGAAATCTGATATAATAAAGAAAATGTTTTTAGACTTAAAATATTCTTCAAAGTTTGATAATATCTTGTACAGGGATATAGGATACCCTCTTTTGAGTTCTGTTTCTGCTGGCCTCTTTACTGGCCCATATAGCATAACTTCTTTGAGGGAGTATTTCGCCACAGGGTTCGAGGAATATTACATAAAAGACAAAAAATATTTAAGTAAACTTTGTCCTTCTTTGTACAAAAAAATCGATACACTGAACAACATGAGCGAGGAATAATGCCGCACATTTCTTTTTCCGAATTAAAAAATTGGAACTTTTGCCCTTTTTATCACAAACTAGTTCATATAGATAAGCTAAAAGGCTTTGAAGGTAACGAGTATACTGCTTTTGGGTCTGCGATTCATAAAGCATGCGAGTTGGCTGTTACGGATCGAAATGCTGATTTGAGAGAGGAGTTTCTTAAAAGTTTCATCACAGAGATAAAAGAGGTTGGCTGCGAAAACAAATCTCTGCTAAAAGATATGAAGGTTCAGGGGGAAGAGCTACTTCCTCACATTCTACCATCTTTGGAAGATTACTTTGATGACTGTGAGGTTCTTTCTGTTGAAGAAAGGCTGTATGAACCAGTCAAAGAGTATGTCGAAACAGAAGTTAATTTCAAAGGTTTTATCGATCTTGTGTTGAAGACAAAAGATGGAAAGATTCATATCATTGATTGGAAAACCTGCTCTTGGGGCTGGGATGCCAAAAAGAAATCTGACCCTATGGTAACTTATCAATTAACTTTTTATAAACACTATTATGCAAAAAAGCACAATATAGACCCAGACAATATTGAGACCTATTTTGCACTTCTAAAAAGAACAGCCAAGAAAAATAAAGTTGAGATTTTTAGAGTTACTAGTGGCAGCAAAAGAACACAAAATGCTCTCGACTTACTAATCAGAGCATTAAAAAATATTAATACAGGCATGTGTGTTAAGAACAAGCTATCTTGCAAAGGTAGGTATGGCTATTGTGATTTTTACAAGACAGAACATTGCCCCTAAAGGAAAATAATGAAAAATAAAATTAAGGTGTTAACTATCGGAGATCATCCGCTAGCATTTTCGGGCGTTGGCACACAAACAAAGTATATGATTCAAGCTCTTCTAGATAGTGGAAAGTTTGAAGTGATTAGTCTCGGTGGCGCGCTGGACCACGACAGTATGAATCCTGTTAAGACTGAGGAGTATGGTGACCTATGGACAATTTATCCCGTAAAGGGTTACGGAACTCAGGATATGATCAGGTCAATTATTCGCACTGAAAGGCCAGATATTCTTTGGTTTATGACAGATCCTAGATTTTGGGATTGGTTGTGGATGATGGACAATGAGATCAGAGGGTTAATACCAATGGTATATTACCATGTCTGGGATAACTACCCTTTGCCAAAATATAATAAGAAATTCTATCAATCAAATGATCACATTGTAACTATTTCAAAGGTCACAGATGATATTGTGAAGAACGTAAGTCCGGATGTTCCTAGCACCTACATTCCTCATGCAATCGATCCAGATTTATTTTATAAAACAAACATGACAAAACAGGAGATTCGTGATACCAAAGTTCTCCGCGGCATTGATCCAAATAAAAAAATGTTCTTTTGGAACAGTAGAAACGCAAGAAGAAAGCAGAGTGGTTCTTTAATCTTTTGGTTTAAGGATTTCCTAGACGAAGTGGGTCATGACAAAGCACAGCTTGTTATGCATACGAACACAAAAGACCCGAATGGACAGGATTTGGATCACATTATTGAAGAACTGGAGTTGACAGATGGACAAGTACTATTCTCCAGAAACTCTCTTGTAGCCGAAGACCTGCGCGAACTTTATAATATGGCAGATTGCACAGTTTGTGTATCAGACGCTGAGGGCTTTGGGCTTTCTACTTTAGAGTCCTTAGCTTGTGGGACACCGATTATTACAACTTTGACCGGTGGCCCTCAAGAGCAAGTTACAGATGGCGAAAATTGGTTCGGCATTGGTCTAGAACCGGCATCAAGGGCCATCATTGGAAGTCAAGATATTCCATATATTTACGAAGATAGGCTCTCTGGAGAAGACGTGAAAAACGCTTTAATTGAGATGCTTAATAAAACAGAGGAAGAAATGCAGGAGCTAAGTGAAGCTGGGCTAGGACACATAGAAAGAAACTATAATTTCAAAGATTTTAGAAGTAGTTGGGTTGATTTGATGTCTAGCATTTATCAAGATCTTGGCTCTTGGGACACTAGAAAGAACTACAAACCCTGGCGAGTAATGGAGGTGACCAAATGATGAAGAAAAAGATTCTACTTCGTGGACCAGTACTCAGTAGAAGCGGGTATGGTGAGCAAGCTAGGTTTGCCTTAAGGTCGCTGCTGTCAGTTGACGATGTGATTGATGTGCATGTTATATCAACTAATTGGGGCCAGACTAGTTGGTTGCCGGAAGATAACGAAGAACGAAGACACATTGATTCTTTGATTATGAAAACTGCACAACATATTGAGAGTGGCGGCCAGTTTGACGCGTCAATTCAGGTGACAATTCCAAACGAATGGGAAAGGTTAGCGCCTATCAACATTGGTTATACTGCAGGGATTGAGACAGATCGAGTCGCCCCTATTTGGCTAGAAAAGTGTAAACTAATGAACCAAATAGTTGTCACATCGGAGCATGCCAAAAAAGGTTTCACAGAATCATCTTATACTATAACAAATAAGGATACTGGTGAACAAAAAAAGTTAGAGACAAATGTCCAAATTGAGTCCGTTGGTTACCCTGCCAAATTAACATCTCCCCAGAAAATTGACTTGAGTCATATCGAGACTAAGTTTAATTTTTTAACAGTTGCACAATGGGGTGTTAGAAAGAATTTAGAAAACACAATTGGTTGGTTTATAGAGGAGTTTAGTCAACAAGAGGTTGGTTTAATAATTAAAGCCAATACTGCTAACAATTGTACAATGGATAGGGTCTTTACACACGGCCGATTGAGGAATTTGCTCAATTCCCTTCCGGATAGTGAAGGAAGTTCTTTAAATCACGATACTGTGAGCAATATGAAATGCAAAATCTATCTATTGCACGGAGACATGACTGATAACGAGATGGTTGGCCTTTACAGGAATGAAAAAGTTAAGTCTTTAATTTCATTTAGCCATGGAGAAGGTTACGGTCTACCACTCTTTGAAGCAGCTCAGTGCGGCTTGCCCATCGCTGCCACCGCCTGGAGTGGTCATCTTGATTTTCTAACAATGCCAGTCAAGAATAAGAAGGGAAAAGTTAGAAATAAAGGTATCTTTAGCAAGGTGGTTTTTGAACTCGCCCCGGTGCAAAAAGAAGCGCGCTGGGATGGAGTAATCAATGAGGACGCTCGCTGGGCTTATCCTAAGGCTGTTAGTGCGAAGCTTGCCATGAGGGATATTCATAAGAACTACAACCGCCACTTGTCGCAAGCGAGGAAGCTTCAGGCACATATTGCAACAGAATATGCCGAAGAAAAGATGTATAAAAAATTTCTCAACGCCGCTGGATTTCAAACTGAAATGCCAGAAGTAGATTACATCTTTGTTAGTGATGCTTTTGCAGAGGAGTATGTCGGTGGAGCAGAACTGAGCCTGCAGACATTAATAGACACTTGCCCGGGCAGCCACATGAAGGTTAAATCAGAGTCTCTAAATAAAAGATTTTTAGAATCTTATGCTGATAAAACTTGGATTTTTGGGAACGTTAGTCGCGCCCCTGCAGAAATGCTCAAGCTTATAGCACAATCTGAAATATCATATTATGTATCTGAATCTGATTACAAATATTGTGAACATCGCTTGCCTCAATTGTGTGAGGTATTTAATGCTGGCGATCCATGCGCATGTGGAAAATCTGATGATGATAATGCCAAGATGTTTGAAGACTTTTATAATAATGCTGAAACAGTATTTTTCCGTTCAAAGAGGCAAATGGAGCACCACATGGATGCTTTGGAGCTAACGAATCCGAACATAGACATACTTTCAGCACTGTTTCCGGACGAGTTTTTTGAAAAGGTAAATTCTTTGAGAACTTTGTATGCAGGAAATAAAAGTGATAAATGGGTTATCTCTAGTTCCCCTTCTTGGGTCAAGGGAACTTTCGAATCTGAAAAGTGGTGCAGAGATAATAACAAGGATTATCAAAAATTACACGGCATTTCACACGATGACATGCTTAAGGCTTTGGCCTCCTCTAAGGGGCTTTGTTTCTTGCCTAAGGGTTTTGACACCTGTCCGCGTCTTGTGATTGAAGCTAAGTTGCTGGGCTGTGAGTTGGTTACTAACGATCATGTATTGCATGCCGAGGAAGAGTGGTTTAACACAAACGATGTAAGTGCCATAGAGAATCACCTAAAGGAACAACCAGTTAAATTCTGGAATGTTGTTGGGAAATAAATATGCAGAATAGAATACTTGTAGTGTCATCGATGTACAATGTGCATAAGTGGATCAAAAGGACGATCAACAGCGTCACGATGCAGGAATATGATAATTATCACTATTTGTTGGTTGATGACTTATCTGATGATGGAACTTATGAGATGGCCAAAGAACTAGAGTCTCAAAATGATAAAGTGACTGTCTTGCGCGCCGATCAAAAAAAGTATTCTCTAAGGAACATATACGACGGTATCCATGCACACAATCCGGAGCCAGATGATATAATTGTTACTTTAGATGGGGATGATTGGCTGTCCAACAAGCGTGTATTTAACATTCTCAACGATAAGTATAATGAAACTGGCTGCTGGATGACTTATGGTAGCTATATGGAGTTTCCATCGGGCAACAGGGGCATAGAGTCTTCTGCATATCCAACTGAAGAATTGACAGATGAGAATTTTAATTTTAGAGAAGGTAAGTGGAGAGTCTCTCATTTAAGAACATTTAAGTTTGCTCTTTTCGATAAAATTAAATACGAAGATTTTCTTGATTGGAATGGTGAATTCTATAAAACATCTATTGATAAAGCCTTTATGTACCCAATGATCGAAATGGCAAGAGATAAGTGTGAGTTCATAGAAGATCTGCTATATGTTTATAATTTTAGTAATCCGCTAAACGTTCATAAGGCCCGCCGCGAATTGCAGATGCAAACAAGTCATTATCTAAAACATGAGAAAAAGCCGTATACTAAAATAACAAGTCTATGAACATTCTCTTGGATAATGTGAATCTTGACTCAACGTCAGGACCGAATCATTTTGGCAAGAAACTTAAGACAAGGTTAGACAGTATTGGTCATCGCTGCCTCACTGGAATGTCACAACCGGACATCCAATTAAGCTTTATTGAAACTCACATGCCCATGCCGCTAGCGCCGCTTGTATTGAGGTTGGACGGTATCTATTTTGACACAGACGCAGATTTTGTTTCGCAAAATAAAAATATTTTACGTTCGTATGAAATGTCATCTGGTGTGATATTCCAATCGGAATACTGCAAAGAACTTATCTTTAAATATTTTGGTGAACATGAAAATTACGAGATCATACACAATGGCGCCGATATCGAGTACATAAACTCAATCGAGCCGATGCAAAACGAACTCACAAGCAAGTACAACAATATTTGGACCTGCGCTTCCAGTTGGTATTACGGCAACAACCCAGGAAGACCTCGTAGGTGGAAAAGGTTGAGTGAGAATATAGATTTTTTCTTACAGTATGCCTCTGTTCAAGATTGTCTTGTCGTGGCTGGTGACGTACATCAGTCGCATATGGTTCAGGATGATCGGATATATTATACTGGCCGCTTAGATACGGATAACTTGTTTTCTCTTTATAAGGCTTCTAAGTTCTTCATTCACCTGGCTAGTCCGGATGCTTGTCCAAACGTCGTTGTAGACGCCCGTGCAAGCGGTTGTAAGGTGATCTGTTCTTCCTTAGGGGGTAGCAAGGAGATAGCCGGCCCCGACGCTCTCGTGGTCTCTGAGGAGCCATGGGACTATAGTCCGATGCAACTTAACGGCCATAGGCCGATAAACTTAACAAAGATAGAATCAAACTGCTATGATGTACCATATGATATGAAAGATGTTGCGCAAAAATATAGCAGCTTTTTAGAGGGGGTATACAATGAGTCGTAAAGAGGGGTTCGACCCAGGGGCTTTACTACCTGATGTTGTCAAAGAGGTTGACAAAATAATCGCACAATTTGATGTTTCGTTTGATAAGTCATATTCCACCTCAATACATTCTTTGACCTTTGATGGCAAAGGTGGCTGCAACGGCTTTGAAGCTATAATGTATTTTCTGTTGAATCATATAAACGGTCACATCCCGTGCGAAAAAATAGAAGGCGCCCAAGTTGAGAATTTTTCCTTGTCTGAAGAAGAGTTTAATTTGCTTTGGGACGATAAAGAAGCACACAACACTCCAAGTCGAATCATCGGAGACATGTATTGGCAATCAAGACCATGGGGAGAGATTAAGAATAAACTAGGTAACGTCAATATTCTAGATATAGGTTGTGGTAAGGGCTCGTATTGCAAAAGCTTATATAACTGGTCCGATGGACAGATAACATCTTATAGTGGCATTGACCTGTTCGAATCTGACAAGTGGCCATCAGTCCTACAATGGGCTACGGAAAACAAGTTCAAGGCTAGATTTCAAGCCCGCGATCTGGACCAAACTCCCGAATCCTTTAAGGATAGCATTCCAAATGGAACCAATTTCTTTATGTCACAGTCAGCGCTGGAGCATATAAGGCATGACTTGAGAATTTTCAAAGACATCAGGGAGTACATGATCGCCAACAACCAACCTTGCACACAAATGCACCTGTTTCCAGCCACCAATGCCTTGTATCTTTATTTGTTGCACGGCTATAGACAATATGGCAACTATGCTATGCAGAAGATTGTAGATGTTTTCAGCGACATTTGTACGGTAAAGCTTTACAAAATTGGTGGCCCTAGGACCGACAATCACCACTTGAGGTACATAACTATACCGTATTTTTTAAGTGATCAGGTTCACAGCAAAGAGGATAAGCCTGATGAGTATGCACGATTGATAAAGGAAGCAATCCCTCTAGATATGCAGGACAATGTTGACGATCATACCTTTTGGGCGCTTGAGACACACTATGAGCCCAAGAAATGAGTACACTATTCTTTTCCAGTAACAGAGATATTTCAGTAGGGTCTTACAGAATATGGGTAAATGATTTAAGCCAATATTTTAATGAACTTGGGATAGCGGCTAAAATATACACTGATAACTCTGATTTCCAAAACTGTGATACAATTATTGTTGGCAAATCAGATGCCTTAATAACGCCAACATTGAGGCAAAGTTTCCCTAACAAAAAGATAGGAGTTATTAACTTGCAGGCTGACCGTTTGGATTTGCCGATTGATTTTGTTATCGTAGGGTCCGTGGAAGAGAAGGCTAGTCTTTCAACTTACGACAATGTTTTTATTTATCCTCTAATAGAAAGGCTTTATCAAAATAAGCAGTTAAAAACACATACAAATTCTGATATATTAAAGATTGGGTTTCATGGAAACTATCCGCATCTTGCAAAGTTTGAACCCCATTTGTCTAGGGCCTTGGAGGAAATAGATAAACAACACAAGATCGAACTTGTGATTGTAACTTCTTCTGAGAATTATGACTGGCAATATGGCCGACCAAATATTGAAAACATAACAATGAAAACGTGGGACATAAATACAGTTGGCAACGATATATCGGAGTTTGACATTGGCATTGTCCCAAA
>CEOA01005451.1_pt1 | contig 23206 bp, 47 predicted proteins | sample 530251 | NCBI WGS metagenome assembly CEOA01 (sample SAMEA2619838, study PRJEB7988) | marine metagenome | biome: marine biome (ENVO:00000447); feature: surface water layer (ENVO:00002042); material: "saline water (ENVO:00002010), including plankton (ENVO:xxxxxxxx)" | depth 5 m
TTTGGGGTTAGATCTGTCATAGGCATAATGAATAAAAAGAAATGATATTTGAATCCATTGCAGCGATAACAGCAGCATTAAGTGCTGTAAATGGATTGATTGGTCAAGTCAAAGAATCTGGTGGTCATATAGGTTCTGTATTAGATAGAATGCAAGCCATAAATAGTGGTATGCAAAAGTATGAAATAGAAAAACGTGAGTCTTTAGTACAACCATTATCACCACAGGAGGCTATGAAGTTATCTATGGCGAAAAGACAAATGGATAGATTCCACGAAGAATTAAGAAACATGGCAGTACTTTCTAGAGAGCATCAAGCTTTTGTAGATGATTACTTTAGAGTTATGGCAGAGTCTAAAGCTCAACATGAAGCATCAGTTAAAGCTGTTATAGAAAAACGTAAACAAAGAAAACAATTATTGCATGATCTTTTTGTTTGGACTTCAGTTAGCGGAATAGGTTTAATTATAGCTGCAATTATTATAGCATTAGTTATTGCAATATTTAGATGACAGTAATGGCTTTTATGTTAGTTGTTATCATTAACGGTAACACACTAGAGAATGATGGGTGGTATTTTAGGAATATTTATCGTTGTAATACATTTGCTCATGCAGTAGAACATGGCAATGTAAGTCAATACGATAGAAGAGATAGGCAGCATAATATCTCAGCGTATTGTGTGCCTGTAAACGTACCTAAAACTACACAGTTTTGGGATTAAAACTTAACTATATGGAGGTAATAAGATCTACAAACTATGATGAAATTTATACTTGTAATTATTTTAAATTCTGTTCCGCAATCAATTCAAGTATTTAATGATAGAGAGGAGTGTTTTAATACTGCTTCTCTACTTCAACAAACAAAAAGGATAGAAAGCTATTGTGTCCCTTCAGGGTTAAATCCAATAGTAGAAATTCCTAAACGAGAAATGATAGGATAAAAATGCCAGCAAAGAAAAAGTCCAAGAAAAAAAAGTCTACTGTTAATAAAGCAGGGAACTACACTAAACCTACCATGAGAAAGAATTTGTTTAATAAAATTAAAGCGGGTTCTAAAGGAGGTAAGCCAGGTCAATGGTCTGCTCGTAAAGCTCAAATGCTTGCAAAGCAATATAAAGATAAAGGAGGAGGCTACACATAAAGTAAAATTACGTTCATCCTTAACAGGACGGAAGTAGGCACATAATGCCGAAGGAACGCATTGATGAAGTTTGTCAATCTAACTGGAGGTATATTATGGGTAAATTCTATAGGGGTATACGTGTGCAAGAAAAGAATAAAGAGAATGATAAAGTTGTTGAAGGTGGAATATACAGAGGAGTAAAACACTCTGGTACTTCTAAAGACTTTAAAATGAAATCAGGCTCTTATCGTGGAGTAAAGTGGAATGAAACAAGTTCAACAGAAAACAATAATAACGAAAAAGAAAATGGAAGTACTAGTTAAACAGCAAAAAGACAAAAGGCATAATCAATAATGGGCTTAAAAAAATCTCAAAAATCTTTAAAAGCTTGGACAAAACAGAAGTGGCGTACCAAGTCTGGTAAAAAATCTAGCGAAACTGGAGAAAGGTATCTTCCCGAAAAGGCAATAAAGTCTTTATCTTCTAAAGAGTACGCAGCTACTACAAGGAAGAAAAGGGAAGATACTGCTAAAGGTAAGCAGCATAGTAAACAGCCTAAGAAGATTGCAAAGAAGACTAGGAGGTACAGAAAGAAATGAGAGAGGATTATAAGAAAGGTGGTAAATCTAAAAGAGATCCTAGATTAAAAAGAGCAGGAGTATCTGGTTTTAATAAACCTAAACGTACTCCTAAGCATCCTAAGAAGTCTCATATCGTAGTGGCTAAAGAAGGCGACAAGATTAAAACAATTCGTTTTGGTCAGAAGGGAGCTAAGACAGCAGGTAAACCTAAAGCAGGAGAGTCTGCTCGTATGAAAGCCAAGCGTAAAAGTTTCAAAGCAAGACACGCTAAGAACATTAAACGAGGTAAAATGAGTGCAGCTTATTGGGCTGATAAGGTGAAGTGGTAATATGGGAATGGAAGATTTTTTTGGCATCTCAGAACTGCCAGAAACCAGTGTACTAAAAACAAATGCAGATGTTGTCTCTTACATATCTGAAGCTATATCAAATACAAACGATGTTGAATTAGCAAAAGCTTTATTTGTAATACTTAAAGAACATTCTGATGTCACACTAGACACTAGTCAAAAAATAATGTGTAAGTATAAAATGCATTTGAAGACAGTTAAATGATTGAACCAGCATCAACGTCTATGCCTGTAGGTACATGGGCTAAACATAATACAGTTGAAGTTGTTCGTCATAATAAACTTCACGGTGAAGAACAAAGACTTCAAACAGTTTTTAGAACTGTATACTATGAGTTTGCAGATGGTAGAGTTCAGTTAAAAAATTACACATCTCAAAATTCAACAGTTTCTATTCTAGCTTAATTTATTTATAAAATATATGATTGTTAATTATAACAGTCGGGGATAGTTTATCTGCCCAATAAGGTTCTTCAATGTAGTTGGCGTGATACCACAAAGAATTTTCTGTTATATCTAATCCTGGATCACTTAGTAATTTATTCGCTAGTATTAAACAGGCCATCCAAGTTTCAGAATCTGTAGGCATATCGTGCTTACCGTCACAGTACCAAGAAAACTGACACCTGTGCCTTCTCTCCCCTCCCTGATAAACTACATCACATATATTATTTGGAAACATCTTATGATTTTTTCTATTAATAGTAACGTACCCTACAGCCATCCTACCTGCTAAAGGCTGGTTACCCGCCTCAAAGTATATATTTTTTGCTAAACAATACACATCTTCATTAGCATCAAAAGCTTGAGCAGTTTTACAAGTTGTAAACATTAACGCAATAAAAAAACAAAGCATTACTAAGTTGTATTTTATGTCTCGTTTCATACTAGTGCTGCGAGCTCCTCTTCTAATTGGTTATGCAAGTGTTGAAGTTTCGGTTCTAGTTCCTTTACAACCTTTTGAATCAGTGGAGTATCTGCGTAATTAAATACTTCAGTTATTTTCTCAATCGGTAGCTTACTGTATTCTGTCATTAGATTTCCTTTAGAGTCTATAAAAACTTTAAACGATATTATATTTGCTTCTTTCATACAAAACTCACCTTTTCTACATTGCCACGCAGTCCTGCTTTCATATAAGTCGTAGCTCTTCCTTCAAAAAAGTTTTGATGTTCTACCCCTAATACGTCATCAAGCCAGTTTAGCGGATTATCTTTTACTTTATAGTTAGGCTTTAGTCCTAATTGAAGCAAGCGTCTGTCAGCTATATACCTGATATAATTTTGCATTTCTTTTTTAGTTAGCCCTTCTATATCCCCCATTTCAAACACTAAGTTTAAGAACCTATCTTCCAAGTCAACCATATCTCTACAAGCTTGATAGATTTCTTTTTTAAATTCGTCATTCCATATGTCTAAATTCTCGTGCACAAACTCTCTAAACAGTCTGGTCATGGCTTCTACGTGAAGTGATTCATCACGTATACTATAAGTTATTATCTGCCCCATTCCCTTCATACGCCCGAAACGTGGGAAGTTCAATAAGATAATAAAACTACTAAACAGTTGTAGTCCTTCTGTAAATGCTGAGTAAACTGCTAAAGCTTTTGCAATAGATTTTTTATCTCCCTTTGTAACTTTAACAGCGTCTACATACTGATGCTTGTCTGCCATTGCTGAATATTCTGCGAAGGCTTTGTATTCTATTTCAGGCATGCCTACTGTATCAAGCAGTAAACTATAAGCGTGTTGATGAATAGACTCCATGTTGTTGAAAGCCCCCATCATCATACGTGCTTCAGGCTTTTTAAAGATACGCATGTACCTATCTACATAGCCAGAACTTACGTCTACATCTGATTGAGTGAACAGTCTGAAGATCTGAGTCAGTAAGTTTTTTTCTGAAGGTTCTAAATCTTGCCAATCTTGTACATCATTGTGCAGAGGTACGTCTTCTGGAAACCAATGCATTTGATTTTGCTGGACGTAGTAATCAAACATCCAGGGATGATCAAAAGGTTTGTAATGTTCTCTTGTGGTTAATAAGCTCAATTAGAATCTCCTAAATACAAATCTAGTGTAGCAAGTTTTTCTTCAGCAGCGGCTAGTTGTTCGACTATTTGATCAGCAGTTTCTACAATAGATAAATGTTCTGCTACAGCTACAGAGTTGTTAAAGAAATTATCTAAATCAACTTTACATTTATTTATTTCGTATTCGTATTTAGCTCTTAAAGCTTTTCCAAGTGAACTCATTGTGAAACCTCCTTGTATTTTTCTTGTAACCAATCATTGTATTTTTCGCAGTAAACAGGGAAAGACATACGTTCAGATAAAATAGTATTATTTTCATCAAGGTGGTCTAACCACATCCTAACACAAAAACTATGGAACGTACTATTCACCCTCTTCAACCATTGCCGCCTTCATGTCGTAAGCAGTTAGCTTATCAAAAGATAATCTCCAATCTAAAGAACTTCTGATAAACTCATCGTAAGACACAAACTGTTTTGTTTCACTTACATAGTACTGTGCATCTTCAAAACTCATAGCGTTTCTCCTAGTTTATTACTTTCATATTAAGCGTAGCACTGACACAACATTCTAGATCCTACCTGTTCACACACTTTTAATTGTTCTTTTGGCTCACATCTCACATGTTCAGGTGACATGTAATCCCATTTACTTGGTTTGTAATTTTCTACAGCGCAACTAGTAAATAATAATGCAAACACTAATAACTTAACTTTCATATTTCACCATTTATTAATTATGTTAGCTATGATAAAAAAGCAAGTTACAAAATTAACTACAACAATAAAGGTTCTTAAAATTGCTATAGCATTATCATGCTCTACTGTTTTATCGTCACTAAAACTTCCTATGGTGTATTTCCATATTGTCCAAGCTTTACCCTTCACAACTAAGACACTCCATGTCTTCTAAGTTTATCTTAGGTATTTTAATGTTTACATTTTCTGTAGATCTTGCTGCATCTGAGCGTAGATAGTAAAGAGACTTTAACTTATTAGCCCCAGCCCAATGAACAGAATTAATGTACTCAAGATAAGAATCGTGAACGTCTTGGGGTTCTGTAGCTTTTGGGAAAGCAAAGAATAAGTTAATGCTCTGGCTCTGACAGATGTAGTTCTGTCTTTGGTATGCATGTTCAACCATCCATATCTGGTTAAGTTCGGGTGCTGTTTTAAATATCTCCTTTTCTTCTTCAGATAGTTCTTCAAGATGTTGAACAGAGCCTTCATGAGCCGCAATATCCTTCCAGGTTTTTTCATTGTTTATCCCCTTTTCTTCGAGAAGAAGTTCAAGATATTTGTTTTTAACTTTGTAACTCCCTGAAAGAGTTTTGTGTGTAAATACGTTGGCCCTTTGAGGCTCGACACTAGGACTAGTTCCACCGCATATAATAGAACTACTAGCGTTAGGAGCGATAGCAAGAAGATGGCTATTCCTAAGACCGCTACCAACCATATCAGGAGCTTCGCCCCGTTCTTCAGCCAAACGCCTACTAGCTGAAACAGCTCTTTCTTTGATATGGGAGAATGCCCTATGGTTGAAACTTGTGGCGTACATACTTTCAAAATTAATTCCGTTACGCTGTAAGTAACTGCAAAACCCCATTGCCCCAAGGCCGATTGCGCGTTCTCTATATGCACTATAAGCGGCTTTTGTAAACCCTTTGTGATCTTTTTTAACATAATTTTTAAACCTGTCGTAAGTTGCGTTGTACCTACCTAACCCTTTTGTATCTACAGAATGCTCTATAAAATTTTCTAAAACATTATCCAACATAGTTATCATGTCATCTATAAACTGCTCTGAGTTTTTCCACTCGTCAAAATATTCCAGATTAACTGAGCTCAAACAACAAACAGCAGTCCGTTCGCTGTCAGTAGGTAATGTTATTTCAGAACAAAGATTACTTTGTGTTACTTCAAGACCTAAATCTTTTTGTTCCTGGGGTAGTGCTTCATTGCAACGATCTAAGTTTACAATGTAAGGCTCTCCAGTTTCTGCTCTGGTGTGTAGTAGTTGGAACCATATGTCTCTTGCGGGTATTGTCTTTACAGCTTCTTTAGTTTTAGGATCTATTAAACGCCACTCAGAATTTTCTTGAACAGCATTTAAAAATCTATCGTTAATAGTAACTGCGTTATGTAGGTTTAAACATTTACGATTTAGATCTCCTCCAGTAGTCTTTCGCATGTTGATAAATTCTTCTATCTCAGGGTGAGAAACGTCTAGATAAGCAGCGTATGATCCTCTTCTAGTAACTCCCTGATTGAAAGCTAACATCTGGGAATCTACTACATGCATGAATGGGATAGAACCAGTAGACTTACTGCCGTTAGAAGTGCTAACCCCATTGCTGCGAACGCTAGACCAGCACCCACCGATACCTCCACCTCCAGAGGCCAGCCATATGTTTTCGTCATAATGATCAGATAGGCCAACCCTTGAATCAGGAACTGAATTAAGAAAGCAGCTAATAGGAAGGCCACGCGAGGTTCCTGCGTTACTAAGTATAGGAGTACTAAAACCAAACCAATGATCACTTGCGTAGTTGTAAAGTCTTTGCGCAAGATCGAAATCAGTAACTCCTTTATAAGTAGCGCAATATGTAGCAGCCCTAGCGAAAGCTTCTTGAGCATGTGTTTCCTCTCCCCAAAAGTATCTATCTTTTAAAGTTTCTAATGAGAATTCATTTAGATTTTTTTCTTTGTCGTAGTCTATCTGTATGCCTAAATAATTAGTTATCCCATTCTTCCAAATCATCTTGACTGCCCCTCTCTTTTACTTTTGATTTATTATAATCTTTAGACTGTTCTTTGTGCTTCGCTGCTTTCTTCTTCTGAAACCGCTGAGATCTTTCAGCTTTTCTGTCCCAAGGCATCTTCATTCTCCGTCCAGTATTCTAAAAGTTTATTCTCGTACCAAGCTGCTTTGCGTTGATCGTCTATTGGAGAACCTTTGTATCTCATCCTCCACCTGTACTTCAACGAATTGCCACGTAAATAGCCAACAAACTCATCAGGAGTAAGCATAGCTTCTATAGCCTCTATGCACTCAACCGCTCCTTGATTATAGTGTTCTGGGTTATTTATATTATCCACCATAGCACCATTAATAAGCTTAGAGTAAGTTGTACCAAGAGCAGTAAGAGCATTACTTTCAGCATGTTCTTTATTTCTTCTATCATTCATCTCATCCCATTCTTCTGGTGTTGCTTCGTCTATACTCATGTTCATCCTTATCTATGTCCTGGGGTTTCGTCAGTGTTACCGCAACCTAACAGCTCACAGTGAGGCCAGTTAACACATCCTAAATGATATACATCGTCCCATTCATCTTCTGGTAAATCTTCTTCTTCGTTCATTGCATCTCCAAATTAATTTTATCATTACGTTTTTTAAAATCTTCAGTTTCTCTAGATTCAGAATCTATCCAATCTTCTGGTATAGACTCCTCACTAAACCATCTGAATCCGTTTGTTCCTGCCCATTCTGCGTGTGATCTTTTTGTTCCGTCTTTTCTTCTCTTAGCTCCTGGCATAGGGGCTGAAGGATTAGCAAACAAGAAGACTAACTCCGTATTTTTAGGTAGGTTCTTTTTAACCCATATGTATTTATTATACTCTGCAAAGTCCCAAAATCTTCCTTTAGATTCTAACAGGATAGTTTTTCTTCCTATCTTTCTTACAAAGTCTGGTTCGTATGTGTGTTCAATTATGTAATTAATTTTTTCTGAATGGTGTTGCCAATCTTTTAATATTGATTCATGCAACACGGCTTCCCATATTGAATCATATGTGTGGTTGTCAGGGGTAACAATCTTCTTAGGTCTTGCTACCCGTGGCTTTCTTTTACCACTTACTACTTTCTTTTTAGTACTAATCGTCTTCATCCTGTATAGGTCTTCTGTTAGCAACGTCCTCAAGATCTTTCATGGTGATAGATTCCAGATCTTTACCAGCCCTTACGAGTTTCTTAATACACTTCCTAGTCCACTTAGGCCCATAGAAACTTAGCCTTAAAGATTTGTTAGCGTAAAAATAATTTACATCAGGGAGAAAAGAATTCAAGTTCTCCAGTGAAACCTTGTGATAATCTTCTTCAGGTATCAAAGTCTTCAACCATTCTAGAAGTAAATTATCAGCATGCTTGTTTATCTTCTTCATAGTCTTTGGGTTCATGTTATCTCCTCGACTCTAGGCTCAGAAACTACTTTAGTAAAGTATTTTAAACCGTTGGAATACTTGAATATTCTAAGGCCATTGCCTTCATTAGAATCTGACCAGCAATCATTTTTGTAGTTGCAATACACGCAGGGAGGAGGTAAAATCTCATTACCTTTTTTACCTTCTGGTATAGGAGTATAACATTTCTCTGGAGGACTGTCAAGTTCTAAAGCTTCTTTAAGCGTTTTAATTTTTTCTTTTGCGTTTGGTTTTGAGAAAGGTCCTGGTCTGAACAGTGCAAGCTCTCCTGACTCTTTATTGATTGCTAAGAATCCTCCGTCAGAAGTTCCTTCCGCTGCTTCATAGCCTGACAACTGAGCCATGTAACCAAAGGTATCGTTCTGAGGCAACGTCCCCTCTGAAAACTTTTTGAATGCGAAGTTAGATGCAGTCTTTATGTCCACAACTTCACCGTCTATCTTGCAGTCTATGTGGCCCTTGATACCATCAACCTCTACTTCTTTTTGTTCGTCAGATACAGGATGCCCTGCCATCTTGACGAGCAGCAAAAGAACTTCTTCAAGTAAATGTCCGTATAGAAACTTAATTCTAGTGACTGCATTAGGCTTGAACGGTTTGTCGTTCTTAGAGTCGTACCATAACTGCCTCGCTGGACGGCCTATGTTGCTCATACGCAAGCCTTTAGCTTGGTTCTTTGGTTGTGACCACTGTAGAACAGCGTCTTGTATACGGCTTGCGAAGTCCTCTAAGAGCTCTGGATCTATCTCCTCTTCTCTGTCGATAACATCATAGATGTCTTCTATCAAGTACTGTAATCTGTCAGAATAGTTCACGCTGTCTGTCCCCTTTAGATTCAATGAATGTAAGCTTTCGAGTTACAGGATTAAAAGCTAGTAACTTTACCCCCAACTCTTTTTGTTTTGCTGTTCTTACTCTTTTATTTCTATAAACTCCGTCTGGATATTTACCCATTGTTTTTACGTCTATGAGTATTGTTTCGCCTTTATCATTTATCGCTACAATATCTATAGGGCCTGTACATCCACAGTTTTTAAACACATCATAACCGTTATCCCATAACCAAGTGATCGCATAATATTCTGCTATGTCACCTACTCTGCTGGGATCAGTGAGTTTCGGCCCAATTTCTTCCGACATTATATTCCCTTATTGTTCATTTGTTTTATATTTAATATGTCGAATTACTCTAGAGCCATCTCGTTTATCTCCTGCATAAAAGATAAGATTTAGTTTCTCTAACTCGTTAGGTCTAGAAGTTATAGAGCTAGAGGACATATCAGGAAATTGTCTAGTCATTTCTCTAATAGTTATTCCTTTAGATCCTGCTTCTTCAATTAAGTTAAGAACAAAAGCTCTTCTTTTAGACAACGGTACAGAGTAAGCAGCTTCTTTACTTGTTTCTGGATCATTCTTCCTATGCAATTTATGAGGACTTATATCATCAAATATATTTAGTTGCTTCATCTCAGTGAGTTTCTGACCAGTTTCTTCCGACATGGTATTCTCCATCAAGAGGACAAGAAAGTTTAAAGTGTTCGCCAGCTTCTTTAATTGCCTTAACACCCAGCATGCCTACTTCTTCAGCAACGTCTTCTCTGGCTTCTACCTGCCATTCATCGTGTACATTACAGACAAAGTGCGCGTCCATATCTTCGATGTACTCATTGAATATCAAAAGAGCTTTCTTCATGACGATAGATCCTGCACCTTGTAGTAGAGTATTCAATGCTGAATGTTCTGACCTGACATAAAGCTTTCTACCGTCTAATCCTTTCAAGTATCCTTTTGCTGATGTTCTTGCAACTTCATCTTTAAGAGATCTAAATGATGGTAGATTATGTAAGAAATGTTTTCTAATCCGTCCTGCGTCTTCTGCACTTCCTCCAATAATTTCTGATAATCGATTGTTTCCGGCCCCGTAACATAGCGCATAGATGAATACCTTTGCCGTATTTCTTGATTCAAGTCCTGCAATTCTTTGATTATGGGTGTGGATATCTCCGTTAATGATTTCATTTGTATAGTCCTCATCGTTCATCATTGAAGCAAGCATACGCAACTCCAATCCAGAAGCGTCTATGCCTACCAAGTTGTAGCCCTTGGGTACAGTCCAACACTCTCTACACTCAACACCGTAGGGAGAAGATGCGTTGGGTACTTGGGCCATGTTAGGTTCACGGTGAGTCATACGCCCCGTAATAGTACCGTTAGGTATTACAAAGCCATGAACTCTTCCGTCTTCTTTTACAGCATCTATCCAGGATTTAACTTGAGCTTCCCGCTTTTGATACATCAAATAATCTTTAATTAATTCAGCTTCAGGAATATCTGTTATCTCCGATAGAGTTTTCTCATTAACTACTGGTCTACCGTTAACAGTAAACTCTTTTGGCTTCCATCCAAACTCTAAAAGATATTCGCCAATCTGCTTTCTAGATCCTATGTTAAAGTCCACTACAGTAGTTCTAAAAGTTTTAAAGTTACCACCTTGTGAAAGGAAATGATGCTCGTCTGAAGAAAGCCTCACACCCTTGCCACTAGGATTATCCCAAGTCCCTGTCTTAGATATAGCACCTGACTTAGTTTCTTTTCGGTAGATTAACCGCCTGTCTACTTTAGGTTTGAACACCTTGGCAACCTTATCTTCAGCCTCCTTCATCTTCTCGCGCATTAAAGCAAGAAGCATGTTGGCCTTGAACTCGTCAAAGTAAAAGCCATGTTTCTCTTGTGACTTTAAGATCTTAGCCACTCCCGATTCGAGCTCAATAGATTCAGGGGAAAACCCTGCACTTTCCTGTCTCAAAGATTTATATACCTTAACATTGACTCCGACATCTCTCTTACAATACTCCATCATCTCTTCAGAGTAGTGATCAAACTGTTCAAATTCAATTTTAGGTAGTCCTAACTTAGCACCCCATACTGCAAGGCTATGTCCTCCTTCTCTAACTGGATTAAAAAGTCTAGATAAAACTAGAGTATCTATTATCTTTTGATTACCAAGTTTAAAAGAAGTCAACTCTTCTAGAACTGGTATGTCAAACCCTATGATGTTATGGCCTGATAGTTGAGTAGCGTTATTCAAAAGCTTAACACCCTCTTCAATTTCATCAGGGCCGTATGCCCATACTTCTCCTGTATCAATCTCCTGTGCGACTAAGCACCAGATTACAGAGGACTCTAGGCCATCCGTTTCAATGTCAAAAAGTAGTTTCATAATCCTCACTTATTCCTGGTTTAGAATCAGGGTCAGCTACTTCACTAAGTCTTCCTGTATCTTTGTCATAGTACAAGTGTGTCGCTACTCCTACATCACCTGTATATCTTGACTTCAATACTCTTACCCTAGTGGTAGATGCCTTCACTGGATCATCAGACTGACTATCTCGCTCAAGAGTAATAACACAATCACTGATCTGACTTATAGAACTTGAGCCTCGAAGGTGGCTTAGGTCTGTAGCTACTCCCTGCTCATGTCCTTTGTTACCATCAATCCTTCTTAGGTGTGAGACAAGTATCAGTCCCGCTCCTGTCTCTTCAACAAGCGATCTAAGTCTGGTCATTATAGAATCAATAGACCTTCTCTCATCCCCTTCCAATGTTGCAGACACCATCATATGTAAGTGATCTAGTACTACCCACCTACACTCGCAGCCTACAATCATGTACCTGAGTTTTGAAAAGATACCATCGATATCATTAGATCCAAAGTGAGCGTGTATCCAAAGCCTATCATTGTTGTCGTTGTCGATGAACATATCATCAAACATGATCTCCAATTCCTCTTTAGAATACCCCTCTCTCACGCTATCAATATGCAATCTGGCGTTGGCTTCAATGCTCAAGATACCATCAACAGTCCTAGTCCAATCTTCTTCAAGGGCTACGATACCTACGTTATCTTCAGTATTCTTTATCAGCCAGTGTTCAAGTTCACGTGTGACACTTGTCTTACCCAAACCTGTCCCACCTGCAAGGGTGATCAACTCACCTTGTCGCATACCTTCTAGCTTTGTGTTTAAGCCTTCCCAAGGATATGGGATAGACTTCTTCTTGACCCTGTTATGAAACTTGTCTTTGTTTTCTGACACGTTGAGGACACCACTAGGAGTATAAGTCTTAGCGTTCCACCATGCATTAACAAAGGCCCCGTGTTGGTTCTTCTTGAGCATGTCATTAGCATCTTTGAACCCTTCAGGCATGACAACTATCTTAGCTTTGTTAGGCTTCAATAGTCTAGCTACCTTCTTCGCAGCTTCTTGTCCTGGTTTGTCAGCATCAAAGGCTATGTGAATGTTGTCAAACCTCTCAAGAAATTCTATCTGTGATTTGACATCACGCTCTGCACCTTGAGCTCCGCTCCTTATAGAAACTACGGGCCACTTAGAACCAAGCAGTTCATAAGCGGCCATAGCATCACATTCTCCTTCAACTAATGTTATGTATTTAGATCCCTTATCACTGACTATCTGCTGTCCAAACAGTCCACACTCAGTAATAGGGCCGTTACTCAAGAACCCTTTCGTGTCTACTACTCTTGTCTTATAGGCTACCTCCTCCGAGCCATTGTAGTAGGGATAGAAGTGACGAGTGATTTCGCCTTTGGCATTCTTCACTGATCTCACGCCATATTTTTTAGCTGTATCTAGTGATATGCCTCTGTCAGTTAGTGGATAAAACTCCCCCTCTTTGATTGTTGTATCATCCTTGACAAGCCTTGGAGACTCCACACTTCCTTCAGTGTAGGCCCTGATGTAAGCACCGCATGAAAAACATTTGGCACTCCCATCTTCGTTAACCCCAAGGCATTCTTTGTGGCCGCATTCTGGGCAGTCTTTATGTGTTTCCACAAAAGGCATAGGCTAATTCTCCGCTTGTTCATCTTCCTCTAGTAGTGCCTCGTCCGAAAGGTTGGCTTTTATAACAGTATTAAACTGTGCCTGTGCTGCGCGTAGTGTTGCCATACGCATCTCAGCCTCCCTTAGTTCACCGTTCTGAAGGTTGGCAAGCATCATGAATGCCTGTTGTCCTTCAGCATTAAGCTTCGATACATCGTAATCCTTCTCCTCATTACGATATACCATTGATGGTTTTGAAACTTCTTCAGTCATATCTTCTCCTTATTCAAACGCCAATTTAACTGAGCCTTGAGGAGCGTACTCCACCAAGTCAACCACTTGTACCACTTCCAGGATAGCCCTCTTGTACTGCTTTGATGGGCCATAAGCACCGCTGGATCTCCACTGGACGTTAACCTTTGAGCCGTTACCAACTTGAACATCAATCTCTTCCATGTCCGTATTGATAAGCATGGGAGGATCATTCGGAGCTCCCTTGCTGTTCTTCTCCCAAAGGTAGAACAGTATCACTGGATCTTCAGTGTACTTGCGTGAACCCGCATCGTACAGTCCTGCATTAAACCCAGCATCCTTGAACGCTTGAAAGATCTCGTCCGATACTGCAAGGTTTATTTCGTAACCGTACTTATCCCCATTGAAGTCAGGCTTTGCCACCTTGATACTAGAGTAATAAGCCACCCCAGGAATTACCTTTGGTATACCTTCTATCTGTTGCATATATAATGCTCCTCGTACTTTTGAATAAATGGATTGTAGATATCTTCCCTGAAGTCGATATCGATTCCGTCACCTACCTCAACAACAATCGTATTGCTATTAGGCTTCCGCTTTGCAGCCATCAACATACACTTGTTCTCGTAAAGAATACGCATGTACTTTGATACTGTAAATTTTTCATACTGGTCTACTGTAAACTCAAACACTACCAATCCCCCAAGTCATCTTGAAAGTCACTGAATAAAGTTGCTAAGGTATCACCCCTTAAAGACCAATCACCAACCTCTCTACATCTTCCTTCAACAAAAACAAAAAACTTATCTTTTATTCTTTTAGAAGGTTGTTTAGCACCTATATTTAAAGTCCAAAGCTGCGACCAATAATCATCTATATTAGAATAGAATTCTTCTCTAGGATCTGTAGCACTCATTGTTTGTCTCCTAAAATTGAGATGTTAGGGTAGCATAGATCCTCACAGAAGTCAAGTACTTTTTCTCTGTCAGGTGAAATTAAATCGTTGATTGATTCTGTTGACTCAATGGCCCTCTGAATCTCTTCAACATCATCGAGCTCACCGCTAAAATAATAAAACTCTTTATCAATATTCATACTGACTCCTCTTCTGTTAGTAAATCAATAAACTCTTGAACTGATTCAGCTCCTTCAGTTTCCCACTTTTGTTCCATAGTGCAGTAAACATAATCTTTTAAATCTTCCAAAGACATTTTATTAACAACAGCATGAATAGTATTACACATGTTATCTATCTCATTGGATGTCACGTTACACTCTCCTCATACTCAATCACCAACGACCACTTAAACCTAGAGGGTGTTATCCCACGATCTGCAAGAAAGTCTAGAACCATTTCGTCTATTGGCTTTTCTTCAGAAGGTGAAGCGTCCTTCGCATCAAGAGTTATTTGTTTCATATATTCACATCCTCATGCAAGAATGTTAGTGAAGCAGTAACATCTCCTTCAGTATGATCTACATACAAAGACTTCACATCTTTATAAAGCTTTGTAATATTACGAATATACTGCTCCTCTTCTAGGTCTGTCTGGTGTATCTGAAAAGGTATCCTAATTAAAGCAAGCACCTCATCATCTCTACCTTCTACGCCATAGTTTGCGACTACTTTTAGTTCATACGAATCCATTGTTTTCAGCCCTCATAATTTTAATTGAACCTTGGTCATCGTGGATGTCGATAGGAAATTTACCAGGAAATTTTGACATGTACCAAGAACGCCTACCCATATGCACACCTATAAAAGATCTACCGCTACTTAAACCGTATCTCTTCTTGTACATCCTTTTTCTATATATCATCTTTCGTATCCTTTTGTTTGTGTTTAACGTATCCCCGCTTAGAATCTTTCTTGCGATCCCTATGCGTCTTTGGTGTAGTCACTCTGTCCATATACTTCTTGACAAAGTTCCTACGCTTCATAGTTTAATCCTCCCCTATAAGTAAGCCAGTTCGTATAAAACTTATCTGGTCTTCGGTTAAGTTTATGGGGCCTAGATGTTGACCCCTCATGAATCTGTCGTACTCCCGCTTTGAAATGGGAATAGACATGTACCTTTCGGCCTTAGTTCTTGGATGCTGATTAGATATAATCATTTTGAATTTCCTCCCTGACTACCTTCAAGTACTCTCGCATGAAACCCAGGACAAATTCATCACCGTGTTTTAGGCAAAGTTCAAGGGCCTCTGCCTGTGCCTCTTCGTAAATGTCTGATGAAGAATCAACAATACCATTCTTCAAAAGATAGTTACACATATCTATTATGTTATTCATTAAGATCATCCTCCTGTTCACCACACTTATCACATTCATAATACTCTGGATACTGTATCACTGTACCCCTTCCAGATAAAGGCTCAACCTCTTTAGGGTAATGTACCCATTCATGATCACACTCCGCAGCTTCCAGGATTTTACCCTGTAGCCTGTCAACCATGTCGTTACCGTATGATAGCCTTGCAAGTTGTTCAAATAGATCCATCTAAAAAGTTCTCCTTTTATTTATTCTAGATATTATCTCACTTTCAAATTCATTGAAAGCTTTTATTGCGTTTTCTATTTCAAGAATTCTACTCCCATTTCTAAAGTCTTGCAAAGCTTTTTCTCTTCCTTCCATCAACCATTCATCAGTCATGGTCTGAGCTCCAGACTTTAGATCCTTTGTCTTCTCAATACAATAGTCTTTCCAGTTCATCTCTTTTCCTTAATGTATATTCTCAAGTGAGTCGATTTACTTATCGGCTGACCATGAGTATAACGCCTCCAATCCACGCCGTCCATTAATCCTTGGCCCTTCTTAACTAACTCATACCTATCCTTGTTCAAGTACTTCTTCATCTCTTCCACGAAGGCGTGACCTTCAGCATCATTCGGTATCTTAGAAAATACATACTTAGGACTATCCATTATTCCATCTCCTCTGTTTCAATCTTATCGCTTTCAAACTCTTCAAAATCTGGATCATCTTCGGTTGTTGAAACAATCTCTTCTGCCTCCTCCCAACTCTCGGCCTTAACATAATAGACCTTCTTATACCCACTTTGAACTGTCACTTTATACTCTGTCATTATTCTATGCCTCCAAACATATGCGCTATTACGTCAACCGTCCAACCATTTCCCAACATCCTATACCTTTGGGTATTACTAACGTGATCAGTGTAGCCCTCTGGTACAGTCTGCAATCGCTCACACTCAAGAGGAGTTAACTTCCTCCACTCTAAACCCTCACCTCCTACGTTAGTTCTAGAAGCAAATGAGGCGGTAAGAGCGTGAGATTTTCCACGTACATCAAACACTCTGTCTTGAATGTATGGTTGTTTGCCTCCCGCTTTCTTAGATGGGTTGATTTGTAGAGGCTTATTAAACACTAACTGCCTACGATGCTTTTCAAAGTAAGACTTTAGATTACCTCCCTTGAAGTAATTAGCGTCGATACAATGCGACTTGCACCTATCGGTATACCCATTCTCAAGAATGTCTTGTAAGACTATGCCTTTGTCTTCAGGTACGCTTATGTTAGGAATGTTCGTCCAGTATAGCCGCTGTCTAAAATGAGCAGATACCAGACTACTATTGATTGCGATAGGTTCAACACCCAGGAAGTTTGATATTACGTCCTGAGATTCTTTCTTCATTCGGACGTTTTCTAGTAGGAAATATTTAGGCTTCAACTGCTTCAAGAGTCTGACGTATTCAAAGAATAGTTTTGATCTTGGATCTTCAAAGTTTAATTGCTTACCTGCGAAACTGAAACCTTGGCAAGGTGAACCGCCTATTAGTAGATCTATCTTACCGACCTGATCAGGCGTTACGTTTTGAACATCACCTAGTTGAATGGTGTTTGGGAAATTTGCTTGGGTTACTTTGATAGCGTACTTATCTATCTCGCTTGCAAAGTACTGATCAACTTTGATCCCTGCTTTCTTCAATGCCAACTGACCGCATGACATTCCATCAAATAAACTTAATACTCTCATTTCTTTCTCCGATTTATATGCTTAGTCTAGCCCACCTTTTGAACCGTGGGCTAAGTAAACATATAAGCACTACCTCCTTTCTGTTATTGAATACTGAGTATGATACATCTAAAAAATAAAGTCTACAAACTTTTTATTAATGTTTACATCCCCCACTTTTTATACTCGACAACCTCGTGACCTATTATCATACTCCCCGCAAAAAACCAAAGCGTACCTATCACCAAGCATCCTCCCGATATAATCTGACCCAGGAAGTTTTCAGTTTCTAGGCTATGCACTAGACCAAGGTATCCGAATGACATGTATATAAAGAACACTATCGAGAACATAATCGTGGCAAACATTATGCGAGTAAACGCCCTTAAAAAATATCTCTGTCTAAACATGCTTAACTCCTGTTGATCCATTGTTGATACGTTTCCCAGCTTACAATTTCCACACCGCTCTTAAAACCTTTTATGGTGTGACGTTCCAAGTCTCTCTCGAAAGCTTCAAAGGCTTCACTAGTCGCTTCGATCTCATCAAACCAACTAAAGGTTATATAATCATGATCATCATCAAACCCGCCAGCCTCTACAATATGAACCGCTAACCGATTGTCTTTCTGATGTTCTCGAATTTGTTTTTCTAAAATCATTAGATGCCTCTTTTGTTGAAAAGTTGTAATAGTTTATTGGTCATATATGGAAAATAGTTTTCGCATATATAGTCTTCTCTCTGCTGGCTGTCGCCCTGCTGTAACCCGCCAGTTTCGTAAGCGAGTGCGATAATATCTGAGTAAGTATAGGGAATATTCATAACGCTACACAACCCAGACAACCAATCAAGACAAGCTTTGTATTCGCCTGACCTTTCGATTAACCAACCCATTTCAGATTCAAAGGTTGCTTTAGCTACTGAAAGTTTCTCGGTGTCGGTCATGCTTTCGGTGTTGTAGTTCGTACCATCTTCTCTTGTGTAATCGTCAAGAGATATTGAGTCGATTAAGTATTGCTTGATTAGTTCCATTTTATTCTCCTATAGCGGTCTACGCGACCGCCTTGTTTTGCTGTAAAGTTTCCATAAAAGCGACCGCCTCTAGTGAAAGCTTGACGGCTTCTTTAATATATTTTTTGTCGTTCCTTAGTGCCTTAATCCATGACCCAATATACTCGGCATGATCTTGTCTGATTTCTGGGGCAATGCCTAAGTTTTTGCAAAGGATAGACGCTCCAATCTCCGCAACCAACTCCTCAAAGGCGTAATCTTTATCGCCAAATGAACCGCCTTTCGTTCTGTTGAGGCGATTAGGTGCACCAGTTTTATGCACCTCTTCATGAAGCCAAACAGAATAGAAAGCTTCGGTTGCTGTTCTTTCTTTAGTGTCGATAAAAAGTTCTTTTGTGGGCATCGTGATTTCATCGGTGGAGCGATTATAAAAGGCCCTGCCTTGGTTTATGAAATGCACAGTAGATCCTAAATTTTCCAGGAAAAAGTCTGCTTTGGCTATCGCTTTGACTTTGTTCACTCGCTCAACCTTTGGCGGTTCCCAGCCTTCTACTTGTGACGCTCCGAAAACTGGATAATCTTTAAATGCGGTTATTTTTTTCTCGTTTCCTTGGCTATCTGTTTCCGGCTTGCCCTCGCTATCCTTTGGCGTATATGTATAAGGGCGTAATGCGAAAATTGCTTTCTCGCCCTTCTTTACTTTCGCGCCTAATTCCTGCCATTGGTTAAAAGTCGCGTAGTATTCATCTTCCATCATGCCCAGCCAAAAGGCATTCATACCTGAGTAGTCCTTACCAGTGACGGGATTATGAGGGCATAACAACTCGCCCTCGGTAAATGGCTTGATCCACTCGCCTTGGTTAGTTTCCATGAGTTCGGCTATCTTTTCTGAGATTGTTTCGAGTATATCTGTTTTCATTTTTACGCCTCGATTGGGTTGATGATTTTGAAAGTGTAACCCGCATTTTTCAATTCTAATCGGGTTGAGTCGGTCATAGTTTTATTGCCTGTCAGTCTGTTAAGAGTTTCTGAAGTTTTACATGCTGGGTAGAAATGCACTCTAAATTGACCCATTTTGATTCTAACTAATAATTCCATCTTATCTGCCCTCTCTATTTATGTAATCGTCATAATCGAATATATTCCCAATTCTAACAGAATACAACTCGAATTCATCCTTTTCTAATAGTTTATCAACAAAAGCATTTAAAGCTTCTTTAGTTGGTTCTATTCTTTCGGCCCAAATATCTGAGATGTTATCTACTGCCCATTTTCCAGAAACAATCACGCATAAGCAATTAAACCTCGGATCTGTGTTGTCTATGATGTTCTGTTCCAAGTCTTTATACCCGTCACTTAATACGATGGTCATATTACTCGCCTCTTATGTTGATTGTGTTGAAAGATAAAGTAACTGTGACAGTTTGACCAGCATTAAAAAACTTACATATCTTTTTATTCTGTAAATCTATTATTGGTCTATCTTGACCATTCTTTTTTGAATTGGTTACTTTGCGTTTTGAAGTAGGGTCAACAGTAAGTAATATTTTGTTTTCGCTCATCTCTACAGTGTAAGGCGTTTTGACTGAGAAGCCAGCCTCGGTTAAGTCGTTACCCTCTAGCCAGATTTGAAAACCTTTAGAAGTTGTTCTAACTGTTGTTTGTTTGATTGTCTGTTTTGTCATTAGCATGTTGAAAAATTCCATTTGTTAAGTTTCAAAACCGAAATTAATTTAATAGTAAATAGCTGTCAAGCATTTTTTTAAAATTATTTTTCAGGTTTCAAAGTATTAAACGATAATCGCCCAACATTATTACAAGAATATTGGAAAGATTAGTGAAATTTTTATAAGTGTTTGAAATTTCTAGAAGTGTTAGGAATAAATGCTGACTTTTAAAAACTTTGGAAGGCTTTTTAAAACTTGTCTAGCCTTTATGGAGAAAAAATTGAGGAAATATTGAGGAACTTTTAAAAGTTTGTAGAAATTATGAAGACTGTATAAACATACAGTGAGCTCTTGTGAAGCTTTTAAAAGTTTGTGGAGTTGTGAAAAGCGCGTGATCCGATTTCAAAAGTTTCAAAAGGGTGCGTCCTTTATATGCGCGTCACGATGTGCGGGCGACGATGCGGGCGGGCAGGTGGCCACCCCACCCTGGGTATATATATACTAATTCATATACATTTTTACAACTTTTGAAACTGTCAACCCTATGAAAGTTGCCCTCACTTTTAAAAGCTTTTAAAGTTTATAAATATATGTATAACCCGCCCAGCGTGTTATTCCATTATAGAGTCATTTTTACAATCTGTCAAGAACTTTTTTAAAAAAAGACTTGACAAAACCACTATCCACCCTTATACTGTTACCTCATGAATGCATATTTACCTCAGAAACAAAAAGATAGAGAGCTAACTGACAAACAGCAAAAGTTCTTAGACTGTCTAATCCAAACAGGAGGTGATCCTAAGTACGCAGCAGAGCTTGCAGGATATGCTGAAGGAAGCTATTTTCAAGTTATAAAATCTTTAAAGAATGAAATAATAGACCTAGCCTCTCAGATCCTTGCTCAGTCTGCACCACAAGCAGCCATGAAACTTGTTCAGGTTATGAACACCGATGATCCTATGCCACAGGCTAATGTTCGTCTTCAGGCCGCTCAAACTATTCTGGATCGAACAGGATTAGGCAAACAAGACAAGCTGGATGTCAGTGTAGACTCTGATGCTGGTTCTTTATTTATATTACCAGCTAAAACAGTAGTAGAGGGCGAATATGAAGTTGCCGAAAACTAAACCCAGGACTCAAGGCATAGCACCATTCGCTTATGATTCTGATGTTGAGAACAAGGTTTTTGTTCGCAACGAAAAGAAATACAAGATACTCAAAGAAGTAGTTGAGGGTATTGTTGCAGGTTCTTTAAAATCTATACGAGAAGGTAGATTATTTATAGAAGCTAAAGGCTACAGTATATCTGTACAATCTTTATCTAATTATGTTAAAGAAGAAAGAGAGGCTGTAGGACATAAAGGTAAATACCATTATAGTTCAGCGCAGAAAGCTAAGATAGCAGCTAGAAAGTCTTTAAAAGCAAAACAACAAAGAGTAGAAAAGCTAAACAAACAATTAAAGTCTGCTAAAAGCTCTTTAAATGCTCAGACTAAAGTACAGTCTAAACTTAGCGAAGATGCAGATGTTGAAACAGTTTCTGGTAAAGTAGTTACTGAAGAGGATTTAGATTTACTAACACCTCAAGTAAAAGAGGCTACAAAAGATAAGGTTATATTTAAACCTAATGAAGGGCCTCAAACAGACTTCTTAGCGGCTCCAGAAACGGATGTACTGTACGGAGGAGCAGCAGGTGGTGGCAAGTCATATGCTATGCTTGTAGACCCTCTTAGATACGCTCACAGAGCGGCTCATAGGGCATTAATACTAAGAAGGTCAATGCCTGAACTTAGAGAACTAATTGACAAATCTCGCGAACTATATCCTAAAGCTTTCCCAGGATGTAAATTCAGAGAAGTTGAAAAGATTTGGACATTTCCTTCAGGAGCTAAAATAGAGTTTGGATTCCTAGAAAGAGATGCAGATGTATATCGTTACCAAGGTCAAGCGTATTCTTGGATAGGGTTTGACGAGATTACTCATTTAAACACTGAGTTTTCTTGGAACTATCTTTCCTCAAGACTTAGAACGACAGACCCAGACATAACGCCATATATGCGTTGTACAGCGAACCCTGGTGGAACTGGGGCTACTTGGGTAAAGAAACGGTATGTAGACCCCTGTGAACCTAACGAGGCGTTTACAGGAGATGACGGGCTTACACGTAGGTTCATACCTGCTAGGTTAGATGATAACCCTTATCTTGCAAAAGATGGCAGATATGAACAAATGTTAAATGCTTTGCCTGATGTTCAACGTAAACAGTTACTTGAAGGTAATTGGGATGTTACAGAAGGAGCAGCTTTTACAGAGTTTGATTTAGAAACTCATGTAATTACTCCTTTTGAAATACCTATAGGTTGGGAGAGAGTAAAAGGAATTGACTATGGTTATGCCTCAGAATCAGCATGTATCTGGGGTACTGTTGATCCTACAGATGGTACATTAATTATTTATAGAGAATTGTATCGAAAAGGATTAACAGGAGTTGATTTGGCTCAGATGATTACTAACATGGAATTAGCTGACCCATATTCTGTAGCTGGTGTTTTAGATACAGCAGCTTGGAATAGAACAGGAACTACAGGCCCTACAGTAGGAGAGACATTACAACGTGCAGGTCATAAACTCCGTAGGGCCGACAAAAACAGGATTCAAGGTAAAATACAAATACATGAGTATTTAAGACTTCAACCTAGTGGAAGGCCAAAGATACAGATTTTTAACACTTGTCCAAATCTAATACGAGAGTTACAAAGTCTTCCACTAGATAAAAATAATTCAGAAGATGTAGATACTCATGCTCCTGATCACGCATACGATGCTTTAAGGTATTTAATTATGTCAAGACCTAAAGTTAATGATGTATTTAGCCAGTTTAAACATATGAGAATGGAGCAAGCCTATACACCCATAGATAAGGAATTTGGATATTGAGAATTAAATTTGAAAAAAGATCTAAAATATCTAAACAAGAAAATAGATTAAAGGCACAACAAAAAGAAATTAACGAGCAGTACGAATTAATTAAAAAACTAAACGGAGATTAATATGGCAAATCCAGTCGTAAGCATTAGAAATACAGGAAGAGACTCTGCATCACTTGCAGATGTTCGTGCATTATCAGATAACGTAATTACTTCAGCAACTTCTGCCACTACAGGCAC
>CEOA01068964.1_pt1 | contig 23148 bp, 22 predicted proteins | sample 530251 | NCBI WGS metagenome assembly CEOA01 (sample SAMEA2619838, study PRJEB7988) | marine metagenome | biome: marine biome (ENVO:00000447); feature: surface water layer (ENVO:00002042); material: "saline water (ENVO:00002010), including plankton (ENVO:xxxxxxxx)" | depth 5 m
ATGATGGCTTATAGAATTGTTAGATCTCCTGAGAGAAGAGTGTTCTATATTGACGTTGGTAGCATTGCACCCCAAGATATCGAGCAGTACATGCAAAAAGTAATGACTCAAATGAAGAGAAATCAACTTGTTGACTCTGGCAGTGGGCGTGTGGATCTTAGGTATAACCCGCTCAGCACAGAAGAAGACTACTTTATTCCAGTAAGAGGAGATACCTCTTCTAAAATTGAGACATTGCCGGGTGGAACCTACACTGGGGACATTGATGATGTAAAATATTTAAGAGATAAGCTTTTTTCTGCTCTAAAGATACCCGCTTCTTATCTATCTAATTCTGATGAAGGCTCGGGGGAAGACAAGACCACATTGGCGCAAAAGGATATTCGGTTTGCTAGGACTATTCAAAGGCTACAAAGATCTGTCATTTCTGAATTAGAAAAATTAGGAATTATTCATCTGTACACACTTGGTTATAGAGGGTCGGATTTGATATCTTTCGAACTACAGTTAAATAATCCCTCTAAGATAGCAGAACTACAAGAGCTTGAGCAATGGAGAACAAAATTTGACGTCGCAAATGGCGCAACTGATGGATACTTTAGTAAAAGATGGATTTCAGAACATCTATTTGGACTGGCGGAAGAAGAATTAACCAGAATGCAGAGAGAGATGTTCTTTGATAAGAAGTTTGAAGCATCTCTTGAAGTAGCTTCACAAGAAGTGGCAGAGCAGGGCGGAGGCCTAGAAGGACTAGGAGACGCTGGTGGAGATCTGGGTGGAGCCTTCGGTGGCGCAGGAGATGAATTGGGCGATCTTCTGGGCGGAGAGGAAGAGGGCATAGAAGGTGAGGCAGAGGCACCAGCAGAAGAGGCAGACGCAGGCACCCTCCTCGCAGAACCGCCAGCCGATGAGCCACCAGCAAAAAGAGATGATGAAGAGACTATCTCTTCTAAAGGTAAAGTATATATTAGAAGAGGACAAAAGGGTAGCGGACAAGTAAACCAAAGGAGTATGGCTGGTCGCTCTAACACATGGAAGTCATCTGGAGGGAGTCGGCTAGCTAGCTCTTCGAAGTCTAATCTTTTTAAAGGGCATAGTGACTTGTTAGGAATGACAAGACTTTCCGAAGGTTTAGAAGCTACTTATATTAAGGAAGAGAATAAAATATTTGAGACTACTGAAGATATAAAGCAGCTTCTAGAAGGGCTTTCGTCTAAAAAGGAATCGGAAATACAATGAAATTGAGACATAATAAGAAAAGAAATACTGCATTTATTTTTGAAGCTTTAGTAAAAGAGATGACTAAGAGCGTGATGAAGAAGAACACTGGCAAGAAAAAGAAAATTGCTGCTATTATAAAAGAACATTTTAAGTCTGATTCTGTCTTAGGAAGGGAATTAAAGCTATACCAGTCATTAGTTGAAGAAGATTCTTTTGACTCTATGGGAACCGCTGAAAAGGTATTGCAAGAAACAAAAAGACAGTATAGCTTTTTGGATAAAGAAGAAATATTTAAAGAACAGAGTAGGGTTATAAACAAGATTAATAAAATATTGTCAAAGGATGTGTTTTCTAATTTTGTTCCAAATTATAAAAGCCTTGCCTCTGCATACCAGATCTTTAATCAAGAGATGTCTCCAAAAAACAGAGTCTTGTTGGAAAACAGTCTGCTAGAAGGAATAGTGGATAGAGCGAAGACAGTTACAAATAAACTACCTTCGGACACTTTAGTTCTTAAAAACTTTATTAATAAATTTAATTCTGAGTACTCTGAAAAGCTCTTTGAGGAGCAGCGGAGTTTATTAAGTAATTACATTACTTCGTTCGTTGACAATGGGATTGAATTTAAAATATTTTTAAATGAAGAGCTTGGTAGACTAAAGGAAGAAATAAAGAACGCTAGGGACCTAGAAGAAATAGAGACTAGCCCTGAGATGCTAGATAAGACAGAGCGTGTGCTAGAATTTGTTGAGTCTTTTAGAGAAAAAAAGATCGATGAGAAATCGGTAGAAAAGATATTAAAAATACAAAAATTGGTTAGAGAGCTACAGAAAGATGTCAATTAATATTACTATAAACAGAGATGTGGGCCTTTTGGCTTCTCCGGAGATGCCGGTGCAACAGGAAAAGAAGCCTGTTGTTGCGACTAGAGAGTTAAAAGTAAGAAAGACTCTTGGTGGAGATTTAATTATTTTTGATCACCGAGACATTGACATTGTAGTAATGCCTGACAAAAACAAGGTTGTGTCTTTTGCCAAGGAGTCGTATACAGACGAGTCTTATCATTCCGCAGACAGATTGTTCAAGTATCTGACTGACAAAGGAATCGTGCAAAGAGATTCTGTCCAAGGGGGAAATGTTTATTCCTCTTTAGAAGCAAAGCTTGAAGAAACAAAAGATTACAATACTACGCAGCTTGCTCTTTTTACAATTGCAAATTTTATAGAAGAAGAGCGCCCTTACCTAGAATTTGAGGACGACATAGAGGAAGCCTACGAAGAGAGAATGACAGACCCGACACCAGAGGAGTCGAGCGAGTTTGACCCAAGACGCCACTCAACTAAGAAGGGTTCGGTACGGCCAGAGCTACGCCCATACGGTCTGTATACCAATTACGTATATTAGGCGGAGTTTTATGGATATTCTAATTTTCATTCTTTGTGCCTATGGCATGACACAAATACTTGTCTACGGAAGTATATTTAATTTAATAAGGCCACAAAATGGAAAAATGGGAGAACTATTTAAATGTCCCATGTGTATGGGGTTTTGGGTTGGCGCTTTTCTTTTCGGTATTAACAAGTATACGGAACTATTTAGTTTTGAATATAATTTTGTGAATATACTGCTGCTTGGATGCTTGAGTTCTGGAACTTCTTACATCCTTAATATGGTTTTTGGAGACAGTGGTTTAAAATTGGAAAATAGACTACGATGAAATTAACAGAAGAAAATCTTAAAAAATTTATTTTGGAACAGGTACAAAATCTCCTAGACCCGGAGGCAGCAGAGGGCGAGGAAGAGAAGCCAGATAGCTCACAATTAAAGCAGATAAAAAGAGGAGCGTCTACCGGCGGAAGAATGCCAGTGGAAGATTACATTGAAGCACTGAGTGCGATACTGGCTTCTGACAAAGTAAGTCCTCAAGTTAGACTAGAGGCATTTAGAAAAGTTTTTGGGCAAGGCCCTGGCGCTAGAATACACGCCGAAATTACTAAAAGAATGAAGGAGCAGCCATGAGAAGAAGGAATATTCCGGACGTAAGGCGATGTTGTAAAGGATCATAGCTATGGCAAAAAAACTTTTACAAGAGTATTTTCAGCTATGTCCCGATGGTCTTTGCGCCGTAGAAACATTGACTGAAACTGAAATTAAAAACATGGATAACGGATCTGTGTACTTGGTAGGTGTGTGCCAGAAAGCAGGCACAAAAAATGGCAATGGAAGAATTTATAAAAAAGAAACTTTGCAAAGAGAAATAGATGCTTACCAAAAGGCGATCCGTGAGAAACGAGCATTGGGCGAGCTTGATCACCCCGACGACAGTGTTATCAATTTAAAAAATGCATCACATTTAGTGACAAAAATGTGGTGGAAAGGTGATGATGTTATGGGCAAGATTGAAGTTCTCGATACCCCGTCTGGTAACGTTTTAAAAGCGCTATTAAATTCCGGCGTAAAACTGGGGATCTCTTCTAGAGGCCTCGGCTCTGTAAGCGAATCCAACGGAGTGACGATGGTGGAGGATGATTTCCAGCTTATCTGTTTCGATATTGTTTCGGAACCTTCTACCCCCGGTGCTTACCTAAATCCCACTATGAGCGATCCCAAAGTGGCCGATTTGAACTTATATATAAACGAACAAAAAGATAAATCTAAAAAAGATATAATCAACGAAACTCTAGATGATATCTTGGGAGACAACATATAATGAAAGAATCTATTAATGAAATAATAAGCGAAGAGATAAACCAGCTAGAGGAGATTGATATGTTCGGTAAGAAAAAAGCCGACGCGGCAGGGTATGACCGCGCTATGAAGGTCCGACATGATGATCTTGCTAGCATTCATAACCGACTAAAAGATGCATTGGGAGACCCGGATCTCTTGCAACAAACCGCTAGTCAGATAGTAAAAGAACTGGCGCTCCAATTTAGACACATGGATCGATAATGAAAAAAAGTGAACTAAAACAAATTTTAAAACCATTAGTGAAAGAGTGCATTAAAGAATGCCTTTTTGAAGAGGGTGTTCTTTCTGGGATTATTAAGGAAGTTGCTCAAGGATTAGCAGCTAATACGATTACAGAGTCTAGCCGCAGCCAGCCAGAAGCGCAGGATTTGAAACAAAAGATGGCTGAAGAAGAGTATGAAAGACAAAGACAAGAAAGAATAAAAAGGCTAAATGAAAGCGCTTCACAGCAGTTTGGTGTTGATATCTTCGAAGGGACCAAGCCTGCCGCTCCTGAGTCTAACGGACAAGGTCCTTTGGCTGGCGTAAGTCCAGGAGACAAGGGCGTGGATATCAATGGAATAGTCGGGCTTGCCAAGGGCAAGTGGAAGCATTTAATCTAGGAGTTAACAATGGGGAGTCCCATACATGTAGAGGTCACGCTAGAAGAAGTCAAAGGCAACGTGACTAGAATGATTAAAAAGTTTATAAAGAAAGCAAAAAAAATGCGAGTTGTTGAAGAATACAAAGAAAGAATGTATTTTACAAAACCATCTAAGAAAAGAAGGCTCGCTAAGAAGCGCAAAAAAGATAACGCTAGAAAAGCAGAAAAGAAACGAAAGAACTAAATACTATTGATAGGAGCAAAAAATGGCTTATGATAACATGTTCAAGCGCTACCAAGCGGGCATCCAGAATGTTGGATCTTTCCAGGTAAGCGGTCACCCGTACCTTACCGGCGGAGTTTTTCTTCCCGCGTCGCACGGCTCTATAAAGGGCTCCGGCATGGCTTCTGATCAGGCAATTGGAACTTTTGAAACAATTGAATTTCCAAAAGTAACTAAGACCATAACTATCATCAATACGAATTATTATACCGGCAGTCAATACAACTCGACATTGGGTGATGGAGTTCTCCACGTATACTTTGGAGATGGCGCGGAGGCGCACATAACGCCCTCTAATCAAAATGGAGCAATCCGGCAAAACCATTATATTACGCTACCAAACACGAATGATTCTATTACTTTAGACATTAAAACTAGAAAGTTACACATAGCCAATGGTGCTTTAAATAATAGCGCTAGTTTTCAATTATTAGCAGAATTAACCCTTATCGAACCAGGAGAAATGTACGAGTTAACTGGTTCCGGAATTAGCGAGTTGACAGGTAGCTCTTAATAGAAAACTATTAAAAACGTCACTTTACGTAAAAAAGCACTATTTATTTGTGACTTAAAATATTTTAGGAGTGTTTAATATGTCATCTATGTTGGAACAGGCAGTTATTGATGCTGCTGCTTTAAAAGAGGTAGCGTTAAAAAATGCTGAAGCTGCTGTAGTTGAAAAGTATTCGGCTGAAATAAAAGAAGCCATGAAATCTCTACTAGAGCAAGAAGATGAGATGGACTTAGATGATTTAGACACTGATCTGACCGGAATGGATGATATGGAAGCAGAGGAAGACTCTGTTGTTGATAGTGTGCCTCTCGCCGCAACGGATGGCGAGGACATGTGCCCATGCCCGGACGAGGAAGAAGTAATTGTCTTGGATTTTGATGACCTAGCAAAGCAAATGGATGATGAGCAGGTGGACCCTGGAGAGATGATTGACGCTGAAGACACAGCAGAAGAGCTTTTAGACGATGAAGGAGAGATAGATCTTGATGACGTAGATCTCCAAGAGAGTATAAACAGCATTCTTGGTATAGATGAGGCTAGCGAAAAGCCTGACTTTTTAGATCTCGATAAGGACGGAGACAAAGAAGAGCCCATGAAGGACGCCGCCGAAGACGCAAAAGAAAAGCTTGAAGAAGAGGCAGATGACGATGATGACCAAGACGATCTTGACGAAGAGGTAGATTTGTCAGAGGAACAGCTAGAGGAGATTGTTGACGCTCTAGAAGAAAAGCTTACTGTTGACGTCGATGATGTACTGAGTGGCTGGGCAGGTCGCCCGCAATCGGATCAAAAGTTTGCTGCCGAAAAAATTCTTGCTCGTATGCAAGATGATGAAGTAAAAGAGCAAGAAGAGCTTTCAAAAGACGCAGTCAAAGAGCTTGATGAATTGATGGAAGCCAAGAAAGAGCTTGAAGAGACAATTTTAGGTCTTACGGAACATAATACAAAGCTGACCACAGCAGTGGCAGCCTTAAAAGAACATGTAGAGGAAGTGAACGCAGCTAATGCCAAACTCCTTTACACTAATCGCGTTTTAACTAGCGACTCCTTGAATGAGCGACAAAAGAATAGAATTGTCGAAGCTATTTCAAATGCGAATACTGTAGAAGAAGCAAAGGTAATCTTTGAGACACTTCAGAGCGCAGTGGGCAGCACCGATAAGAAACAGCCAAAATCACTGAGCGAAGCCGTTGATAGATCTTCTACTCACGTTATGTCTAGCAGAAATGCAACAAAAAGACAAAACAGCAAAGTAGATCCAGCCGTAACACGCTGGCAACTATTAGCAGGACTAAAACAAAAATAATATTGGAGGATTTTACAAAATGTCTGTTTTAGAAACATTAACTGAGGGCATCGTTAATCGTGACGTCCAGAAGGAAGGTGCTGCACTACTTGATAAGTGGTCAAACACCGGTCTTCTAGAGGGTATCGATAATGATCTCGCCCGTAACAACATGGCACGTCTGCTTGAAAACCAGGCTGCTCAATTACTAAAAGAATCGTCTGCAATGAGCGCAGGCGATGTCGAGGGTTTTGCTGCTGTAGCATTCCCAATCGTTCGTCGTGTATTCGGTGGACTTATTGCTAATGATCTCGTATCGGTTCAGCCAATGAGCCTTCCTTCGGGACTCATTTTCTTCATGGACTTCACCTATTCTGATGACAATGCGACGCAGAGGCTTTCCTATGAGCGGGGTGACTCCATTTATGGCGGTGGCGTTGTCGGCCAGGCGTTGACTGGCGGTGTTAACCTCACTGGTGAGAGTGGCGAAGATAGTTTTTACAACTTGAATAACGGCTTCTCTTCTCCAACAGGTTCCACCTCGTTTGCAGGAGCAGGCTACGTTGTAGTTGCGTCTGGTACTGTTGGAAATACCGCTGGTACCACTCCGCACCCACTTAGTGCCGCAGATCAGGCTACGCTGGACAAGATGGCAAACCATGACCCAGACCTTAGTGGTTCTGTGGTTGTTGTTTGTGAGGTCACTGGAGCCACTGCGCTAAGCCAGCTTAACGTAGAAAACCTAATTGCTTTGAACATCACACCGGGTGGCGGACAATTGGTTCGACGCACAACCAAGCTTTCTTCGGGTTCTGTCGGGGATTATGCACCGGGCAATGCAGGATGGAAGGCGACGTTCCTTGTTGAGGCAACCGGCTCGCAGGTCCTAGATAATGGTGGCGGCGCTGGCAACCTACTCGGAGATGTGACAGGCTCTACGGCTGACGCTGTTTCGTTCCCGATTACCGACAACTTCGGTGGTACACCTGCTGCTGATGGGCTCGCTCTTGGAGCGGTTGCTGCTACTACAATCTGGCAACTAGAAGATCAGGTTGATATTCCTGAGATCGACATCAAGGTTGATTCCGTAAGTGTCACGGCGATGACCAAGAAGCTCAAGGCCAAGTGGACTCCAGAGCTAGGTCAGGACCTCAACGCTTATCACAATCTTGATGCAGAGGTTGAACTTACTTCGGTTCTCTCTGAGCACATCGCTCTAGAGATCGATCGTGAGATTCTTGAAGATCTTGTTAAGGGCTCGACGGCTGGTACACTATACTGGTCACGTCGTCCTGGTAAGTTCGTTGATCGCGAGACTGGTGCGGGCATCGCAGGTGGCGCGACCGAGAACGAGGCACTTCTTGGTGCAGACTTCACGGGTACAGTGTCTGAGTGGTACGAGACGCTCATTGAGACAATCAATGATGTCTCCGCTAGAATCCACAGAAAGACTCTCCGTGGTGGCGCTAACTTCGTGGTGGTATCACCTGAAGTTGCTAACCTCATGGAGTTCACTTCTGGATTCCGCGCTTCTGTCACGCATGATGATGACAGAGGAACCGCAGGTGCTGTAAGAGTAGGTAGCCTTAGCAAGAAGTTTGATGTTTATGTCGATCCTTACTTCCCACGTAACGTGGTTCTAGTAGGTCGCAAGGGATCAAGCTTCCTTGAGAGTGGCTATGTATATGCCCCGTATGTACCGCTACAGGTCACGCCGACCATCTTTGGTACGGAAGATTTCGTACCACGTAAGGGTGTCATGACCCGTTACGCCAAGAAGATGGTACGTCCTGATATGTACGGTCTTGTCGTTGTAGAAGACCTACTCGGGTAATTTTAGAGCTACTATAGCTTAGAAAAAGGTCCTCACGAAAGTGGGGGCCTTTTTTGTTTCTAAGTTCGAAATGTGCTTATGGACACTATTTACTCATAGCGCAGGAGACAACATGCATGGCAATGCCGACACTATCACCAAAACAAAATCCAAGTCCTGTAGTTTTAACATCTACTGGCTCAACAGCAGAGTCAAATGAAAACGAATGGGCTAACTCTGCTGGCAACTCTGCAAACTATGCATTTGGGATCTATCTAGCTAATCAGTACGGCGCGACCAACACAGACTTCATTTCGGGAGCATCAGATCAAGTAGCTTACACCTATAAGAAACTTGGAGGCGATGTATTAGATATTGAACTAACAGTAGGCAATGTGTACACTGCCTATGAAGAAGCTGTTTTAGAATATTCATATATTGTAAACATACATCAAGCTAAAAACGTTTTGGGTGACTTGATGGGGAACAAGACGGGCTCTTTTGATCAAGATGGAGAAATGAAAGCAGGAGAGCTTTCTTCGAGCCTTGGAGGAGATAGGGTAGAACTAAAAATGCCAAGGTTTACTTTTGAGTATTCTAGAAGAGCCGCCGACGGAGTTTCTGAAGCTATTGGCATAGGCGGTTCTTTGCCGGAATATTCGGCATCTTTTGATACAGTGGCAAACAAGCAAGATTATGACTTACAGTCAATAATTTATTCGGCTTCTGTGGACGGTTCTGCTGAGGGCAGATTGTTTACTGGATCTGTCGGTAATAATAAAGTTACAATTAAAAAAGTGTTTTACAAGACTCCTCATGCTATGTGGAGATTCTATGGCTATTATGGCGGCTTAAATGCGGTGGGTAATATGTCGACATATGGCATGTATTCGGATGATTCTACATTTGAAGTGATTCCCGCATGGCAAAATAAAGCTCAAGCTATGGCTTATGAAGATGCGATTTATACTAGAAATTCTCACTATTCTTATGAAATTAAAAATAATAACTTAAGATTGTTCCCATCTCCAACTGGTCTATCTCCTACTAAGTTTTGGGTTCAATTCTCAATAAAAACAGATGCTTGGGTAGAAGACTCTGATAAAGAAAGCGGAGCGGATGGTGTCAATAATATGAACACACTGCCCTTTGCAAACATACCATATACGAGCATCAACAGCATCGGCAAGCAGTGGATTAGAAGATTCGCACTGGCAACTGCAAAAGAAATGCTGGCGCAAGTAAGAGGCAAGTTTGGTAATACTATTCCAATACCAGGCGATAATGTTAACTTAAATGCAAATGAACTTCTGTCGCAAGCAAAAGATGAGCAACAGGCATTAAGAGAAGAACTCAAAACTGTTCTCGATGAACTAACCTATGCAAAGCTATCTGAGAGAGATGCGACGATACAAGGGAATGTAAATAACACTATGAAGGTGGTGCCATCTGGCATTTATACAGGGTAGGGGGTAGTTAGATGTCTAAGTGGAAACAGCCAGACAGCCCGCCGCCTCCGTTATTCGCTGGGAAAAAAGAGCGAGATCTTGTAAAACAGGTCAATGATGAGTTAATTGAAAGAGTCATAGGACAACAGATAGTTTATTATCCAATTAGTTTAGAAAAAACAGATTTTCATCCTGTTTATGGAGAGGCAATAAAAAAATCTTTCTTACCTCCAGTAAGAGTCTATGCGCTAGTAGAATATGGGGGGAATCAAAGCAATTCAGATGTTTTCGGAATAGATAAAACCTCTACAATAACTGTTTCATTCCACAAAAGAAGACTTTTAGAAGACCAAGATTTGTATGTAAGAGAGGGAGACTTTGTGTTATATGGTGAACAATACTATGAGATCACAATGATAACTTGGCAAAGACAGTTGTTTGGTCAAATTGATCATAGATTTGAGATTATTGCTAGCTGCACGAGAGCTAGAGAGGGGTTGTTTAATGTCTGATCCGAAAAATGAACATAAAAGCAAGCTTGATTACAGTTTCACAGGTCTAGAGGATACGTCGAAGGTACAAGAAAAGATTTTAGAGCCTTCAACTTTGGAGACCATAGATGAGTCTCTATACGATTTTGTTAACGAGTTAGACATCTTCGCGACAACAAACCAGGGTTTTAAAAAAGTTCCGGTCATTTGGACTTCGGCGGAAAGAGCGTTCCACATTAAAGAGTCTCCGGACCTACACGACTTGAATGGAAATATAATTTTGCCTGTAATATCAATAGTTAGAGGCAACATAACTAAAGATCCTGCAAACCGTGGAGGTATATACGCGAATGCGTTACCCCAGAATAAAGAAGGCGGGACTATAACGATAGCAAGAAGAATTAAGCAAGACAAGACTTCAAATTTTGCCAACGCAGATGCTAAAAGATTGCACAATCAAAGTACTTTTAAAAGAAAAAATACCAAAGTAGTTTATGAAACAATAACGATGCCATTGCCGGTCTATGTTGATGTCGAATACTCAATTTACGTTAGAACTGAATACCAGCAGCAGATGAACGAAATAACAACACCGTTTCTAAATGTAGGCAGAGGCTTGAATTACTTTAGCTTAGGATCAAACGGGCATAGGTTTGAGGGCTTTATAGACCCTACTCATAGCTTTGAAACAAACGCTCTTGATGTTTCTGATCAAGAAAAGACATTTTTAACAACTATAAATCTGAAAGTAAGGGGTTATCTCGTGGGAGATGATAAAAACCAAGCTCCTCCTAAACTTGTTAAAACGCAAAACGCCGTTGAAGTCCGTTTGCCAAAAGAGCATGTTATTATGGGCGACATTCCAGAAACGAGGAGCAAGGCGTTCTATAGGGAGCAATCCTTAAAAACGAAATAGCTCCAATTTTATTCTTTTCGCTGCTCCATTTACTATTTAATAGAGAATAACCATTTTATTTCATGGGAGAACATTAACATGTCGGTTAAGAAGTTTAAATTTGTTTCACCTGGAGTTTTCATTAATGAAATTGACAACTCCCAAAGGCCAAATGAGCCAACAGGAAGAGGCCCTCTTATCATTGGTAGGACCGAAAGAGGCCCTGCGATGGTACCGTATCAAGTAAATTCTTTTGCAGAGTTTGTAACTGTATTCGGCAATCCAATCTCTGGCAAAACAAACACAGATAGCTGGAGAGATGGCAATTACGGTGCTCCGACATACGCTGCATATGCGGCACAAGCTTGGTTGACAAATAATTCCCCCGTGACAATAGTGAGACTTCTAGGCGATGAGAACTCCAAAGGCACTGGAACCGGAGCCGCAGGCGCAGGCTGGAATACGACAAATGAAATCAAGGCTGCTGGAGCATCGGATGTTATTGCAGGCGGCGGCGCTTATGGCCTTTGGCTTATTGACAGTGGATCCGACGCGGGCGGCAGTGCAATTGGGAGTTCACCATGGATGTTCGCCGCGAGCGCTACTGGAACACTAGGAGCGATTTTTTATACCAATACTGGATGTCCGCAGCTAAGCGGGTCGACCGCTGGATACGATGTAGCTCCGGCTGGTGGTATACCTGACGTGACGGGTTCCTCAATCTGGGTCAAGTCTACAAACGATAAGACCTTTAAGCTTGTTATGATGGATGGATCTGCGGATGCGGGGGCTGCGGCTACTGAAACCGTTACATTTAATTTTGATAGAAATTCAAGCAAGTACATTAGAAAAGTATTGAATACAAATCCGGTATTAACAAACACCGCTGTGACAACAAACACAAAACATTTTTGGCTCGGAGAGACTTTCGAAAGAGAAGTTTACAATAAGTGCACTGGCTCTGCACAATGGGGAGTTATTCTCCCTATGGCTCAGTTTGGCACAGCTACTAACCAATGGCAAGAGCATAACTATGGAATGAGAAGGGCCAAAACTGGCTGGTTCATTTCACAGGATATAAGAACAACCTCGGGGTCCGGCGACATCAGCGATAATGTTCTATCTCCTGTTTATAGTCCCGAGAGCATGCAGAAGTTATTTAGAGTTCATTCTCTTGGATGGGGAGAATGGAGCCAAAACAATCTCAAAGTTTCAATTGAAAATGTAACGGCTCCAACCAATAATTCAGATCCTTATGGGCACTTTAGTGTAAGAATTAGAAAAATAGAAGACAATGATGGTGCTTTGAAAACTGTTGAATTATATGATAATTGTAATCTCAATCCTAACTCTGAAAACTATGTGGCTAAAAAGATTGGTGACAAGTATATTGAATGGGACGAAGACACAAAGCGCTACATAGAGTACGGGTCTTATGATAACAACTCACAATTTATTAGAGTTGAGATGAATCTCGACGTTGATGATGGAACAACGGACGCTTCATATTTACCATTCGGAGTTTATGGACACCCGAAGTTCGCATCGTGGAGATTTATTTCTGGAACTCTTGGTCCGCATGTTGTTAGCGGTTCTGCAACTTCGGGGTCAACAAGTTACGTTAATACTTACGTCTCTTCGTTTGTAGGCGGAGTGACTTCGTTCATTCCAGGAGGCCAGTATGATCCAATTGCTGATGGTCAAAGAACTTGGATTAGTGTTGCGCCATCAGCGTCTGTTAACGCTGCACGAGCAGGAGCACACGCTCCTTTTGATTTCCCGGCTATTCCTCTAAGGTCTGGATCCTTAGATGGGAACATACAAAGCCCAAGACAAGCATACTTCGGTGCAGATGTGCTTAGAAAAGAAGGCGGAATTTTCTATCTTGATTTTGAAAAATCAACAAGAGATATTCTTAGGGCGCTCCCTGATAGCCATAAAGATAGCGACACTGTCGCTAATGAACTTGAATGGTCTTGGGTTTTCTCGCTAGACGATCTAAGCTCTTCTTCTGGCCTGACAGTAAACTATGATTCAGGTAGTCGTGCGGCGGGGCGTTCAATAACCGCAGGTTCTGGTTCATGGCAAGATATCTTAAGCGCAGGATTTAATAAGTTTACGACTGTTTTTTATGGCGGCTTTGATGGGCTTAGAATTGATGAATCAGATCCGTTTAGAAATACATTTACTGCTGATGGAACAGAATTAACGAATTATGCTTATAACTCTGTTAAGAGAGCTATTGATTCTGCAAAAGATCCGGAAGTTGTTGACTACAACCTCGCCGTTGCTCCTGGTATTACGACTAGCGGCTTGACTGATCATCTAATCAATATTTGCGAGGATCGTGGTGACGCGCTAGCAGTTGTAGATCTAGCAGGAGGCTACGTGCCTAGCTCAGAAAACACGACAGCACAGTCAGGAAGACTGGGTAGCGTCAAGGCAACAATTGATAGTCTAAATAATCGGGGCATTAATTCTAGCTACGGATGCGCGTATTACCCCTGGGTGCAGATTAGAGACACTCTGAATAACGCTACAGTTTGGGTGCCTCCGTCTATTGCTGCGCTGGGTGCTATGTCTAACAGCGAAAGAAAGCAAGACCTTTGGTTTGCTCCTGCTGGCTTCAACAGAGGCGGCCTCTCCAAGGGAGACGCAGGAATTCCGGTAGTGGGCGTGTCTGAAAGACTCGCTGCTGAAGACCGCGATAAACTTTATGATGCAAACATTAATCCTATCGCTTCTTTCCCAAATGAAGGTATCGTTATCTTCGGACAGAAGACTCTTCAAGTAACACCTTCGGCTCTTGATAGAGTGAATGTTAGAAGATTGATGATCTTTGTTAAGAAGAGTATTTCCCAGATGGCTAATCAGGTCCTGTTCGACCAGAATACAGTCACAACGTGGAATAGGTTCACAGGAAAGGTTAATCCGTTCCTAGCGAGCATTAAGGCTAGATTTGGTCTAGATGATTTCAAGGTTGTCCTCGATAATACGACGACTACACCAGACCTAGTTGATAGAAACATTATTTATGCGAAGATCTTCTTAAAGCCAACAAAGGCTGTAGAATACATCGCTATTGACTTCACAATTACTAATAGTGGAGCGTCTTTCGAGGACTAAAAATAAAACAAATATCTATTTAAATTATAGAGGAGAACTAAAAACATGGGGTCAACTTCATTCTGGTCTGATCAAAGTATTGAGCCAAAGAGAAAATCAAGATTTATTTTATCACTAGGGGGAATCGAGCATTGGATTGTAAAGTCAGGCGCAAAGCCCAGCTTCGACATCAATGTAACGGAGCATACTTATCTTAATCATAAGTTCTACTACCCCGGAACAGTTACCTGGAATGAGATTGAAGTTACGCTTGTTGATCCGCTAAGACCTGATTCAACTGCGACCATGTACCAAGTTCTTATTTCCTCTGGATATATTCCGCCAACAAGCCAAGCGGAAGCAGAGTCGGGAACAGTTTCTAAGAAGAACTCTACCGCTGCCATGAACAATGTGACTATTTCTCATCTTGGACCGGGTGGCTTAGATGATATTCTAGATACATGGACACTAAACAACGCATTTGTTTCTAGAGTTAATTGGGGTGATTTGAGCTACGAAGACGACAGTCTTGTTGACATCGTTCTCGGATTAAGATATGATTTCGCTACATACGAGACAACAAGTACCCCTTCAAGCGGTATTTAAAGAACTAATAACATAGTGAGGTAAATATGAGTTCAAGCAGGAACGAGGCCCGCATGGGAGTCCCAGAGGACGTCCCACAGCCTCAGATTCAGCAAGGAGATCCCCTCTCTTTTGCTGTTCCTACCGAGTTAGTGGAGATCCCATCTAAAGGTAAATTTTACCCAGAGGGTCACCCGCTGCATAATGTTGAGACGGTGGAGATGCGCTTCATGACGGCGAAGGAAGAAGATATCCTAACCTCCCAGGCGTTAATCAAAAAAGGTATTGTTATCGATAGGCTTCTACAGAGTCTTTTGATCGATAAAAGAATCACACTTGATACTCTCTTGGTAGGAGACAAGAACGCTTTAGTAATTGCTGCTAGGGCGAGCGGCTATGGCAATGAGTATGAGACGAAAGTACCTTGTCCTTCTTGTGGCTCTACTGTCGAGTATTCTTTTGATCTTGACGAAGTTGAAGTAAAAGAGATCTTTTCAGACGACGATCTAGGGATCAGCTTTACGGGCGCGAATACTTTTAGTATACAATTGCCAAAGACGGGAGCCACCGTTGAGGTTCGCCCTATGACTGGCGCAGATGAAAGATTTATCGCTCAACAGGCGGAAAGAAGAAAGAAGAATAAGCTAGCAGATAATGCTTTAACTACGCAGCTAAAGCGAATGATAGTAGCGATCAACGGCGACGCAGATTCTGCAACTATTAATAAATTCGTTGATAGTATGCCTGCTTTTGATTCTAGACACTTAAGAGGTGCTTACACGAAAATTGTTCCTGATATTGACATGCAACAGGAATTTACTTGCTCTGATTGTGGCCATGAGCAAATTATGGAGGTGCCGCTCACAGCGGACTTCTTTTGGCCTCGATAACATATATATAGAAAACGTATATGAGCAGATATTTTTCTTAAAATACCATGGCAATTGGTCTTTTATGGAGGCATATAACCTCCCCATCAAGATCCGCGCTTGGTTTTTGCACAGGCTATCGCAGCAGATAGATAAAGAGAACAAAGCGATGGAAAAAGCTACAAAGGGTAAATAATCTGTTATAAACTATTTACTTAGAAGGAGCTTTGTAATGGAAGAAAAGGTATTCGATCTAGGCGCAGCAAAAAGAACTTCGGAGCTAAATGAAGGCTTCTTGGAGACTTTTGGCTATTTTGCTGAAATGGGTCTAAAAAGACTATTCGGATACGATCTTGGTATACCTTTAAAAGTAAAGGGCACCCCTTCGGAAATTAAAGCTTTTAGCAACGCTCTAAACAGCGAAAAGAAATATATGGAGGCCTACAAAAAGCATGGCCTTACTGATTCTAGAACATTAAATAATAAGACTCTTCTTGATAAAGCGGTGGCTAAATTCCAGAAAGCCACCGGCCTGAAGTGGCCTTTTAAATAGGAGGCTAGCTCGTGGCAGAAGAAGATGAGATAAAAATTGAAAATATAAGTAGGATCAAAGAAGAAACAGAGGCTCGGAAGGCTCTTCTCGAAGTGAAACGAGAGGAGCGGCTTGAGTACACCAAGGAGATAGTAGAACTCCAGAAAAAGGCAGAACTCGGTCCAGAAGAAGAAGCGACTCTAAAAAGACTTTTACAGTTAAGAAAAGATAATACAGAGGCCATGAAAAAGATCCGCGCGGAGCTTGATAAGGCCAGCGAGAAATATCAGGAAGTCACTAATAAAATAAAAGAACTACAAGATGTCGGCAAAACTGCTGCGGATAATATAAAAGACCTCGGAAGAGCTTTCGGAATACCTAAGAATTTTGAAAAGGGGCTTGCTGGCTCTATTATAAAGCTGGGTATGATGAACAGCAAAACAGAGGAAGGTCAAAAAGCGATGGAAGGCTTTAAAAAAGGCTTTGAGGGCACTTTTAGCAAGGCCAATATCTTGATGGCAGCCACAGGGTTTATATTAACCGCTGTGCAAGATGCCGCAATGTTCTTATTTAAGCGTTTAAAAGATGTTGCAATTGCTTTTGATGAGATGTCTGCTTCTGTGAATAAGAGCGTTCTAAGCGGAGAGAAATATGTAGAAATAGCTAGGCAATCCGCCCTGCAAAATATTGACTATGGGATTACTGCGGAAGTAGCAGGCGAAGCAGCAATAGCTTTGGCCAAAAACTTAGATTTGGCTACTGATAGAAATAAAAGCTTTAGCGATGAGCTAATAAACACGGTAGGGTTTATGAGCAGACTTGGAGCAGATGCGGGACAAACAACGAAAGCCCTTTCCTTCTTTCAGAGAGGCTTAAAACAGAATGAAGCACAAACTAAAAAAACTGCGCTCGAAATGTTTAAGCTATCCAAAGGCTTGACCATGGATCTAGGGGAGTCCTTTGAACAACTAAACTCCGCAATGCCAACATTAGCCGCTCATGGTGACGAAATGATGGAGGTGTTTAAGGCCATGTCCGCGCAAGCAAGGGCATCTGGTGCATCAATGCAAACCTTACTGAGCGTTGCAGCTAAATTTGATACTTTCCAGCAGTCGGCGCAAGCAGCCGCGTCATTGAACAGTATTTTGGGAGGAGCGTTCCTCAACTCCACAGAGTTATTAAGAATGAGTGAGGAAGAAAGACTAGAAACAATAATTAAAACAGTTCAAGCGCAAGGAATTGCGTTTAAAGACATGGACAGGTTTAGACAAAAGGCAATCGCCACTGCCGTTGGTATCACGGATATGGCGGAAGCAAACAAATTGTTTGGTATGTCCGCCGCAGAGTATGAAGCGTATAAACAGCAAACAGATGCGGCACAGGCGTCACAAAACGCGCTCAAAAAAGCAGTCGACGAAGCCACGCCAGTAATTGAAAAATTACAACTTGCTGTTGCAAAATTTGTTGCCGAATACGGCGAAGTTATAGAAGACATATTAAAAGGCACCCTGGACATAGCTAGAAGTTTCCTAGAATGGAAGGAATCGGGCAGTTGGGTGGAGCCGTGGGGTTTAGTAGTTATAACCGTTATCGGGTCAATAACTGCGGCGGTTGGACTTCTTGCTACTATGATTTTTAAAGTAGGGGCCGCCGCTTTGGCAATAACTCCTGCGCTCAAGGGCATAGCCGGGGCCGCTGGAGTCTTGGCTGCCGGTAGCGGAGTTGCTGCTGGGGCTGGCACAACAGCCGCTGCTAGTGGCGCTGCTGTTGCTGGAGCGGGTGGCTTGCTGGTTGCTGGTAAAGTCTTAGCAGTCCTTGCTGGAGTGGCGGCGCTTGGCTATGCGGGCTATAAATTGTTTGAAGGTAATGATAGAGCAACACCGGGAGCAACACAATCACAGCGGACAGCCCAGAGTGAATTCGTGATAGATAATGCAACTTTAAATCTTACCTTTAGTGCCGAAGAAACTGTGAAAATATCTAAAACACTTACTAATGTTGGGTTAAAAGCCAACGGAATGGCTTAGGGGGTTAAATTGTGGCTAAAAAAGATGAATTACAGTGGTTTGATTTAGGCGCAGACGCCAGTGATAATTTAGCCAACAAGGGGCAATTCATTGAATTTTATCAGGTGCCTAGTATGAAGGCAGTTCGCTTCAAGGCGTTTTTGACGCAATATGAAGATAATTTTAATAGCACCTGGAAGAGAACCCCAGTCTTTGGTAAGATGGATCCGATTCATACATTTCAACATACACAAAGAACGATAAATCTAGGCTGGGATGTCTTGGCTGGCTCGATTGAAGAGGCCGTAGAAAACCAGCAGCGGATATCAACGCTAGTCCAAATGCTCTATCCTTCATATGAAGGATCGGAGACTGATGGTAAGAGAATAAAGACTGCTCCAATTTTTAAAGTAAAGTTTATGAATTTAATAACCGATGCCTCCACTTCCGGAGCCTCTTCAGATGCCGAAACGGGCGGCCTTGTTTGTACTATTGATGGATTTAGACACGCTCCGGTTGTAGAGAGTGGATATTTTGCTCTAGGAGGGGGCTTGTTCCCCAAAAACTTTCAACTACAATGTTCTATACATGTACTGCACACGCATAACCTTGGCTGGATGGGGGACGGCGAATTTGAAGAAGAAAACTTTCCTTATGCGGCTAATGACATAAGAAGAGATCTAGGAACTACTATTGTCGGCGCAGAGTTAACGATAGATGAGAATGGTACTTATGTTTCGTCGCTCCCTAAATCGCTAAGAAGAAGCTCGGCAGAGCCAGGAGTCAGCAGAGTTTTGGCCGAACAAGCGGCAGGGCAACCGTTTTTACCCCCAGCGCCGAGAGCTTTTCCAAAAACTGACGAGGAATAATAAATGGGCATAAGATACGAAAATAGAGAGACGATTCAAGTTTTAAAAAACTACTATAAAAGTCTTTTAAAAAAAAGAAACTTGTCTCAATTAATGATTTATAAAACGCCTATTCTTGATTATCCTACAGCAGCAGAGGCCAGCAGATTGGACATTACTAGACACGTTTGGTCAACTGGGGATAGATACTATAAATTGGCATACAAATACTACGGGGATCAAGAGCTTTGGTGGGTGATAGCTTTTTTTAATCAAAAGCCGACTGAAGCACATTTAAGCCTTGGAGATGTTGTTCTTGTGCCATTAAATCTTGATTTGATGTTAGAAATATTAGGAGTCTAAAGATGGCGAAGAGTTCACCTTATTCAACAAACTTGGACGATATTTTAGCGGAAGAACTCGCTGAATTTGAAGAATACTTTTTAGAGGCACAAAACTCCAAAACAGCACCCGACCCGAACGACCCGACTGTTCAATTGAGGGCGGGCTTGGCTCTGGCGAAAATAGAAAATCAAGATGTAGTTATTGCTAACCTCGATGAACAAAAGAAAGAGGCCATAAGATCTCTCTCTAATGAATATAAATCTGTACAACTTTTTGGCCTAACTGAAGCGAGATTAGATGCCTATAAAAAAATAAAATCTTTAATAGAGCATTATAATAATGGAAATATACAAAAATACCTAAACGCGGATGATCGTGTGCAGGCCCTCCAATACCTCGATATGTTAAAGAGGGCAGGGATAAACGAACGAGACTTCGACGGCGATAAAGCGGCACTACTCTCTTTTCTTAACCCAGATTTCTACAACATAAAAGACATTTATAACCTAACCACATTTTCCGCAGGGGCACAGATCACTCGGGCGAAGGAATTTACGCAATCCCTTGAAAGATTGCCTGCTAATTTGGCCTGGGCTTTTCCGCAGGGGCCTGACGAATCTTATGACTCATCAAATGCTCCTTCTCCTGGTGGAGGGATTTATGAATTTATATTCCATACTGAAAGACTTTTTAATATAGGCGATAAATTTACTAAGGCAGACATAGAAAACATAGAATATCTTCGACTTTTTAGAAAAGAAGTAATCGATTCAACTGGCACTCTGCAAAAATATGTAAAATGGGTAGAAGGTAGATTAATTGAGAGAAAAAATGTTAAAGATAGGATAAAAGATGTAGCAGGGATATCTAAAGGCACAGACCCAGAGGAGTTAGAGCCAGCGGAGGTCGATACAGAACCATCGACAGAAGAAATAGAAAGAGAAAGGCGCTTTCAAGACCAGTGCTTTTTGACAAATAATTTTGATAAGATTTTTAATAGCACTGATATAGGCAAAACTTCGTATTCGAACTTCGTTTCAGTCCAGGGGGAACCTTTTATAGCGACAAATAACTTGACTTTTCACAAAGGACAAAGAGCATTTGCAGATTTGACCTCTCTAGAGATGTCCATGCTCTTGCCTAGAATAAAATTATCTAAGGTGTTTTACGATATATATGGCCAGTTGAGCGAATTAAAAACAATACCTTTTAAGTTCGGGACACATAGCGATTTTAAGGATCCTTCGATGCTCACAATGGGCAAAAGAGAGCGTGGTGATGATGCTGGAATAGAATCTTTTTCTTTTTCTTTTGAAGGGCAAGACTATGCTACTGCTGAAAAGATATTAGTTTGCAATGCAACATATTTTTTTAAATCCATGTCCGATTTTATTGCGGAATTTAATATTTCAAATAAAAAACTCAGCTATTCAGACTTAGCGGCATATCCGGCAGGAAATGAACCTTTTGCTATTAAAGCGGAGGTGGGATGGCAGACTCCAGACGATCTGACTAGCATCGTGGGAGACATTCGAGCAAAAGAAATCTCAAAAGCAGCCAAGTCAGCGAAACTCTCTATTTTTTTGACAATTACTAGCTTCAATTATGAAGTTAATGAAGACGGATCGTTAAAAGTATTTGCAGAATATAGAGGATGGATAAACGACCTGTTATCGGGATTAAAATTTGATATTTTTCTCAATCCTGATACTGATGACGGATACCAAGAACATAAAATAAAAATTGCCGAATACTTGGTAGACTGTTTAGCCAACAGAGCAGAAAAAGGCAAGCAAACTTTAAAACAAATGTTTAATTTACAAGACGGAACGGTAGCAACCGGACTAGATTTAGACGTGAACGTTTCTTTGGTGGACAATACAGTTATTTTTAAAGAATACCTTTTACAAATTATACGAAATGCGGGTAATGACAAAGTTAAAGAAGAAGCCGTTTTTGGACAAATTGACAACCAAGAAGACATTGGCTTCATTGAATATATTAATAGGTTCGACACAGCGCAAAGCTCTAATGAACAAACCAAAAAAGATTTTAGACAAAAACTTGTAGACGAAGCCTCTAGAAAAGTTAATGAAATTAAGCAAGAGGGTATGTTGATAAATCACGATGGCCTGCTTGAAGAAGTTTTTAAAGAAAACTGGGTATATAAGGCTGTTATACCACCAGAGTCGGTAGCGCATTACCAGAGGAAAAATGTTAACAGAAAATTATCTGTTTCCTCAAGAGGCGTTCCTAAAATAAAAGACAAAAATGTTACGGAGTTTAGCGTTGAGTCCATAGACATTGGTCGAAAAAATCGTCTTGCTGATAATTTAATATCACAAACTAATAAAGCGTTCAGGAACAGAGCTAAACGTCAAAATAATGACAGAGATTTTCCTGCGGCTGGCGGTCCTGAAGGCAGGTTTGATGGGGGCTATACAATTTATTTTGTAACTCTTGGTTCCATTTTAGACGTAGTAATGAAGAGAGTTTATAGCGGCAGGAGCACAACGAAGAGCCGATTTCTAGAGAAATTTAATCTAATTGTTGGATCTGCAAATACAGAAACCGGCCCTTTTGGAAGAGAAGACATATCAATAGCAGATATCCCGGTCTCCATGGATTTATTCACTTACTGGTACTTAACAGAGGTTATGGAAAAGGGGATTGTTACTTATGATATAGGAAGATTCATAGAGAACATGCTTGATAAATTGATATTACCGGCGCTGGGAGCGGATTGCCAAGAGAGTGCTGAAGTTTCCGATCTTTATACTATTAAAGGCCAAGTTTACAACACAGCGGCGGAAATAAAAAACAAAGAAACGGGAGTCGCTTTAAAAAGAGGAGACCGCGTTAACGCGGATAGCATAGAGACCAAATCCGGATCAGGAGCCTACACGTTGAAAAACACTAATTCCTATTATTATATTTTCATGGACTCTAGAACTGCGCTAAAAGGAAGTGAAAAGTATAAGTCAGAGGAAGAGGCCGGTCGGATTATGGTACTCGGAACAGGATATAATAAGGGTCTTACTAAAAGTATTAAATTTAAGGGAAATGATATACCATATTTCCAAGAAGCCGCCGATGCAACATTAAATGATAAAAGCGGAGATAGCAAGGTTAGAAGAATGTTGAAGTTCCATAGCGCTGAGATTGATTTATTTGGAAACACAATATTCTATCCTGGGATGGTTGTCCTGATCAAACCAAATTTTCCTGGAATACGGAAACCTTTTGGTAATCCAACTGGTGGAATTGTAACGCCTAAAATAATCGCCTCTACTCTTGGTATTGGCGGATACTACGTAGTGACAAAAGTTAGGAGCAGTATAGACCCTTCCGGCGGCTTTCAGACTACGTTGGACGCTGATTACGAGGCAGGAGTTTAAAATATGGTAGATACAACATCAAAACTTTATAAGAGCGGCATGAAAGCCGGAACTGCTTTTTTTTCTAGACAAAATGAAGAAATAGAGTATCTTTTAGAAAGAAATATAGAAAATGTAGCTTCTACTAGAGGCTTATATAGGTTTTATGGCTTGGTAGACACAGCCTTCAATACCGT
>CEOA01006345.1_pt1 | contig 23086 bp, 7 predicted proteins | sample 530251 | NCBI WGS metagenome assembly CEOA01 (sample SAMEA2619838, study PRJEB7988) | marine metagenome | biome: marine biome (ENVO:00000447); feature: surface water layer (ENVO:00002042); material: "saline water (ENVO:00002010), including plankton (ENVO:xxxxxxxx)" | depth 5 m
TCCTAAAAGATCACCCGCTTCAATAGCCTCATTTTCAGTAAATCTATGATCTCCAGTTAGTACCCTGATCATTAAATTATAATCGCTGACGAGTTCATTCCTCTGTTCCGTTATAGCTCTAATAATCCTTGATATCATTTTTGTTACAGTTACATCAGTCGATACTAAAGTCCTAATTCTTGTATATGCCTGACCTTGCACGTCATCAAACCAAGTATCTTGAGCATTGTTCTCAACCATCTCAGTAAAGTTTGCATTAATCGTAACATATCCCGTGCTAGTTTCTGCTTGATCAGCATCAAGTGGGGGCTCAAATGTTACTTTGCGAATGCTGATATCTGGGGTTAGTCCCTCAAATGCCACGCAGGTATCAAAACGAAATTGTGGCATTAGCAAACATCTCCAGTTCCATCATCGCCAGTATATATATCTATTCCAGCATCAGATCGGTCTTGCTCATCTATTTCACGATCAACTCTAATATCTAAATAGTATTCAACAAAATCCTTATTTAGATCAGGATATCGGTCAGCTAATTCTTCTTCGGATGCTTTGATGAAATCACCCTCAGCCCGTGCGTTTTGCTCAGGAATAAAGTATAATTGCTTTGATATAGCACCTGACACAACCTCAAAAACCTCTACAGAAAAATTTCCTTTTGGCTTAAAAATACCATTAACTTCTTCTAAATTTAAGACAATCGCTTTCTCTTGTTCTATTATGAGCCCATAGGGTTGCTCAGAATATGTAATAGAGCCAGTGAATTCCATCTGTGGTATTCTCTGTCCTCTGTTGTAGGTTTCTAAATATTGGTGTGATCCTGCACCTGATAACTCGCTAGTTGTTGGGTTGACAGCAGTAGTTCTTGCTTTTCTTACTTTCCACGCAGGTTTGAAATTTTTTGCTGAATCGATAGTTCCAATGGGTTTGCTCAAGCCATGATTGGCATCAACAACTCCCATAGAGTTTTTTGTATAAGGCGCTGGGAAACCAACTGATGATGAGAAGTCATACACCACTTTAAGGTTTGGGGTGTCTTTTATTCTTGTTACAATATCATTCTGGTTTTCTAATACGCCTCCATGTGCACCGTCATATAAAACATCATCATCATAAAAACTGTAATATACAGGACGAAGTTTACCTTTCGACAACAAGTATTTGCCATACTGTGTCAGTTCTAGGTTGATTACTTCTTCTTTTTTGTTAAAATAAGTTGTCATATTACAATAAGTATTCTTTTATCTAAACTTTAATATCCACCACCTCGAAAGATAGGTGTTATTCTAGGTAAGCTTAGTCGTCTAACGCTAGGTTGCATTACTGGTGGACGCTTAGCAGGTCGAGCAGCACTAAATTTAACTTGACTTAAATTTATTTTTCCTATCGATGGTGTAGGTGTTTTTGCTTTTTTATTTTTTCTTCTTTGGGTAGGCGGCTCCGCCGTTAGTTGAGCTAAGCCTGGCTTAGGTCCGTCCAAGCTGCGAAGAGGTTTGGTAATCTCTTTCTCATCAGACTCTATTTCATCTATGTCAGGTCTAAATGTTACTGTTGTGCTTATTTTAGCCAACTCAATAGTTGAGAAGTAATCGTATGGCCAATTATAGCTTTTTTCTCGCTTGATATACCCTTGTTGCCCAGTAGGTTGTGGTATATTAGCACCCGCATTTACAAGTGATCTTCTAATCATCTCTTCGTAGCTGCCAGCAGCACGCTGCTTAACCTTAAACACCATCCACCTGATGTCTGGCCTAAACCCTGGGTCGTCCTTTGTGCCGCCACGAACGGATCGAGAAATATCTATCAAGTCCCTCAGTCTGTTGTCTATTTTACCTCCGCCTGGACCTGGCTTTGCGCCAAAGTCCTGCAAGCCAACAGCAGGCATAGCATGATCAATTGTTAAGACATTAGCCGTAGAAGAAAAGATTTTCTTACTAGGCTCTGGCATAATGCCTTGCCACCAGTCGGCTAAATCTTGCCTAGTTAATTTGGTTGCAAATTCAAATAAATAAATTGCTATAGGCGGCTTTTCATTATCAAAAAATGACTCTTTTGGCTTAAAGAATAAGTCTTCTGCATCAGATGAAAAAGGGTATGTCTCTGGTATCAAGTAGGACATTCTTTCTTCTATGACTGGCGGGAGAACATATCTTGATAGAGATTTTCTTAATTTAGCTACTTGTTTTCCAAATTGTTCTACTACCTGATTGGATTCATTTTTCAATGGTATTGGTATAAATTGTATATCAGCATTAGAATCTTCGTAATATGGCAATGCTACTATAGCTTCATAAATTGTTCTACTACTTGCAAGCTTTCCAATTTGTAATGGTTTATTAACCCTTTCTGCTGGGAATCCAACCAATTTAGCTAAAGATCTAACTTTCTTTTTTCTGTCTCCAAATTCTGCTAAGTCAACAAGAGAATTTGGTATCTTTGGCAATAACCGAGTTTCAGATGCAGCAATAATTGGTGGTTGTCCTCCACTGCCAGCCTTAATAATCTGTGCCTTGAGTCTCTTTTCCTTATCAGAAGCATCAAGATCCCTGAGTACCATTTGGACTCCTTGTCCTGAGTCAGGCATAACACCATATTGGTGCCACATACCCTGTTGTGGCACAACTTCTGAACCTGATGATGGGGATACAAAGGGCATAAGTCCCACATCAGAAACGTCAAAGCGAGCGATAGATGCAGTAAAATTATATGAACCACTTTGGCTAACCCAAGGCTCTTCCCTAATTGGGAAGTCAAGCACGGGACATTCCCATTTAGGCATAATTATCCAAGAGTTTCTTGGCTGTATATTGCCAGGATGCCTATTATTTACAGTAATTGATGCTTTGATTTCCATTTTGTTTTGCCAGGCCCTGTTCCACATATAAGGTGGAATTCCTATACCGCCGTTGCCCTCGACAGGCGGGTCTTGGTCTGAGGAATTCTGCTTGAATGTTGTACCCGCAGAAGCACTAATATCAAATTGGGTTAGGCTAGTGTGTCTGTAGTCAAACAAATAATCATTGCTGTTTCCATATTCATACTCTGCTTCTTCTAGTATTTCATTTATACTAACCTTGCCAGAAGCTGTTGGTGAATAATATATTCTAGCGAAAGACTCTCCATACCAATATGGCGGTGTATATGGTGCAAAATTACCATGCAATGCTGGGAACGCTGCGCCAGAGGGGAAACTACCCGTGACCGTCGCCAGAGCCCCACCACCCAGCGTGTAGCCAGTAAAAAGTTGTTTTGGCGCTGGTTGACGACCATATGTGACCATTCCCCAATCTGAAGTCATATGTCTTTCGTATAACTTACCTATTGATACAACCTCTTCATCTTGGTGCAAGGTATCATCTAACCCGACCATCCCTAATCCTTCAGTACCTGAGTGGAAAGAAGATCCTGTAGCTGTTGCTGGTCCAAATGCCATTGGATTTGAATACATATTAAAGTTTTCTGTTTTTCTGAGGGCAACTTCCATTGCATAAACAGTACCACTCTGCACTGATATTGCTTCGGGATCAACTAAACTAGGGTCCGTAGCAATTGTTGTTAACCCTTCATTTTCTAGAAAAACCTCTGGCACTGCCCCAAAAAAGTTACCAGCGCCCTTCACGTACCTATTATCAGCATAATATAGTAAAGAACTAGTAACATCATTTGCAAACCCCTCTTGATGTTGCTGGCAAAGAAATTTGTTTTGCAACAAATATTCTGTTGGATTCACTATTGTTTCAAACGGAATTCTGTCGGGGTAATACATTAAGTGCGACAACAGTTCTTCACTGCCTGTTGGCTGCGTTTCTTCGGTACGACCCAATCTTCTTGGTAATGGTATGTGATTAAAATATGCTGTTATTTCAGGACGTGCGCCGCCGCCAAGCTGAAGCGGTCCATCTGTAAACATACCGTCAGAGAAGCCTGTGGTTACTGATTGCCTACTGTTGTTCACAATGTCGGCCATAGTTTCAGGATCAATAGATCGACTTAGAACGTGCCCAATCTGTCCTTCCTCTTTAGGTATTTTTGTTTCTGGTAATATCCAAGCTGGTATGTCAACAGCAATACCAGACTTAATCGAATTGTAACCTATACCAGGGGCATAGAAGTAATCTAAAATATTTTGCCAGCCCGTCCCTGAGAATTCGGAGACACTTCCTACCCCTCTGGCATAGGAAGCACCAGCCGTAGGGTATATGCCAGGAGAATACGATTGAGAAAACAAAGTAGCAATCTGCAATGTTCTGATCACAGGGTAAAACCCATCATAAGGTAATAATTTTTGTGCTGCTTGCGTTTCTAGCTTAAGGTCTGTTGGTAGTCCGTTTATATCCTGATCCTCAACCATAAATTGAGACATATATTTTATAAAGTCAGTATTTTGATATCTTCTCATAAAACCGTCGTTGGCTGAACTGGTCAGGCTTAACCCTGTGTGGTCATGACTTACAATAGATGATCCTGTAAGAGTGTAACTACTTGTATTAGCAACCATGTAGTCGCCTTTATTTTGCACCTCATATAAATCGATATGCTCACTAATTCTAAACTCTGGGATGAGCGACATACCCTTGCCTATTGATTTTAAGCCATTTGAAAAATCGTTATATGTATCGTAGAATGGACCCCTAGATCCTATTAAATCTCCCTTATTAGCGCCATCAACCGCTCGCCTATCTCTCCCTGCTGTCCAGGGTGGCATGAATAAAGGACCTCCAATAGATGGAGCAAATACAGATGCAGTATAATTTGTAGGACTTGCAATGCTATCCACATCAAGTCTTATGAATGTGTTAATATAATTACAACCTCTTCTTGTATACCATGGGTTTACTCGGTAACCAAGACTACCAGTCCTAACTGGCGCTCCTGCCTTAAACCACATTAATTCGCCAGCGCCACGATTATACAAATGATTTAGGTAAAATCTAGTCGAATCATTTATAGAGAATTGCGCCAGCAATGAGCCTGTGGGGGCTCCAACGTTGGTGCCACTGAGCAATACATGAGAGCCAGAAAATACTGCATCGGAATACAGAAAAGAATCCAAAGGCCAAATTGAAGCAGTCCCTGGTAACGAACTACCATCGCTAGCTGTCATTTTTGGTAATAGACCATCCACCAAGTCGTGAGGTCTCTGATAATGCTGCTCTAGTTCATAACCTTGGCAGTTTGTATACCCAACAACAATTCTGTTTACCTGTCTGTTAAAATCACGATGATATTTTTCTATCGTGCCCTCTGCCCTCTCATCTGTTCGGGGCACGCCAGTGTCTGTCACGAGTAGATCTGATATGACATGCTTCTCGTTACCTATGAACCTATCATTAATTTCCTCATCATCATCTCGCCAGCGAGTGTATACAAAGTTGTTTCTTAGCACACTTTCTGACAAGAACATATACCTAGCTTGCGGGAAGATTTGTTGAGATATTTTGTGACTTTTGATCCTTCCTATACCAGTCTCTTCTGGTGCAAGATTCTTACTGAAAGATATTGTTCTTAAGTCTCGTAGGCTGTCATACATAAACTTATCACCCTTGCTGGTGTATTTGAGTTTAGTATTTGCGTCGCCGTTTATAAATCCTTGTCGATTATTACCATATGTATGCTTTAATGTAGTATCTCTAAATTTCAATTCTCCATCTTCTGGACTATTTTCATCTACTAGTGATACAACTGTTTCGATTGGGGCGCTACTACCATAAATAAATGGATCTTCAAGTGTTTTTTGTGTTTCTACTGTTCTTCCCGACTGAGCTATCGTTGTCTCAAATACATTCACTTGATTCGATTTAAGAATCGACTCTCGGGCTCTAATCTGGCTTTGTCGAATTTGTTGCCAACTAGTGTGCTTGTTGCCTGTGCCCCATCGATACTGGACTGCACCATTTGAAGCCGTAAACACTGCTGACGTATCGTCTGTTCTATAGTCTGCCATCAAAGAGAATGGCTTGCTAAGAGTTACAGAAAGACTATCAGCAACGCCTTGCTGTGTAACTACATTGCCTATTTGTGGTCCCTTGCCTGCACCATAGTTAGAGGGGTTGTCCTCTACTGACATAAATGGTCCTGCAAGCACGTCAGGATCAACAAACTCATTTACTGTAAATGTAACTGTCATAGAGCTTGGGTTGGTTGATCCAGCGATTGATATACCAGCGATTGATGCGGTCGGGTTTGCGCCACCGTCTAAACTGACCTGTCCTATACCTGCTGCATGAAACGCTGAGGATAAGGCAGTGTGCACTGCCTGGGAGCTTCCAGCAGCAGAAAGATCAACTTGTCGAAAGTAAGTGAAACTACCTGCTGCCGATTCTAATCCTGTTGGACCAGTAGAACCACTAAGGTTCGTAGCAAAAAAGTGACTCGACGCAGTGTGATCATATATTATCCATGCAGACCCAGAGACCAAAAACCTATCAAATGAACCGCCGCTTGGAACGGGTTCAATAAAGAAATCATTGATTTCGGCCTGACCAGAAGTGGAAACAGTAATAGAATTAACAATACTTTCTTCTTCTGCCAACTCTGGTGGTGTAGGAACATCGACGGATTCTGGTATTTGCCCGCCGCTAAGAAAATATCTATTATAAGTCTGTGTATCAGATCCTGAATAAGCCATAAACCAAGAAACACTATCTCCACTGGGAATTGGTGTGCTGATAAAGGCATTGTTCTTAAGACTGCCAGACTGTATGCCTTCTACAACACTAGCTCCAACTGCTTGGCGAATAATCAGCGGCTTTGGTTTATCATTTCTGTGCACATCGTGTCGAGATACAGGGACTGATGAGAAGCTACCCGTATTAAGATCCTGCACACTAAACCCAGTAAGTAACAATTGTGACGCAAAGTCACCAAAAAAGCCACCCCTAAACTGATATACCTGTAATCGTGCTTGTTGCACATCACGAATAAGTTGGTTCCTAAATGGTAAAGCGTTATTAGGTGCAAGTTCTTGTGCGTTAAAATCTAAGAATGCAGGCGTGCTTGTCTCCACACTACCTGGGGATGAGAACCTGTTAACAAATATTGTCTTATTATTTGTTCTAGATTTCAAAGTGTACTCAGTGTTTCGACGAGAGGGCACTGGAGTTTCCACTAGTCCGCCAACATACGGGGACAAAAATTGATCTGGATTATATGCGTCTGGATCATCCCTAAAATCTAAATTGTTTATTCTTCTGCCCGAAGTTTGAACTACCTGATAGTTTTTGTCAAAGTTCCCTACTATGACACCATCACTACCAGTCTTATGGGCAATGTTAGCAATATTGACAGGGCTCTTAGCTGTAAGCCCTCGATAGTAATGACCTTTGCCAGAACTGTTAGCACCTGTTTCAGTATCTAACCTGTTTAAACTACCTGTACCACTAGCAATAGTAAGCCTGTAGTTTTCACGACGAAGGTTTACTGTGCCCTGTATTTGTCCTGTGCGTGCCCTTGACAAAAGACCACCAACGTGTTGGTTGGTAAATGGACCTTGCATAGGCACTTCAAAGCCAGCACCATAATATGCATCTTCGTGAATGTTGGTCATGTGTGTACCAGATAGTCCTGTGTTTGTCAACTGCTTGTTGTGCTCGCTGGCCACAAGCGACTTATATAAACTAAACGGTGCTAGGCGATCGCCTTTGTAGCTCTCACCAGCAATCTGGACTCTAAACTTTTGTTTTACCTTCTCGTGAGGCGAACCTGCTGGTACAACCTCATCGGTGCAATTATCGACTGAAGCCACTTGATCAAATGATAATACATTAGCTTTTATTTTATTCAGTGATTGGTTATGTCCACCAGCGATCGAGTTTTCTACAACACCATCAAGCTTATAAAATCTATTTCTCTGATTGTCAAGTTCTTTTTTCCGCACAGATGTAAAAAGATTTTGTCTATCTAATGTTGTTGCTGCGCCGACGACAGCATTTGGTCCTAGATTTAGTGGGTGGGCATCTCTCTCGGCTCGGTTTGCCCACCAACTACAATTTTCTCCTTGATTTTCTGATAGGACATGATCTCGGGCACCTGTAAATCCTGTCACTGTAGTGGAGCTAAGTCCTGATGTGATCGATCTATTACCAACAGTGCCTGCGGTATCTTGAGTGACTGTTACTGTATCTACACCATCCGATGCTGCGGTATAGTTTGCATCCGTTGTAGCATTGATGGCTACGGCAATAGCATTAGCAGCGGCAACTTTGCCTGCTGCTCCACCACCTACGCCGCTAAATCCGATCGTAGCTGAGCCGCCGCTACCGCCGCCGCTAGCTGGCGCTACTCCGCCATTAATTGTATAGGTTGTGGCAGTTCCTTCAGAATCTGTTAGAACAATAGTTTCCCCATTTGTAATGCCGCCAGAATCTCCTATGACTATGGTCGCTGTAGCAGCGGTGCGAGTTGAGGTTACTGGGTGGTGATTAAAGCGCCAACTATATTGTTGCTCGTACCCACCTTTCACTGATCCCGATGGCTCAAAGGGGTGCATCTCTATAATAGGATATTTGTGTTGATATTTACTTCTTTCTAGAACGTGACTTTCAACCATATTCCTAGTGTTTTCTGCCATTGGCGCACTAGCTGGGAACAGTTGTTCTACTAGGTTTGTAAGTGCTCCATCAAACCACTTATAATAATCAAGATATTTATCAAGATCTACCTGTTTACCAACGACACGGCGGAAGAATATTTCTCGAAGCTTTTTTAAATCTTTGTAGTCTGATCTGTATCTGTTTACTGGTTCGCCAATAAGATTGTTAAATTCGTCTATTGAACCAAACATTTCGAGCATATCGTTGGATACGGAATCATACATGCTTTTTTCAACGGCAAAGAAATATCTTATCGGTCTAGGTGAGTGACCATATACATCATCATCTGAACCTTCTATAATGACTGTCACCATATCATCAGATGACATTTCCTCTGGAGCCTGCAACCTTAATGATGGGAAGTATTCTTTTCTGGCTGGGGTGTCATTTGCTTTAAAGAAATCACCACGAGCAGAGTGGTGACGTTGCACCGTCCCTGCGTACTCTACTTGATAATTATTTTCATAGGCGATTGAATTTGATCCCGAAGAAAAGTCATCAACTCTAAACTGACCCTGTGCATCACTTCCTGTGACAGTTTCAAAATCCCAGTTTAGAGCTAGGGATTCTATTGCTGGTATATAAACACTTGATCCACTTGTTTGGAATGTTTTAACATTTCTATAGGGATGTATCAAGCCATATGCATCGGCATCCTTAGCTTGTTGATCAACCACAGAAGAAGTTAGAAAACTATTCCAAAAACGACAAGAGTTAAGTCTAATATCTGATCTTGTTAGTAGCGAGCCGCTAAAGTTTTCTCTATGTGCACCAGCGTAAATTCTCTTAGCAGAGGTAAGGGTAGAAGATCCTGTTGTAAAATTAACTGTTGTGCTGACATCAAATGACGATCTTTTTTCTTCTAAATCATAACTTGTACCATATAGCTCTACAACGTAAGACTGGTCCTCATTATCTGTACCATCCACCTCTTGCGAAAATGGATATGTCTTAGGGCGTACCGAAAGGGCAATGTTCCAACGAGTATTATTATAAACTTCTTTTTGTGTGCTAGACTGTAAAAGTATATTTCCAAGCCTATCAGCAACTAAAAAATACGCATCTCTGGAAGCAGCAACTGGACTAGTAATTTCTGAATAATCGGTGACTGCATGGATTGCATAAACCTGCAAGCCAAAATCTATTGTGTTAGATGCCCACGTTGTATCAGTTGATGTGGTGGTTGTTATGTTTGGTGTGTGAAACCCAAACAAAGATGCACTAGGTGAGGTTGGCTCAATATATGATTTATCATTTGGTTTTGGCCTAAGAGGGAATATCATATCCGCTTGCAAAGTGAAAGCATTGTCACCTAAGTCAAGATTTCCTGATAATAAGCCGCTTGAGCCGCCGTCATACCCATCTGCATAATAATATTGATACACGGTCGCTGCTGAATCATCAAAGCGTCTAAGACCAGTAAAATCAACAAATCTCTTTTCTGTGGGAATTGCTTTGTAACTGCTAGTTAAAAGCTGCTCTACATTATCTGCATATGTACTAATCTTAACTATTTTTTCGTCTATCCCCATGCATCGGAGAGTGTTACCAAAAGATTTTCTGGTCCCTTTGGACTTTAAGATATAAGATAGATTATTGTATATGTTTCTGTAGATTATATTCTTTATCTGATGTATAGATGATTCTAATGGTCTCTTGTCATCTTTGTCTAAAAATCTTACTATCTCCCCTACAGAATCAAATAAATCTGGTGCCTCAAAGCCCAATGAAGATAACAATCTGTCATTATTGGGTGACTCCTGTACGCTTCCCGTTGGGTAGACAACATCCTTTACCGACAGAACCCCGCCAATTTGTGCATATAAGGTATCTAAATAACTTCCCATTATTTGTGTTAGTTTGGCTAGATCCTCGCCGTTTTGCTCGTCTTGGTCGATAATCCACCCAGGCATAGTGTAATACAAACTTGAGTTATTATTGTAATCATATGTAAGACCAAGATTAGACAGATTTTCTCGTCTGGACAAATACGTTGGGTGATTCCCATATATAATTGGATCTGCCTCTTCAAATCCTGCGGCACTGGAAGATACTATTGCAGACCCTGTATTTCTAGTTCCAGAAGTTGAATACCCTGTCCATTCGCCGTTTGAAAGCCTGCCAGAGTAATCTAAAACAACATTATCAGTTGTTGAGTCACCCGTAATTCCTTCATTAAATTTAAAGTAAACACCTAGCCCAGAGTTATTGAGAGTGGTATTAGCGCCACCATTAACGGCCATATACCAGTTGCGACCGATTTCTTCCGCTGTTCTTGGCTCTTTCCAAAACCTAAATTCATCTAGAGATGCAGATAATTTGCCGTCACCTGCGGAGACACCAGAATATGATCCTGGCTGTATTGGTCCAGGGGTTGTGCGTAATGCGCCGATGCGTCCTATCAGGCTTCCTGTTACCAAATTAATAGAAGATCCAGTTAGGATATTGCTTTGTTTACATGTTCCGTTTTCATATAAATCAATGGAGGTGGAAGCGCCACTATTAGAAAACACAAATGCGTAATGATCCCAAGAACCACTTCCTAGTGTTAGTCCGCCTGCGGTTGGAACTGCTGCCTTGAATACACCACTTGACCCTGATTGATACGAAACATAAAATCTGTCCGCTGAGCCCGAAACTGTCTCAATGGTTAAGCGTCCATAATCATGTGATCCGCTTGCCACACCATTCCAAACATCTAGGATTACCTCTGTTGGAGACGAAGTGGAGCTATCAAACTCTGTCTTGTTGTAATAAAATTCAACTGTTGACCCACTGACTCCGCCAAACTCTAAATTATTACTTAACCCTGAACCTGTGGCAAAAAATGTTCCGCTATGAGGTCCGCCTTTGAACTGTATGTACTCGGCAGTTGTAGGTGTTGTATAGCCAGCAGTTGCTGATCCATCTGTGCCATAAGTGGCTCCGATGGTTACATATCCAGTTGTCCTTGGGTACTCGTTATTTATGATGTGTTGTTCAAACGGCGAAAGACTATTATAAAATTCTATCTTTTCTCTTGAACTGCCATCATAAGGATAAAAATCCTTGATATATACAAATGTATCATAATAGTAGCGATACGCTGATCCGTATTTTACAAAATTAATTGGGTCAGAAAAATCGATTTTTGGTGTAAAGTTGCTAGCTCTAGCAAGCGCAGCTTTAACCTGCTCTGGGGATTCTACATTGTCCCCAAGCTTTTTCAGTGTTGTTGCGGTGTTGCCGCCGAGTGTACCTGCTTTTTTTGCGTCAAATAACTTTTTTATGCTCATACTTAGGGCTCTTCAACTCTGAATTTGAATATCTCTTCTTGTTCTTTGTACTGTCCTTGTAAATAGTACGCTAGCTGTATTCCGTAAGAATACCCCTCTTCAAATGGAGTCATGTCCAAGTCAAAGTAATTACCGCTAACATCATATGAGAGCCTACTATATTTCATGGTTCCAGTGCCATAAGAAACAATCTCTTCGTTGTCCTCTAGGCGGAAGACCTTATAATAAGCATCCTCTATAATCGTATTCTCTTGGTCAACAGACGCAACAGTGTATATGGTTGGTTGCCACCTCTTGGGCCTGGCGAAAAGACGTAGGCGTGGCTTTTCTAGTTTGTGATACACTGGTTTTAAGTTTGTCAATTTATTAAAGTACGGCTCAGTTCTATCCTCTAGATTTGGCGCAGTAGAGTTAGGTTTAAACGACCCCGTAAAGAATTGTGTTGACCCACTAAACCAAACATCAAACAATGTTGCTTCTGAACTAGTGGCTGCAAAAGATGCAGTGTATATACCAGTTGCTCTAACCCCGTTTAGTATTTGCCTGCCACACTCAACGGCTGTAACTGCGGCACCCGTAGCATCCGTTACAATAGCTGGACTTCCAATTGGAGTACCGCCAGACGAAGCTGTATAAAAAGAAACACTGAGCGCATCCTCTGACAAGCCACTAATATTAGTTAGGTTCCCTCGGAATCTGTTATACAAAAACAAAGTATTTAAATTATCTGCCGCAGACAAAATAGAACTACTAAGAAAGAAGCTTGCCCGATGATCTTTGGAAGAGTCATCCCACCGAGCCTCAATCACTGGTCTTTTAACAAAAAATTCTGTGCTTCTAGCATGAAATCTTTTTGTAAAAAGTGATCCGATATTGCCAGAGATGGCTGAATCTGTGTTTTTAATTAGAAAGCCATAGTTGTTACGAGTGCCAGCAATCCAGTCTTCTACTGCTGGTGTTACATCTAGCTCTAAATCTTCATCACCGTTTGGGAACAACACAGATGCTGAAAAGTTATTTACATTCACATCTGTAAAATAATCACTCCCTGTCCCATTCCAGTCTGCGCCCGATGTTCTTTTAGTCCAGCTACACTGTCCTATGTCTTTGTAGCCATCCATATCTAAACCACGACCCTCATCCCAGCTAGACGAAATAATTTTAACGTCTAATGTAAGATTGTCGGGCAAAGTGTCAGCATGAGCAGCGTTCTTAACTTTTAAAATAAAGTCAACGTTACCAGAAGTTGGGATAACTCCGTTATTTCTGTCGGTTGAAATTTTATCTATATCAAATTGCAACAATATTCTTGCTTCTTCAGCATTCTGAGAATTAATACTTGCTGAGGTTTGTCCATGAATGACAAAAGTTTCTAATATATCAGCAGCACCCATATTAGAGCCTGTTGCTCTTGTCAAAAGGTCTGCCTTAAACGCATTTGTTATAGTATTATCTTGAGTCGCATCGTACAATTTGATAGCCATTATCGTGCAACCCCCTGAACGTCTTGGTCAAAATCCTTAATCTCAAACACCACAGTAGATGGAGCATATAAAATTCTACCATCAGGACTCGTATTAAGTTCTATATCAAATGGAAACTGGCTATATCCAGCCGCTGTCTTTGTATCTACGTTAACACTGATAGTGTCAACTACGCCTGGGACATTATTTAATGTCTTGAATATATCAGTTATATAGAATGGCTCGCCAATGTTCTTTTTGACGGCCATATCTTCTTTTAGACGCTCAATGCATAAACTTATAACATCAAATCTATTTGATTCCAAATCTGTCAATACCTCAAAATCAATTTGTAGATTGACAATTCTGCCTGGCAATATATCAATCGTATCATTTATCATTTTATACCGATTTAGCCAAGTTTTTAAATTATTTAATAAAGAAGTTGGAGGATTTATAAAATTTCCGTCTTGATCCTCAGAAATAACGTACAAATTTAAGTTTCTCTTGAATGAATCTCTGTCTTGTGCTATAGCGGCTCGTTTAATAGATCCAAAGTTTCCAGGCATACGATAACACAACGCAATGTAATCCTGCTTTGTTACCGCTCTGTTCTGTGAAGCAAACGAATCAAAAGCTCTCATTCTTATCTCTTCTTGTGTTGGGGCTGAGACGTCACCAATTATTGCTGACTCATTAGTGCTTTCTATCGATGACTCTATAAAGTTGGTGATGTTGATGTCTAAAGAATTTGTATTTTTAAAAACTAGATTTATCGACCCAGGAGTTGTTATTGTATTAACTCCTGCATTTGCAGTATCAGTGCTGTTTGATCGATATATTACTGTTAGAATTGTGTCCGTGGGAACAACACCAAACTTATCACTTTTTATTAGATTACTTGGATCAAAACTATCATCGGTTACATAATTTCTACCATGCACATTCAACACTACATCAGCAGGGTCCGCTATCAAGTCACCAGTAAGATTCCCCTCTGATCCAAAACCGAATTGTAAAAAGACTTCGCCATCTATAAAATCTGTCATAAACCTTCTTGGCACAGGCTTGATTCTTAAGTTATAGGGCACAACGCTTTTGTCTGAGGCATTATTTACGATTTGTTCATAAATAACGTTTTGTGACAAATAAGGTACTTCAAAATATTCGTTTCCTTCGGAGTCTGTTACCGAGAGTACTTCGCTAATGTTTAATCCTTCCATCTGCAAGCGCAAAAACTTTGTATATTCCTCAACGGAAAATGTTTCTTGGTTTAGTTCTCCTGAAATAACTCTGCCTTTAGCCTTAATTGCATAATACGTCGGATCGCCAGTATTCTCGTCAACACGACCCACCACCACTTCGTTAGAGGGATCTGAAAAATCTACGTCTTCCTGCAACGTAAAAACACCCGAAGCGTCAGAATTAAAAGTGCTTCCTTTTTTCATTATCGGCATATACTCAGGATCTGGTCCTCTGGCCGTTGTTGCGGCAGGGACAAGAATGTATATTGTTAATATGCCTTCTGTGGCAGTTGTGCCTGTCTGCTTATAGCCCATTTGACGAGCAATTCTATTTATATTATCTGTTTCCAGCGCACTATCTAAGAAGCTTTCATTTGCCTGGTAGTCAACATAGAATGATAAGTTGTCGCCAATATATGACACAGCATCCAGCATTAAAGCACCAAATGAAGCCTCGTTAAAATCTTTAAAAGTGTCGGGATAATAACGTTTTGCATGGTCGATTAATGATTGTTTTATACTTTCAAAGTCACGACTGACATAATTCACTGGTCTTTTAGCCATTAAAACAAACTCCTACTAAAATATATTTAGTTTGCCGATTCAAATATAGTAAGCGTATCCGCCTCGTTTATTGGTAGAATTTCATACCTTATTCTTAGATTGATCTGATTTAGCCCTATATCGTCTGGTTGCTCGTCTGAGGTTAGAAAATCTAATTCTGTAATTTCGATAAACGGAAGATATATCGCCACTTGTCTATTAATCTCCGCTCTAATTTCTTCTAGAAGGGAAGTTGTAAAATTCCTAAATAAGAATGAACGAAGCCCTACGCCAAATTCTGGTATCATAACTCTTTCCCCCTTTGTGGTTAAGAGAAGGTTTTTAAAATTCTGCTGAATCGAATCTCTAATAGTTTTATTCAACCCGTAGGGTCCATCCTCTTTAGTATATGCTAACGGTAATGCTGGGGAAATTCCTACTTTTGGCAATTTTTAGGCTCCTATATGATTGGACTATACAGTCTTTTTATTACCTCATCTGCCGCTGCGGTCGCCTGCTTGAACGTTATCCCAAGCAAATCAGTCGTGTTGCAAGATGCGTCTAAGTAAATAGTTGACACCGCTAGAAGTACCTCAACAGGATACATGTTCCGAGTCAGCCCACCGTTTAGTCCTGCGAAGCGCCTTGAACCAAATAAATTTTGGATCTGAGTAAATGCTAGACCTGCTCGGGACCTATCATCTGAGTTTGCGTCGGGTTGAGTTGCATCGAAACCGATTCTTCTCCAATCTATTTGATCGTATTGGTAGTAATTGTTGGTGTCTGGGTTATCCACGAAAATGCCGTCTAAAAATGCTTGTACCACATCAACTATCCCTATATCCTCTTCGGATAAAATTTCTTGATACAAGTTTAATATACCATCATCTTCTAACATAAATGTTACTTTTCGTGTAAGGTAGTCAGCAAATATCTCTCTAAAAACTCTATCTGTTGTAACCCCTTGGTCACTGGCGGCGAACCTTATCCTATTCCCTGTTGACCTAGCCAACACAGGCCAAATAGAAATTAGGAACGGCATAATGCGAGTACATATTCCTTTGGTAACTTTTGTTCTTTTAATCTTTTTTTCGTATTGTGGTCCTGCCCTTACTAATGAGGGTGGCTCCTCAACAAACAATTTTGTGTATGCTTTGCCTGCATCGAACAGCCCAGACTCAAAATATTCTTGCCTTGAATTCTTTTTTGCGTCAATATCATCTTTCCTAAAGTAAGCATTAAATATTTCCATATTATTACCTCGATCTATAACAAGGTTTTGCATAAATGGGTATGGATATTTACCCTCTTCATGACGCTGGGGTGGTCGTATAAACGCTGCTTCGCCGTCGCTTTCATCGCTATGGGCATTAACAATTTGATCACTTGTAATGCCAAAACCATATGTTGATCTTTGGTGGAACCAAAGGAGAAAATCAATAAGAAATCCATATTGTGTCCGAGGTGCGGGGATGTCTTGCTCGATCACCTCACGACCTCTCGACACTCGTCGTGTTCTTTTCATTAGGTTATAATTTCTGTCAGGCTGTGTTTGCAAGAAAACTAGAACATTTCTATTGTTTTTTAATCGTTCTTTCAGTCCTTCCCTAAATTGACCTTGCTCATCTAACAGGTTGTCTGTGTTCAGACTGGTTTTGTGAACTATGATAGTTATCTGGTTGTCAGCCACTTCATTAACTTCGTTTATCTGTGCGTTAGGCAACATCTGTGAGTTTTCTTTTGTTGGATTAGAGATAGTAATTTTTATGTCTCCAACTCTAAATTGATCGTTATCACGATCATAACTTATATTCACTTTTTCTGCCCCAAGACCACCAGATCCTTTAAGAACTAAATTGCCGCCAGCATCAGGATCTTCTTGATTACGGGGTCCATTTCTAATAATTTTTTTGGTGCCGTAACCAGCGATAGGAATCTTAAATCCTCCGTAAGCTGGTGGTGTGCGTCCTAGTATAAATGGTTTAACTTCTGACGCAATCATAGCTTGAGTACCAGCGTTCATCGCTGATGTTGCACTATTTTGTGCGGAAACCACAGCGTCGGGGGCTGGGATGTTATTGAGTGCATTTACCAAAGCATTGTTAGCAAGGTCTTCAAAATCACACATTGATTTTATCTTGTCTGCGGCTCGCTGAATCTCGTCATCAGCCTGATTTTTAATATCGTCGTCACTAAGTCCTTTGTCTCTTAACAATTGCAAGCCTTTAACTGCGGCCCTAACAAAATCACCTCTGTTACAATAATCAACATAATACTCTTGAGGCACAATATCATTTTTTATTTCATTTGGTATGTTGTCACCTATCTTCTCAAATAGCAACTCTACCATATCATCCGATAGTTCATCACCAAATTGATCACTAACTATTCTCATGATTAGGGGACCTGCGTTACCAGACAAAAGTGCAAGCATCTCCATAGAATTAAGAGCATTGGATATATTTTTGAATATTTCATCTAATAAATTTTTAGGAATCTCAATACCTATTTTACTAAGTAATTTGTCCATATCTATCCCTGCTGTTAGGTCTGCCAGTTGGGATTTACCATATTCTAATAGTTGTGCAGGATTTTTAATATCTCCCAGCTTAGACAAGTCTTCCGATAAAAGAGGTATATTCTCACAGTCTAAGTATTTTTCTAGCGCCTCTTGAACTAAAGCTACTAAAATATCTCTAAGAACTTGTTTTAATAATTCAATTACTAATTTTAATAGGAAAGAGAATATACCATCAATAGGAATAAACGGAATACTTATACCAAACAAATTCCTACGTTTATCTTGGTCTGAGACTAGTTGATTAAGTGGGATATTATTAAGGTTATTCCCAAGCATTCTGTTTTTCAGAGAGTCTCCAATTTGGTCCAATGCACAGGCAAGATCATTTTGTAGGAAATCATTAAATTGCGATGAAGGAGAGCAAACTAACTTAGCGGCTCTTGCGGTCAGAACATCCTCTGATAAGCCGCCAGCACCTGCTCCTGGCCCAACGCCTGGTCCGCCTGGTGCAGTAGCGCCAGATATGATATCAGGGGTATACCCCTCTGCTAAATCTTTCATTGCAAAAAGTTTTTGCAGATCTTGTAATAATGAATCTCTTAGCGCAGCAAACAATTCGTCTAATGATATACCATCTAGAACTAAATCAAACAAATCATTTAACTCTTTTATTTGATCTAATAAATTTGGAAGATTACCGCAATTCATAATTGCATCTTCCACTAAAGGTTCAAAGTTCTTTGCTTTTGTTTCAAGCTTTTTCTTTTTTTCTAAAAAGGATGGCTGACGTGCTGCGCTAATAGCTTCTTGACTTGCTGTTGTAACTCTTTGCTTAGTGTCTGGTGTTTGTGCTTTGTCAACATATGCTACCTCAGTTCCAGAAATAAGATCATCGCCTTCAATTTCAGTAGCATCGGCTGTGAGGTCAAGGGTTGGTAAATCGTCATCTTCGTCATCAGATAATTTTGGTTTATTGTTGACAGTGGTTGGTTTAATTTGTGGTGGCGGGTATGTGAATTCTCTCACAAAGTCAACCCATGGAACTTCCTGGCTCGCATACTCTGGCTTATCAATATCTAAAACATAAAAAACATAACCAAAATGAGTTTTTCCGTATGGTCCAAAAAAGTTTTCTTCTGACCTTAGCTGACTGGGGAATTGCATTACATCAGGTTGATTTTGTAGCCCTGCAACTTCCTCGTCTGTCAACATAGGACCATCAGGCATATTGTTCAGTTTTGCTAATTCGTTTGGAATGGTTGCTCTTTTAAAGCCACCAAAATACATTTTTGATTTATGAATTATGTGAAGTGGCTCAAATTCATTTGTAAACCCCATCTCTATCTGATCCGAAGGTTCAGGAAAAACACCATTATATGTTAATGCTCTCCTAATCCTGTCTGGGAATTGTTCTAAAAGGTTCTTTACCTTTTTCAAGTTAACGCCAATGTCCGACTGTCTTAGCCCCTGTCTTCTGACTATCCTGGCGTATCTATCGACTGTTTTGGCAACCCTTTTATACAAAACGTCCATGGTTTGCAAATCAAAAGAAATGTTTTTTATTGATCTTAGTTGACTAGCTAAAATGGTTTTCTGCAAAGTAAGATCGTCTAAGTCAGACTTAATATTCCCAAAGGCAGCTATGTCATCAAATTCTTCTTTCCTAATAATAAGAACAACGAGAGGCGCTGCGTTAGGACGAGGGTAAAAGAATGGTTTCTGCTCATACCTAATTTCTGATGGTATATCTGTTACTGGTTTTCCATAATTTTTACACAATGCCTGGTACATTAGGTTACGAAGGGTGGCAGCCTGTGTCGAGTATTGTTCCTGAGTATCTACTCCTACTGGTGCACGCATCACTGCAAAATATGATGACTGACCCTCGGGAGATAGACTCTCAGGGTACCTAGTGTTTAAATAACACACCACAGAGCCTCTATCAGGAGGAGCATTAGTGGTCCAATCATCAAAGTTGTAAGATTCAGAAGACCTATTGGCCGATGCTATAGCTGCTTCATCTGATTGCTGGTCCTCTGCCGATACCGACGGAGATGGCGTCTTTAATAATTTCTGTATAAAAACATAACGACCAGATCTTTTTATTTCGTAGTCAAGTTTGTTTTTTTCTGGATCTGATGTAGTATCATAAAAATCTCCCATATACTCATCAACGTTAGCCCAGATGTTTTGACGAGCCTCATCAATCAACCCATCATCACCTGCTTCTTGTGTGATCCTATTAAGATGACTAGCAACGATATTCCCTACTTGTGAAATATCTTCTTGCGATGTGGCTGTTGGAAGCTGTGACACCCATACTCGTGGGTTTGCTTGGAGATCCCCTCTAAACAATATTTCTCTTCCAAGAGGTTTTGTCTGGTCGAGTTGGGCAATGGCATTTCTTGTTGTCCCTGTTTCCCTTTCTGCTGCGGCTCTATCTTCGTCTCTTTTCTTTGATATAATTGCATCACTAATAGCCTTTATTTCTTTTTCTTCGGGCTTAGTTAGTGTTGTCTGTGCAGTAGTGGGTACAATCGGTTTTCTTGTTGGCGCTGTTGCTGTTTGCACAAACATGCCTCGATTGACCATAACTTCACGAGCCATAGCTGTACCAGGGGCATCATCATTAGCCATGTTTTCCAAATACAAAAAACTATATCTGGGAAACCTAGCAGATCCTCCAGTAAGTCTAAGTCCAGCTATTATGTGCGGGTGCAAGGTTGCAAAATAAATTGCATCCAATATAGTAAAGCCAACTTGAACTGCTGGCTGTCTAAAGTTTCTAGGATTTGCATTTGCTGCTCTGGTTTTAACATTAAATGGAAACTCTAGCTTTTTTAGCTTTATAGCATTTTGTTTAATAAATCTATATTTAAACTTTATTTTTGATGTCTCTATTATGCGTCGGAGATCTTCGGGGGAGGTCGGGTCATTTATGCTCTCGCTTGGAGGATTATACCGAAACCTCAAGCTTTCTCGATATGTGTTAAACCAATTACCTTGATTATCTATTTCCAATTCATTAAATAAATTCTGTGGGATGCCGCTACCATGAAATGCACTAATGCTTACAAAGAAAGATGTATCAGGGTTAGGATCTATAAGCGATCTCTCTTCTTTAGATAACGGCTCAGAAGTAATCCTGGGGTCATACCCTAAGTCGTCCTCGGGGATTGGTTGGGCTTCTTCAGATTGAGGGATTTGCCCTTCAGCTTGATGTACTACTCCTTGAGCATCTTCCATTACAATGGTGCCACGATCACCAACTCGTTGAAAATTTATTTGCCTAATCCCATTATCTCGGAAATACTGAATTTCAGCATCGGCACCTTCTGGCTGGTTATTGTATAAATTGTATAGATCATCAAAACTGTGCGACATGCTTGTTTTCCTAGTTGGTCATATTATATCTACTGTATAATCTGTTTTTATCGTATTTTAGTCTCAACTCTTTGAAGTTAGCTAAATTAGCCTGATAGGTTGCAATAAAAGACAAAGACAGTGTGTTAAAGGTTATAGCAGTTGCAGCGCCCACAGGTAGAGTGCCAATATTGGCTGGCCATGGTACCACAGCAGAAGCAGCCAAAGCGTTAATGGCAATACCTTGTTTTTCTACAATCATACTAAGTTGTTGCAACATTTCCGCAACTTCTTCAAATGCCTTGACAACGCTTTTACCTTTTGCTATAGGTTGCATGTCAGATGTATCATTGTTAGCTATCAATTCAATACCAACGGGTCGTGTTAATGGTTTAAGTAATGAATTCTTTTTGTCGATTCCTGTGACAATCTTAACACCCTCACGCCCAACAAGCCTAATACAATCTGCCTTAGCTAAGAACGCTGACCTACCTTTAGGTGCGCCATAACGACCACCTTGATTAATATGAAAGTTTTTGTCAATATCTGTCTTTTGTGACAAGTATATCGTGGCAGCGTCTAGGATAGGATCAGGATTTAGGAATAACTGCTCGACCTGAAGATTAGGCTTTTCTTTTATTAATTTCTCTTCTTTTACTTTTCTGCCATGCAGTCCTGCAATGAATCTAATAGTTGATGTGTGAGTGTGACCTTTGCCGCCATAGCCACTATTAAAGTCAGATGGTCTATCTCTACCTAATATTATAAAGTTATTATTCTCTCCTTGGAGAATCACTTCAGACGGTGCTTGTTTGTAATTTCCATGCGGCTCAACAATTCTGCCGTTTGAAGCGCCCGTAGATTTATCACCTGGGCCTTCTTTAACACGCATACGGTTGCGGGATACCCCACTTTGGTCAACTGCTTTTATTTTTGTGCCACCACTCATATTTTATCCTTCCGTCATCACAGGGCCTCCGCCGACGGATGCACCTCTCCTCGCTGCTTGCGTAGCTCGCCTTCTTCGGGCGGCTTCTTTTGCTGGTATGTGCCCTGCTAACCCATCATTACTGCCGTGAGTTTTTTTAACTCTTGAGTATCTTCTTCTTGTCGCACTAGAACCAACATAAACATAATGCCATCTTTCGCCCTTAACGGTTCTTATGAAGCCAAACCTATGTGCGTTGTCGTGTAACCATTTGTGCGGCTGAACTGTTGAGTTTGGTAAGCCAGGTATATTATGAGCAGGCTTGCCTCTATATCGAGGATTTTTTGTGCGCTTATCGTAAAATCGGTCCTGATCATAAGGGAGGGGAGCTTTTTTGGTAGAAGGGAGTCCACCACCAGCATTAGTATTGAAGTCAACGGCGATGCCCGAATTGTGATTTGAGTATCCAGGCGCAGCAACATTTATCCTAAAATATTTCAACTGCGGACTTCTGGTAGCTAGCCATTTCTCAGCATCTGGATTACCTCGCCCACCAAGGCGAGCGTATTCTGCTCTATGCTCTGGACGAAGTGCGGCTCTTCTTTCATTAAGTTGTGCATTATAAGAACGATACACAGAGTTGATCTGCAAAGGTGGTCCGCCTGGTACTTCTTTTTTATAAGCTTCTTTCATTTTATTAATTGGTTCTTCAAGTTTTTTTGCTAGCAAGCCTTTTTTACCTCGGGCTCCCTTGGTTGGTCCATCTTTTATTACCTCATAGGCTGGTATCTCTCCTTTGTTTCTGCCCCTAACCCATGAAGTAAGTGTTATTGGCTCCTGTTCTGGTTCTTTTGGCGGCCTAGGGTTGTTACTTGGCACCCCATCGCTGCAAAATGTCTCTACTCCCTCAAGGCTTTCATAAGCTCTTTTTAATTTAGCAGCGTAACTTCTTTTGTTTGAAAGTGGTGTAGTAGAGCCGTTATATGTTTTTGCAAGGCGCTGCCAATCATATTTTCCCGTCTTTACCGACGCCTCAACAGCACGTTTGAAATCTACCTTTTTACTATACCAGGCAATAAATAAATCGTCAGAGACTTTTTGTGGATCGCTATTGTATGCCTGCAAAGCTCTGTCAGGATCTCGTCCACGGTTCCCATA
>CEOA01002471.1_pt1 | contig 22394 bp, 14 predicted proteins | sample 530251 | NCBI WGS metagenome assembly CEOA01 (sample SAMEA2619838, study PRJEB7988) | marine metagenome | biome: marine biome (ENVO:00000447); feature: surface water layer (ENVO:00002042); material: "saline water (ENVO:00002010), including plankton (ENVO:xxxxxxxx)" | depth 5 m
GTTTCTTTAAATGCCTCTGAATATATTAAGTTATTTATCTCTGTTTTAATAGCATTTTTTGCAGTTTGTCTAGTGTTCATAATATAACGACTCTGCATTTTGTTTCCATAGCCCTTTTGTCTTCTAACTCTTTTAGTAAAAGACTTAACCTTTTTCATATCAATATCTACTTTACCTACAGCATCTTTTAGCTCTGTAACTAAACCTTCTATATTTGCAGCCTCTAATATTTGTTTAGAGTCTTGTCTTGTAAACACACTAGATACATAAGAAAAGAATCCATCAATCTTTCTTTTTGCAGTAGGAGAATCCTGTGTTGTAAACGCTTTTTTAATCTGCGAATCACTCAAAGGGGCTTCTAAAACTTTTGCCACAGCTTCTTCCAAAACGAATCTTTGTTCTGGTGCACGTAGTTTTCTATATCCTAACTTAGAAAGCTTGCCTCTTTGTGATGCTAAATAACCATCTACAGACTTGTCTGCTTTTTTAGTTTTTTTTCTCCACTCTAAATATCCCTGTATTTCTTGTTGATTTATTATGTTAGACAATCTATACTTTACATTGTCTTTTTCAAATATTAACTGGTCATAGTAATTTCGTTGAGCTTCTTTATAAAAATTACTCTTTAAAACTATTTTTTTTAGAGCTGTCATTGGTTTACTGGTCCAATGTACAGACATGTATATATGTGAAAACTCATGCTTTAAAGTTTCTCTAGTAGCGGTGTTTAAGTCTAAATAGACAGATAGGCCCATGGCTACACCATTTAATCTAACATTATCAAATGATTGATTTATCTCTTTACTAAATCTAGTATTAGAAAAGTCACCAATAACTATATTAACATTTTTCTTTCTAAACTTTTCTGTTAAAGCTTTTTCTAAAGCAAAGAATCTTTTGCCTTTTTTCATTTCAATCTTCACATCATCCATTTGCCCTGTCTCTATCTCTTGCTGGCCTTCTTTAGAAAGAGTAAACTTTAGATTTGAATCTAATATAGACCTTACCTCTTTTACTGTTTTTTTAGCATTTTCTTTAGACAAGCCTTGTGCTATATATTTTTGTTCTAATAGTCTGAATATTTTTCTTTGATTAGATTGTTTAGACTTAGTAGTTTGATTCTCTACAACACGCTTTCTTAATTTTTCTATTTCAGATTTTATTTTTTCTACTTCTTCTTTTTTCTCTTGTTTAACTTCTTGTTCTGTAATCTGAGTAGGAGATTCTTGCTCTTGTTTTTCTTTTTGTTCTGCTAGCCTTTGTTTTATTATATCTTTTCTTTCTTCTTGTTGTTTTTTAGCAAGTATTCTAGATTCATCATAAAGATTATCCATAGATTGTTGATAACCTTTGCTAGTTTCTTCAAGTATTTCTATTGTTTGTTTTTCTTCTGCGGCTATATCTTCTAAGTTTTGCTTTCTTACCCTATCACTCATCTTAGTGTTAGCCTCTACCTTTTCTCTTTGTGCTTGATAATAATCTTTGTTTTGTTGTATTATCTCATCATTTTTAGATTGATAATAAGCTAGGTAAGCCATTTCTTTTTTAGCCTCAAAAGTCAATCTACTCATACCCACATTATCATACTTATTGAAAGCCTCTTGTATCTCATTCATCTTTTGCTTAAAGCTATCGCCTTCTTCTTGTGTGAGCTTTTGTTCTTTTACCAGCCTGTCTATGTGCATATTGCCTAATTCTATCTCTCCTGCTGCTACAATACCTGCTAAAAATCTTTCTCTTATTTCTTCTACCTTTTGTGCTACAGCCTCTGCTTTTGTAAATTGGTCTTTTGAATAACCCTTTTCATTTATTTCTTTAGTGGCTTGAGCAAATAATAAATTTTCATCATACTCTTCAGAAAATCCAGTTCGTTTAATTTTATTATCTATTATTCTAGACCTTTCAGCGATAGAGTCTATTGTAGATATAGCCATCTCTCTTACACCCTGATTAACAATACCAGCACCCGCTCCCAATATACCCAAGCTAAAAGCTACTACTCTTGTTTCTGCTACAGCAGGGTCATTGAAATATTCAAAAAAACCTGTATCAAATTCTTCGCCTAAAACCTCTGCAGTATTTTTCTTTGTAGACCAATCTTGATGAACCTCCTGAAACTGTTCTAGTATACCTTCACTTACAGCAACACCAGAGCCTAAAGCAAATCTTGCAATAGCAGTCTTAAAATTAATACCACTATTTAACTTTACAGCAGCGCCTATACCTTTTAAACCTTTAGTTAATATATTGTATTGTAAGGCATCAATAGCCATCCATTTCAAGTTATCTTCAAAAACTCCATAAGCAGCAGAAGCGGCTTGGTCTATTGTTCCACCTTTTTCTAACACCTGTCTATGTGCCTCACCTGCAATCATTGCTCCTTCTAGCATGTTAGCTCCAGCACCACCACCAATGAAACCTGCTATATCTTTTCCTTTTATTACTGTGTTTGGTAGTTTTCCCATTGCCTTACTTCCCAATCCTGTTCCTATACTTTTTAATAAAGAAGGTCCTTTAAAAGCAACTTTATCTGCAACACCAATAGCCTTAGCTCCTTTAACTGCTAATTTACCTACAGCGGCACCACCAACCATAAAAGTTAATAAATTAGGTATTTGTTGAGCCACCTTTGTATACCAAAACTTTGGGTTTGCCATTTGGGCAAAAGATATTTTTAAGTTACCATTTTCATCTAATCTAGTAAACTGACCATCAATACCACTCATATTAATATTATCGTCTACAGATTCTAAAGCATCACCTACTGCTCTAAAAGCTTCTGCTACATTAAAACTTGTATCAGCTCCCACTACATTATTTAAATAATTTAAATTTTGTGCATTTAGATTAACATCTTCATTAGCAAGTTCTGGAGAGGCTTGATTTGTTACACTATCTGTTCCACTTAACCAATCCATTGTATCAGCAAAACTATTAAAGACTTGACCTACACCCGCTGTAAAACTTCTTAAGAACTCTCCTCCAGCTGTATAATCTACATAATTAATATCACTATTAAAGGCTGCTGTTTTAGCTCCTTCAGACGCTTCCTGTGGCAAGTCCATAAAAGGCAAGCCAGTTTTTCTTTCTTCCATGTAATAATCCATAGCAGGAGTTACAACATCATCATATGTTGCTATAGTAGAGCCAGTAGTATCAAATTGGTCTTGATTATTTTCTAATATAGGACTATACACAAACCCATATCTATTATCATCTTGAGTTGATGTTTGAGTTGGGGGTTCGGCTATATTTTGTTGTGGTATTGTGTTAACAGAAACTTCAGGAGATTCTTCTATTTTAGGTACTCCCTGGTCATAAAGATTTGCTCCTTCCTCTGGTGTTTGTACTCCACGTGCTTTTGACTCGTCTAAAATTCTTTTTAAAACAGACATATATTATTCGTTAGTTTCTTCTGGTTCTTGTTGACCCGTTCCTCCATAAAAATTAAACCCTGACTTTATATAGCTTACCTCTAATTTTAAATCTTTTACTTCATCAGTGGCTAACTTAATAGATTGTTTTTCTGTAAACCCGTCTTTTTTATAATCTTCTATTAACATGTTTTCATAGATATCATAGAAACCATCATCTTCTTTAGTGTTATATTTGTTTTCTTTTATAGCTGTTAGTAATTTTTTAATATCAGGATTATTAGAGCTTCTAAACTCCTCTAAAACAGCTAAAGGATTTAAAGTGTCATTATCTCTCATAGAAAGACCTATTAATGCAGAAGCTCCATTAATATCATATTCGCTATGATTGTTAGTAGTAAAGACATCAGCGGCGATAGGTGCTAAAGCATCCACCAAGCCTATAACATTTTTTTGAGTGTATTTAAATTTTTCTCCTGGTTGAAATCTATATGGCTCTGGTTTATTAGATAGATTCTTTTTTGTATTAACCTGTATAGTTCCCATGGCATCATCTACAACCTTTTTAACTATATCTTGTTCTAAATCTAATTTAACATATCTATAATCATCTGGATTAAATACACCATCTTTATCTCTTAATACTAGAGTCATTACTGGGTTTTTAACTTGGTCTCTAGTTCCTTCATTTCTTAATTCGTCTTTTGTAAATAATTTAGTTTTTCCATTTATATCTTTAGTCTCAAACATTAACTCTATACCATCTACTATATAATCATCATTTCTATTCCAAAAACCAAAATCATTATTATTTTTTACGCCACCAACTAACAACTCTCCATCTTCACCAAATACAGATACAGCGCCCATTCTTCCCTGTAAAGACCTTAATTGTTCAAAAGTTACTTTTTGTCCATCACCACCAAATAATTCTTTTACTATTCCTTGCGCTTCAGACACAAACATTTGTTGTCCATATACTCTTTTGTTTCTACCGCCTGCTGATTCGCTATATGGCTGTATCCAAGTTATATTTTCTAATTGCTGTAAAGCTTTATTGTTTGATGGGTCCATATAAAAGCCATTAAAGTCTCCTGTATAATTAGGATTAAACATAGCAAAAGCATCTGATATGTTTTTACTATAACTTTTTTGACCACCTTTTGCATCTGCTAAAGTAAAGTTTTTAGCAACCTCAAATTGCGCGCCAGTTATCTTATTAGCAACATATCTATACAGCTCTCTGTCATCTACAATAGACTCTAAAGGAACTCCTGTATCTATTGAATAATTATATCTGTAATTATTAGGCTGCTTTAAATACATAGCCTCTACTAAATCTCCATTTGCTTGTTCTAGTTCTTGCTTGGTAATATCATTAATAGGCATATACTCTCCCCTATATTTAAACTCTCTTATTTGTCCATTCTTCCATTTTAAATAGTTTTCTTTGTCTATATCAGATAATAATTCAGGACTAGAATCTGCTGCATCTAAATACTTTGTTAAAGAAACATGACTGTTTCTTATCATTTGTGCTGTTTCGCTATTTAAAACACTATCTCTATATTCATTTATCATTTCTCTACCACCACCTCTCATAAAAGCATTTATATCATCTCCATAAAACTCTAGCTGCTGTCTTAATTTAGACAAAGCTGTTTCATTTTCTTCTCGCATAGAACTTAAATCTGTACTCCTAGCAAATCTAGACAATGCTTCAGCTTGTTTATTTATATTTTGAAGTCTTTCAGAAGTGGCTGCGGCATTTTTTTCATTTGCAATTTGAAGCTTAGCTTCATTTTTCATTATATTTAATTCAGATTCTCTTTCAGCTTTAGCTCTTTTTCTACCCATATCAGCTTGGGTATTCCAGTTGCCTATGATATTTAAATAATTTTGAGACATATTATTCGTTATCTGTTTTAAAGTTTATAGAAAAAGATTTATCATCTTGAGCATCTCTTGCTATTTCTGCGGAAGTTATACTAGAACCTAGTAATTTTGCAAATATATCCTCTGCCTTACTAGTTCTACCTTTTTCAGTAGCATAAGCTATGTCACTTATAGCTGAACCGATTAATGTACTCCCCAAAGTTCCATATAAATCAGACTTTCTTTTAGCTTCGTCGTATTTCATTTGTTCTGCTAATATACCACTTTTTTGATTAAACGTTTCTTGAATTTTTAAAACCTCACCATACTGCTTTAAATTATCTCTTTGTGTTGCCGCATCCAAAGCCCCCATCTTTAATAATCCTTCTACTCTATTAGCATTTAACACACCTGCATTAGCCAAGAAAAGACCTCTATTGCCCCCTGAAGCTCTTAATACATTTTTTACACCTGCTTGATAAGCATCTGTTAAATCTTGTCTTATAGCAGTTTTTTCACTAGCAGTTAATCCCGTTTTAGATAGCTGGTTCATTTTTGCAGCATAACCTTGATATGCCTGTGATATTTCAGGAAACTCACCTGCTGGTATATCTTGCATTGCTTTTCCTAATTGTACTAAACCTGCTCCAGCTTTTAATGCAGTAACAGCAGTGTTTGCTTGATTTAATAAAGAAGCGTCTTCTTCTGACACAGTTGGGGTATCTGTTAAACTTTTAAGAGGCGGGTAAAATGTTTTGTTTTTATTTTTTGATAGGTCAGGAATCTGTTTGTCAGTTGTTGTAACCAATTCATCTGCTGTTTCATCTGTTATATTTGATTCTATCTCTACTTCATCTATTTCTTCATCATCTTCTATGCCTTGATTTGTATCTACATTATCTTCAGTAGTAGGTGGTGATAAATCTAATCCTAAAATATTATTTGCGTAATCAGTAGCTAAATCTAATCCATATCTTGAATCAATTAAATTCTGTTCTCGTAAAATTTTATCTAATGCTGAATTTTTTTGTTTTAATAAACTAGAAACATCAACTTCTTTAAAAGATTTGTATCTTCTTCCTTCTAATAAAATTTGTTGTTTATCTTTACCACCATATGTTGCATCATATATGTTATCTGGCCCCAAATTTAATTTTAAACCTGAATCTTTAACAAAGTCTAAAGAAACATTACCTAGTTTTGGGGTTTTTAAATATTGGTAAATATTTTCTTGTGTATAATTTGAGTCTTCAAACATATTTTCAAGCCTAGTTTCACCTATACCTAAAGGATACACAGAGCCCTCATTGCCCTCTAATCTTCTTGCAAAATTTTGTCCATCTGTGCTAGCAAAAAGATAATTTAATATAGCTCTTTTTCTTCCTAAATCTTCTGGGTTATTTGAATCTAGGTTATCTAAGCCTAATTCTTTTTCCATGAAGTTTAAATAAATAGCCCTATTTTTATCATCATCATTATTTTTATATATACCTCTATAAGAACTATTATCTAAATCTTTATTGCCAGTTTTTTTACCTAACAAAAAATCATTAAACATTAAAGTAGAATCATAAATTTTATTATCTAGCTCTAACTTTTCATTTTCAGTTAATGTGTATTCTGCTTTTTGAAGATTTTCTAATGTATTAAAAAAGTCAACTTGGTCTCTTAATAATTTTTGATTTTCTTCTGTAATAGGGCTTTTAAAGTTTTCGTCAAATCTCGGCTCACCTAAATTAGGTAATATGTTTTTTACAAAATTACTATCCTCTCCCATGTTATACAAAGTGCCATATTTTCCTCCATCTATAGCATCAGGCTTAAGTATGTTAACTATTTCTTTATATTCATCTGTTTCTTTTAAACCATTATCTTTATATGTTTTACTTTTATTTCCATATACTACAACATTAAAAGCACCAGGTTTAGTGCTGCTTTTAGTTTTTTTTCCCTTTTCATAAAAACCATAAGCTCTGTCTGGGTCAACATTTTCAAAACCTGGATTATAAAAATCAAAATGCCAATGTGCAGCACCTTTTCTTCCTCTTTCGTCAAGTATTCTTACATTGTGTTTTTTTAAAAAAGCAGCACCCTCTTCTGTCAATTCATATGTATGATTATGAGCATTAAAACTTGATTTTGATTGTCCTTTTGGAACTGTATAGTTTTTAAAAAAGAAACTCATTAGTTTTTTTGAATCGTTTCCTGAACCAATATCTATAGCACTGGCATGCTTGTGACTAGAGGCGTCTTTTGTCCAATTATCTTTATTTCTAAAGCCACTTGTTACTCTAAACAAGTCACCTTTTTCATCTCCTGTTAGTTGCATAAGCTCATAAAGGGCTACCATTACATGCTCATCAACTATTGGAGCTCCCTCTATACCTTTATCTATTTCATATGACGCGTGATTTTTACCCATAATTTAATATCTTAACATTCCACCTTTTTCAAATTTAACACCTCCACCTGCTTGATTAATTTGAGATAAAATATCTCTAAACATTTTTGTGGACTTTTTATTTATAACAGCTTCACCGCCTTCTAACTCTACAACTTCTCCGCCTACATTAAACTTAACACCGCCGTTTTTGTGACTAGGTCCTTTTACCATACCACCACTTTTATATGCATACTTTAGCATCTCAGGTCTGGTTCCCTCTACCATACCCCCTTCTTCTCTCATATTTCTAGATAAATACATTTTATACCCATCTGATAAAAAAGAAGACATTCCCATATTCATATTGGTAGGTGTAATCATTCCTTTTTCTCCTACCATACCATATCTTTCCATAACAGCTTGTTTATCTTCTAAATTTGCTTCAGCCGCTTGTTGACCTCTAGCTAGTAATTGTTCTTGTAATTTTTTTCTAGCCTCATCTTTTTTCATTTGGTCTTCTGTTCTTCTGTCTCTTCTAACTTGACCAGCATCTGTAAACAATCCTACCACACCCTGACCTATTTCTAAAAGACCACCTACAGGGTCCCCTAAAGCAATTAAACCAAAACCTTTTGCAGCTTGAAGTCCTCTACCAGCAACATCTTTAACGCCATATTCTGTTCTTAAACCTTCTTTGTCTGTTCTTAATATTTGTTCTGGTCTTATTAAACTTGAAGCTAAACCTACACCAGTTGCTTTTAAAGTTTGTGAAGCCTGTGTTCCTTTTTGTAAAAATTTAGCTCCTTCATCTTTAAACAGGCCAGAAAGAGCTCCGCCTAATTTAGTATCAACAAACTTCTTTCCAACCTTAGGAGTTCTGTCTAATAACATAGAAGTTCCTGTTTCACTTACACCTTTACTAGGAAGAAAACTTGGAGCGGTTATAGGTGTATCAAGACCTGGTATAATACTTGTTGTTGTTTTATTAACATTCGTTTTTATTGGAGCTAATACATTAGATGTGTTTATTGTGGGCCTAAATGCATCTGCAGTTTTCTGTTCTGATAAATATTGTTGATATTTATTTAATCCTTTAATAGATTCTGGATTAACATCTAACTTAGTTGGACCTATAGATGGAAGAGTAATATCAGTTACGTCATCCCCCGTAATGCCTTCTAAGTTAGCCACTAATTTTAAATTTTTTGGAGCATCTCCTCTAGGAACGCCTAGTTTGTTTTTCAAATCTGCCAAAGCTTCTTTACCAAAAGCATCTTCAAACAATTTAACATCTCTTTCAAAACTTTTTATTTTGAATTTGTTTGGGTCAAGGATATCTGTTCTACCACCTGGTCCATACGTTGCCATCATGGCTTCTATCGATTTTCTTAAATTTTCATCCATAATTATATTTTTGACTCTCTGAAGAAAGGTACTGCAGAGAATATATTAAACTTTTCACTTTTTATTAAAACATCAGCTCCACTTGGGTGCTCTTCTCCCCAACCCATTGTTAATCTTGCTGTAGCATAGTTTCCTCTTATCTTTCCCTGTGGACCTAATGGACCATCTTTTGCTCTCATAGGTATTTGATGAAAGCCATCTTTTACCGAATACCATGTTCTAGTTGCAGAATCTGCTAAATTATTTGTATTAGCAAAGTCTTCTGAACCATCATCTAACTGTTCTATTTCATCTATATTTGCCGCTCCCTTAAATGCAAATTTACGAAAATATAAATATTGCAATCCTTCAGCCGTATCTGTATTAAATGTTAACTGTATTTTATCAAATATTTTACTTGTTATAGGTAAATCATTAAACACCATTTCAACTTCTAATGGCTCTTTATATACTTCTTCATTATTTGCATATTGCCATATATAATAATCTATACCTCCAAAGTTTAAATATTTGTTTTCCCCAAAAACAGCAGGTTCATTAACCCACCCATTTGCTAAATATAAAGTATCAATCTCTCCCTCTTTATTATAGGTATTATACATCCTACCTTTATAATAAATATAATCAGCTGGAATTTTAGATACAAAAGATGTAAATGCTTGTAATTTTTCATTAAACACCAACGTTCTAGGTATTTCTTTTTCTGCTCCTAACGTTAATAAAATCTCATTATATTCTGGGTCATAACCTATAGCTATACCACCCAAACCTTCATCTAAATTATTATACCTATCCTGTTTATTAAAATTATAATTAGTTGATGCTGGCAAATCAAAAGTTTGATTTGTTAAAGGTAAATCGTTTATAACTTTATTTTTATATGTATTAAAATATGATTGTAGACCATAAGCATCACCCATAGATAAAACTTTAGATTTACTTCCATCAGCTGCTATTTGAAAAAATCTTGAAGAATTATCATCATAAAAATAAGCTGCATTTTCAGTTACTGCAATATTGTGTATATGCTGACTCCCATAAACATCGCTTACATAATCAAATCTTTCTAAAACATTTTGTGAGCCTGTTACTGCTTGTATTTCTGCACCATCTTCTGACTTAATTAAAATTCTAGGATTTACACTTAATCTAGCCACACCAGAATGTTGCAAACTATGTAATGTGTCTTTTAATAAAAATAAATTTGTAATAGGTCCTTTTGTAAAATCTAAATCTGTTATTTGATTTGGAGGAAAAACAGAATACATATCCTGAACCTCACCAGGTATTTTTTGTTCTGAATAAGCTATAGTACTAGGCCATTCATTTATGTCTTTAAAATCTTCTGGCTTAGCGCTAAAATTAAGAATACTGTTTTGTGAATCAAAACTTTGATTATATAAATACTCATCACTCGTTAAACATTGAATGCTTTCTGCAGCGCTACCCATATAAGTTCCATGTCTTAAGGCTATATTAAAATTACATTCTAAAGGAATTAAATACCCCTCGTGGACACATCTATCTTCTCCATCCTTTATGGTATTTTTCTTTAAAGTAAAGTAACCTATATATGTATCACCTCCAAATGTATGCAAACCATTCATTCCAGTATTATTAAAAACATCTACATCTGCAACAGAAACAAAAGCTCCTGTTCCTTGATAAATGTTTCTTGAAAAATCACCAGGTGAATAACCCCCGTACATAGTATCTTTAGATTGAGTTCTAGTTATAGATGCTATCGTTACCTCTGGTGAATATATACCAGCATTTGGAAATTGGCCTCTAACCGTTCCTATTTTTCCACTCACACCCTCAAAGTAATTATTATCAAATAAATTTTGTCTTACTATAGGTAAGTTTCCCACATGTCCATTATGTGTTTTAAGAAAAATAGTTTTATTATTTTTTGCTGTTTCATGGAATTCTGTATAAGTACCTCCTACTGAATCATCTTCTGCATAAGCTGGTCTTGCACTGTTTTGCACAGCTTTTTTATAATACTCTAATGTATTTACATTAAAAGTTCCAAAGGTGCTAGCATTAATATAAGCACGGTCTGCATTTAAATCTAAACTTGAAATAGTCTCAAACGTATCTATTACCTTCCCAAAAGTTATTCGAGCTTCATAAAATTCACCACCTTCTGTAGGTATTTGACTTGCTGGGTCTGGTTTTGCATAAGGGCCATTAAATGATGTAGTTTGTAAATGTCCAAAAGGTAAATATTTTGTTTCTTGACGTTCACCTATATCAAAAGATGGTGAATCGCCAAAATTACCTACATAACTTCCATTATTCCAAGTTGTGTCGTTATCTTCACCTACTTTTTTTGCAAATCCATATTGAGGATAGCAAGAAACTCTTTTATTATAATATTTAGTATTATAGCCTACTCGCATATATCCTTGGTCAAATATTGACTCATAGGAAGATACATCAACTGGGGGGTCTATATTATCACCCCACTGGTCTGCAAAAGTTCCTAAGTTATTTTGAGTCAAGCCTCTAAATCTATAAAAATATTGCCCTGGAAACTCATCATCTATTTGTGGTCCTGCAAGGTAATTTTCTTTCCATACAGAAGCAAAAGCATTTAAAGCGTTAAATTCTTCACGATAACCTTCTGTGTCATCTTCGTCTTGAAAGTAGATTATATCTTCATCTGTAGTATTGTATGAGGTGTCTGAAAGAAATTGAGTTAAAAAGTCAAATTTGTTTAAAGAAAATTCGCCAGAATTACTATCTTCAAAATCCATAGCCAAAGATTGTTTTTGACAAAAACCACTTTCTACTAATTTAATTCTGTCAATAGGCTGAGCATTATATTCAAAGTCACTATCTATTATGGCATCTGGAGAATCTATAGTAAAATAAGAACAATCGTTATATTTTTGAACATTTTGTTCCATTTGAGTAAACAAAGACCACGTGTCATTTGTAAATTTATTTACAACAGCATCAGAACCTCGTGAGTTATGATGACGTGCCACTTTTCTTATAATACCTGATGTTAATATAGTTTTGTTATCATCAGTACGAGGAACTCTAACTATTTGATAACCACCAACTTGAGCTGTTGTATTTGAACTAAGCTTTACTTCAAAATAAGGATAAACAATATTACCTCTTGTAGAAGAATCATGTGAAGGATAGCTACTTCTTTTTTCAAAACCATTATCTTTAGGGTCTCTAGAGGTTTGATAGAAATAAGGAAATGGCTGAACAAAAGAATCATTTCCAGTGCTTGGGTCTTGTATTTCACCGTCTTGATTATATAAAGGAACAATATATTCTGTGCTGTGTTCAGGCATTCTTATATCCCCTAAAGGTTTAACAAACATAGGGCTACCTTTTTTGTCATAAAACAGAAGTCCAAATCTATATATTTCTCCTCTTCTATAGCCAACATAATTAGAATTATAAACTGGATTTGCATAAGTTCTTGAATATCCACCTACTCCTGTAGAAGGAACTCTATAAAAAGGTGGATAACAAACAACATCTTGTTGTAACAACTTAGCATCTTCATCTAATAATAAAGATTCTTCAGGAGTTCCCGCCGCCCCTAATATTCTAAATGTAACCCTTACACCTTCAAACTCTCCAGCTCCTACCTGTCCCTCTGGTATAGGGTCATTAAAATATTTACTTTGTGCTCCAAAAATACCTCTATACGAATTTGGAGGATTGCCCACTAAGTTTCCATTGCTAAATAAAGCGCTAGTAGTACTATAAGGATTTTTAATATACCTATACATTAACCTATCGCTATATGGCTCACAATAAACACCAAAAGGGTCAGGCGCAGGATTTACTATAGCATCCGTTCCATCGCCAGCCCCATTAAACTTTAAACCAGCCATAGAATACATTAAATCATCATATAAGTTAGGATTACCACCTGAATGGGAGTGATGTTTGTTGTTTCTGTCATATGAAGCCAACATAAAGTCTGTTTCTATAGTTTCAGTAGTATTTTTTAAATTACCACAAAACAGTCTATTATCTTTAGTTTCCATTGCTTTGCACGTGTCCCAAACTATTTGATTTATATTTATTTCATCTATAGAAAGTTCTTCAATAATTTCTTCTGAACCTGTATGCACCCAATCTATAGTAACCTCTTCATCCACCTCTCCTTGCGGTATAGCATTTACAGAAAAAACTTTAGGAGTTCCAGGAACATTATCTATATATGGTATAGCAATTATTTCTATTTTTGAATATCTTGTGTCTATATTTCTTACCTCTCCTTTAATTGTTTTTCCTGTGCTGTTTCCAGCAGGACCACCCTTTACAAACTCTCCTACTGTAGATAAACTTGTAGAAGGAACACTAGCTGGATTAGATAAAGGAGAAATTGTACTCTTTCTTCCATCTGCGGTTACATATTTATATCCATATGCAAAAGAAATAGAATCTAATGAGCCACCTTCCCTTAACCCTGTTACTACTATTGGAGAAAATACAGATGGTACAAATAAATTAAAGTATTTAGGTTGATTTTGAAATGGACTATATACAGTAGGCGGTAAACCTACATTTATAGTTTTTAAAGTAAATTCTGTATCCGTAAAATACAATCTTCTTACTTTGTAATTTTCTTCAGAACCCTCTATTATTAATTTTTTATTTTCATCAAACTCTAAGTTACCTACAAAATATATACTAAATGCATCTGTTGAATTTAATAATTCAAATTCTTGTGTAGAAAGCAAGCCATCTTTTTGTTGCTTTACTTTTATTATCATATCATTAGCCTCTGCCAATCCATAAAATTGTTGTATTGCTCCTAACAAAGGCCATTTAGCAAATAAAACTAAATAATCAGAAAATCCATAATGACCTATAATTTTTATATTATTTGGAATACTATCTATATCTATACCTAAATTTGCTGCTAGATTAGCAACTATACTATTTATACTTTGTGGTTGAATGTTTAAAATATTACCACTAAAAGTACCAAAATTTATAGCAGCATAGTAACCTGTTAAAGCTGCTTCTGCTAAACTAAAAAGACCACTTAACATATTCATAAGCGCTTCTAAAGTAACTATACCAGCGTCTACTAAATTTGCTAAAGGCTCTATTTCTAAAGTTGCAGCTTCAAAAATTCCATCTGTATTTACAATAATATCAGCTTGAGTGGCAAAATCAATAGACATATTGACTACATTATTATCTGGGTCTTCTGTATTTACAAATGTCCACACACAAGTATCTGATTCTGTTCCTACTTCACCAGAGTGAGTAACTGTACTTACAATAGGAAGCGTTTCATTATCATTTATAATATTTGAAATTGCTGTATCTAAATCTAAAGCTATCCCTAAATATTCAGCAATATTTACAACCTCAGATAAATCTTCTACCAAAACTATTTCTCCTGATTGAGCTAACTCTAATGTTATAATAACATTCAAAGCATTTCCATCTGCATTATTTGTTCCAAAACCAGAAAATGATACATTGGGAGTAACATCGGCATATCCTCCACTAAAAGCAGTTTGCCAATTTGGTTGAATTTCACCTAATGTAACTTGTGGTACATTTAACCAACCATCTAAATAGGAGACAGTAGTAGTAGTTTCTACTTGATTTACTGACTGTGTAAACTCTATAGCTTTTCTGTCACTAGGAAATGGCTGTATACTAACATTGTCACCATCTGTGCTTGTAACACGAATGTTATTTGCGTCTTTATATGATTCTTTTGGTTGTAGACCTTCATCAAGGTCTTTAATCATACCTTTAGTAAATATATTTGGTTTTCCTGGTGTAGACATTATACATTAAGTAATCCGTTAGTACTTCTAATAGGTATTAAAGTGTTCCAAATCTCAGCAGCTTTTTTCATTTCTATTGGTGTAGGCATATTATCATTACCTCTTGCTTGTGCGCAAAGCTTAGACCAATTTCTTTCTAAATCAATATAAATAGCTCTTGGTAATTTACCATTCCAATAATCTCTTGCTTTATATTTGTACATTAAATATGCAGAAACTGCATCTTCATGATTATCTGCTATAGTAGGAAATCCTTCACTGTCCGTGTCAACAGAATAATATGTAATATCAATAGAGCTTATATCACTTGTAGATAAATTAATAGTGTTTTCAGTAAAGTAAAACATATTTTGTTTATCTATGTTAGCAGGAAACGTAGCGCTACTTTGATGTAAATAATCATTACTAGCACTGCCACTTTTTTTAGCATCTATTAAACTTAAAAAATCATCTGGTAGTGTAGCTTGTTTGTTTTCTACATCTAAGCTTGTTGTTTTTTTTACAAATGTTTTATAGCTACCTATTTTTCTTTCTGCTTCAAAAGCCCATTCTACAAAAGAATGAAACATTCTAGCAGAATCAGGAACCTCCATATTTCTTATTACATTTGCTACAACCCTTTTTACACTAACACGTTTTCCAGCTTGTCCATTCATATTAATATTCTTTTACTTCTTTAATAACTTTTTTAAATCTTGATAAAGGAAGTATCTTGCAATTTTTATATCTAGCTGGCCTTAACCAAACAACCTTATTGTAGTAATCAGTAAATATAGGTACTTTATATTTAACCACTTCACCTGTTCTTTCACTTTCTACAATATCTAACCTAACGTGAAAAGCTCTTTTGTTTTTGCATTTCTTTACATAAACAGTTCCAAACTTGTTAGGTAATCTAGCCTTATCTCTATTTCTAGCTACATCCTCTATCAAAGTGTCAAAGAAACCACCAACAATAGACCTGTATTCTGTGTAAGATAACTGTCTATCTTTAGTTGTTCCTTTAATTTTTATGTCCCTCCTTATGTTTTCAAATACATCTTTTAATAAAACATATTTGTCTTTGTATTTTCTTATGTTCATATTATCTAGTTCTTGCTCTTCTTGACCTTGCATTAGCAGATGGCTTAGCACTTGGAGGACTAAATGAAATTCTAGCTCCTTGTATATTATCATCTACTGAATTATTAGTGTAGTCTTTTCCTACAGTTAACATAACATTAAACTCTTTTGACAATACTGTTTCTACTAATGTAGCAACTAACTCATCAGGTAAAGGATAACCCATCTTACCATCTTCAGGTTTAGATGCTATATATTTTATAGAAACAATAGCATTAGCATCTTCATATTCAGTTACACCTTCGTTAAAGAAAAAATTAATTCTACTTTGACTACCATCTATTACTCCATATATTTGATTATTAACTGGAGAAAATCTAGATTGTAAATGAAACTGAGCATCTTCTTCTGTAAACACAGGCACAATAGTAGCATCACTTAAATTAGCACCGCCTGATACCCCTTCTAACATTACGCTAACTAAAGCTCTATTATTAGGAAAACCTACCATTTCTGGTAAATCTATATATCCATCTGTTATAGCCTCTCTTTTATAAGAATATAGCTTTTCTGATAGATACCTACCTGAATCAGTGTATTTAGTTAACAACTGAGCTCTATGGTAGTGTATCATACCTTTTATCTGTCTAGTAGATATATTAGAGTCAGTGCCATGTATACCACCTTCTACAATGTTTTTAATATTAAATGCTATTTCGTCTAATGTCATATTTTATGTTTTTCTGCATAGACAAGGGGCAGAACGAATCTTACCCCTCATCACAAAGCAGGGAGCAAATTATTTATTCAACTCTTTGATTTCGTTATCCCCTACAGGATATCTTTCATCAGCAGTTGTTCCAAGTATTTTTCTAGCAGCAATAAGGCAAACTTCTTCTCTAGAATGTTGAGGTAATCTAGCAATGTTTATTTCTTCATCGTCATTGTTATCAGCTACAAAGTCAACATGAAATTTATAATCTACAATTATAGTTTCACCTTCCACTTCTTGTTCTAAACTTGGCAATATAAAATATATGTTACCAATTTTTACTGCTCGATAACTACCTACCTCTGGTTTATTATATGGGTCGTCTAATACAGCTTGTGCATCATCTAAGCTTATAACTTTACAATTATCATAAGAAGATGTATATGTATCTGCCACTATTGCTCCTTCATCATCATAAACTGCATTCATCTGTTCTATTTTGATTCCCAACAAGTAACCAAATTGAACGCCCGCCTCTTCACCTAAATATTCTTCAACAAACGTAATGTTAGATATAGAATCCATATCAAGACCAACGTTACTCCAATGACTAGAGTTATTAGCTTCATCAAAAGTAAACGTTGTAGTCCTAACATAATTACCCAAATCATCTCTTAATTTTTGTGTGGCTCCAAATAAATTAACTCTTTCTCTTACGAACTCATTAGTAGCCATAGAGATAAAGTCTTTTATTTCAGAGTTAGACATCCATGGAGTATTACCTCTATCTAGAATAGTTCTTACCCTATTTATAGCATCATTAATTCCAGAGATGTTTGCCATTTATTATTACTTTTTACTTGTTTTTTTTGAAGCAGATTCTTTCTGCTCAACTAAATCCATTTCTACTTCACCATTACCATTCATTTGTTGTTTTAGTAAAGCATGAATGTCTTTATTATCTTTCAACCATTTTATAACTTGGTCTTCAGAAATACCTACAATTTGTGAACCATACTTAAATGTATCCTTGTCCCAAACTATAATACCTCTTTCTTGAGCCTCCATTACAAACAATCTGTAATGTCTATTATCATCAAACCAAACTGACATAAAGTTTTCTGGTTGTTCTGCAGCTATCTTTAATATGTGAGCTTTTAAGATATCATCTCTAGAATCTAGATTTAAACCTAATAATCTAGCAATATCTCTAACCTCTTTCATATTTAATTTAGCAGCTTCCATTACTGCATTAGCAGAAGTCATAATAGCATTAGCTTCTTGTTCTTGTCTTTCAATAGAGTCATCTCTAAACCAAGAATTATTTAAAACTAGCGGATGATTTTTTAAAAACTCATCTACTAGCTTGTGGTGTTCCATATTTATATTCAACCTTATTACAGGTGAAGTATTAGGAAAACCTCTATGTGCAACACCATTTACATCTGTATATGTGTGCATTTTACCTGTTTTATCTTTATAGTTACCAAAAAAAACGTAGCTCATTTTAGTTGGACTTTTTGACCTATAAAATATTAAATGTTCATTTTTGCTCATAATTTTTTTATTTTAATTTTTGTCCATTCTTGTGTGTCCATTTCAAGCCTGGCCTGCTTTTTTTAATTAATAAACCACTCCCTCTTTTTTGAGAGGACACGGAGTGTTTTTCTACTTTCCCTGTATCGGGATTAATTTTTAATATATACCTGCTCATAATAATAATACCCACCCCCTCCGAAGAGGGGATAGATATATAAATTAACTATTAACTAAACGCTGGGTCAGCATCTGATGACAATACAGTCCCAGAAACAATCCAATTTGTTCCATCAGAAACAAACTCTAATCTACATCCTGGTTCAATGTTGTCATTAACAGTAATTTTTGTGTCTGTACCATCAGACTGTACTATAGTAGTACCTGTACCATTTTGAGCTAAAACAGCGCCTAATAGAGCACCAGATGGCACTTCTACAATTGTAGCTTGTGCATCTGAAGCAACTGTCCAAATAATAGAAACAAACAATCCCAACCCTGGAGCTGGTAAAGTTATTGTTCTATCTGCTGTTGCTGCTGTGTTTACTAAAACCAGTCCTCCTGATTTTATGTCTTCAATAGTAGCATCAGCATCTCCAACAGTTTGTACAATTTTAAACTGTCCTTGCATCGCTCTTAAAACGTCATCGCTATCCGCTGAACGTCTTACATCAAATTTTTCTAACATTTTTATTTATTTTAAAAGTTAAACACTTAATTATTTCTTAAACGAAAGGGGAGTTAAGTGCTTCTCCCCAATCGTTAACCATTATGCTACTTCAGTAACTTCAGCTATACTAACTTTATCAAGCATAGTTACCACATCAATTACACCACCTCTATAGGTTGCAAACAATTTACATAATTGTTCTAATACTGTTTCTTCATCAGCATCTCCTGTTGTCAAAGCAACAGAAGTTGTAGCTGCTATGTTTTCAGTACCATCTTGGTGAGTATCAAAAACGAGTGTTACAGTATCATCAGCAACATCTATATGATGTAATCTACTTAAAGGTATCATTGTGCTTTCTGTAGTGTCTGCTGTGTCACTAAAGAATATCATTTTATCTTTTGCCATTTTATTTAATTTTAAAGGTTATTAACTAGCTAAGGCTATTGATGCACAAGCAGTAATATTTGAATCAGCAAATTTATTATCTACTGAGTCAGCAACTCTTATTATTGCACCTCTGTGACTATAAAACAAATCACCTAAAGCTCTCATTACATTATCGGCTGTTCCTGATTTTATAGTTAAAGTAACTGTATCTACGGAATCAGCTCCTATTTTACCTTCAAAAAACAAATCAAGATTAGTTGCGTCGTTATAACGAACATCAACTAACTTGCTTAATGGAAAGGCTGTTGCATTATCATCAGCAACTCTAAAATATACAAATTTCATATTTTTTATTTTTTTAAAGTTAAGATGGGAGAGGGGATAAAACAGATTACCCCCTGTGCCATCAATTAAATTTATGAATTAGATAATATACCACAAGACAATGGGTTTCTTAAGATAATACCAGATTCAGAAAGAATTTGACATTCAAAGAAATCATCACCATTAGCAGCCATCATCGAATTGTAATCGTAAGGGTTAACCATACCAGGTACATACTTTTTAACAAAACTTCTGTTAAAACCTTCAGCACCTTTAGCAATTAACTCAACATTAGAAACACCATTTTGCATTCCCATGTCAACAAATACCATCTTACCTGATTCGTTAGAAGAATCAAATGTAGATGACATTGATGCATGTAAATTGTCGTCGTCAAATACTGGACAATATGCAAGAATCATTTTGTTTCCTAAAATGTTGTACTCGCTAAAGTTAGCACCTAATGCAACATTGTTACCATCTTTACCAGCAAATACAGGTGTTCCAGAACCTAAAGTAACTAATAAGTCTTTCATAGCTCTGTGGAAGTCAATTCTTCCTTGTGTTCCTGTAAATACAGTAAATACATTACCTTCTGGGTTTAACGCGTTTTTAGATAGTGTTCCAATAAAGTTTACAATATCTTCTTCAGTTAAAGCACCAGCAGTATATGTAGCTTGGTTAGCTGAATCAATTTGTGCTAATAGACCATCACCCATGATTGGTAATCCTGCTATAGGAGTTCCTGTATCACCTGGATAATCATCTGCACTAGTTACTAGACCTCCAGACTCAGCGTATGATTTTTTACCATACCATCTTTGTAGTTCTAGTTCGTACATAAATTGGTCAGTCATTTGCTGTTCCTTAGTAAAGTACCATAATCTGTGTCCGTTAGACTCAATCCAAGTAACATCAGTTAAGTCAGACCCCATAATTTTAGTTTTCTTACGAGATAGAGTTAACCAGTTCTTGTATGTATCTGGGTAAGCATAGTTTTGCCCAACCTCAGACGCTAATGAACCTTGATTAAATGCACTACCAATACATCCTATTACATCACCTGCAACTAAAACATCAGATAAAGCGTCTATAGCTCTAAATCCTATTGTGTTGCTAGATGCACCTGGAGTAGGTACAGATGTAACTAAAGCAGTTCCTCCTGAAGGAAACCTTACTACATCATTTACATTTAAGTTATCACCGAAAAATCCAGAACCATGCTTGATTACTACATCAAATGTATCTCCAGCATTTTCTGATAAAGTTTCACCTGTGTGTACAACAGCTGGTTTTCTGTATCTTCCCATCATCTTCCATTCGAAAGCATAATCACCGATAATTTTTTCTGCAGCATTTCTTCCTGCAGCTTCTAACAAGTATGTTAGAGAGAAACGTGGGTATTGTTGAATAAGTTTTTTTCCTATTTCTGGGTATTTAAGTAGGTTGGTTACTAAAGCCGTTTCATCAGTAGTGTCCTTTCCATACGTACCCGTATAAATCTTTGCCATTTTTTCAAAGTTTTAATTGTTAAACAAAATATTAATTTTGCAACAAATAAAAAATTCGTTGAACTTTTATTCATTACTTCATGAACTCAACTGGGTCGAAGCCTCCTTTCGGTTTTACTTCAGTTCGTTGACTTCTTCTACCAAGGTCGGGATTAGTAATCTTATTTATTACAGAGGCTTTGCCTGTTTCCATTCCTTGACCACGTAACATTTTAAAAATTTTGTCTTTGTATTTCCACAAAAAGGCAGCATCGGCGACATTGGCAACATTGCTATAAACCTCATCGGCAAAATTTCCTGATGTTATGTAGTTATAAAGTTCTTTTCTATCTTGTGTTTTAATCTTACCACCAAAAAAGTCTTTCTTTTCTTTTATATATTTTTGTAAAGACTTTCTTGTTTGTAAATTTTCTCTCTCTGCTGTTTGTTTTTTTTCTAATTCTTGTCTTGCTATTTTATCTCTTTCGTTAGAAATATAGTTTTGCAAGTTTTTTCTAATCATTACAGCTTCTCTTTTTAGTAAACCTGAATCTACTAATCTATCCACTGTGTCTGCCACTTCTTCTTTTGACAAACCTGATGCTTCTAAATCAGCTTTTACAAGTGATTTGTCTGTCATCTTTAAAAACCCTTCCATGTTACGTATAGTGTCATTAACAGGAACAGTTTTGTTAACAGCTGATTTTACAGCTTTTTTAAAATCTTCTTCATTCTTAGCATCAAGACCTAACTCTTGTCCTAGTGCTTCCCAATCATAAACAGATTCTTCAACTGTTTCTTTCTTTTGTTCTGGTTTTGGGTCCCAATCTTCTTCTTGTGGCTCTTCAGCCTTTTTCTCTACACTTCCCCACTCAAAGCCATCTTCATCTGTTTCTTCTGTAGAATCAACTTCTTCAGCATCCTCTTTTTCAGATTGTTCTGGAGATTCTAATTCTTCTTTAACAGTTTCTTCATTACCAGCAAATGCCTTAGCATCAAATCCAGTAGATTCCTCTGTTTTGTTTTCTGTTTGTTCAGCAGTTTCTTGCTCAACTTTTTCTATTAGGTCTTCACCTGATTTTTGTTCTGTACTCATAGTTTTAATTTTTGCTCTTTGCTTTGTACAAAGATAGTTAATTTATTTTTTATCTTTTTCTATTCTTTTCTTTTCTTTTTCCATATCATATTCTGCTTTTACAGACTCTTTTTGTAGTGCAGTTTTTAGTTTATCAGCATTCATATCCGCTTCTACATCAGCTTGTATATTAGCAACATCTATTCTACCTTTAGCATTTTCTCTAGCTACATTAATTTTAGCTTCAGCATCTATACTTCTTAAATTAATTTCATGTTGTCTTTGTGCTTCAGCTTGTTGTGCT
>CEOA01001215.1_pt1 | contig 22107 bp, 32 predicted proteins | sample 530251 | NCBI WGS metagenome assembly CEOA01 (sample SAMEA2619838, study PRJEB7988) | marine metagenome | biome: marine biome (ENVO:00000447); feature: surface water layer (ENVO:00002042); material: "saline water (ENVO:00002010), including plankton (ENVO:xxxxxxxx)" | depth 5 m
ATTATTATGAATGCACCTCGTCGTGCTCGAGGAGGCTCAAACAACAATTTAGCACCAGTATATAGGTTAAATCCTGATGGCACGGAAACATTAGTAGAGGACACAGTCACTACTATCCCCGAAAGATCTGCAGCATCTGATGCGGCGGACGCGCCTGTACAAGATGAAAATAATGCAGGTAGTCCTCCTGCAGACTTAAATCTTGTCGATTATTCAGCTCAACAACTTCCTGTTATGACAGGCGGTCAAAGCGGCCCTGCTCCAGATCAACTTCCAGGGGGATCTCAAGAGATTCCAGCAGACGTTCTTGATGCTCAGCTTCAGGACCAAATAAATCAAGATCAACTTTTTGAAGATTTACTTGCAAGGTTCAGAGAGGGGGAGTATGTCACAAGTGAAGAAGTTGATGACCTAATAAACTCTAATAGATTGAGTAGAGAAGATGTTCAGAGATTAATAGGTGAGCATACATTTACCGAAGAACAATATGCCTCTTTATTTTCGCAGGGGTTACTCACCAGAGAAGAAATTGAAAATCTTATAGCTGGTTCACAACAGCTTATACAGGAAGAACAAATTTCTCTAAGTAATCGTTTAGATGAATTACTGGAACTGGGTCTTACTAGAGACGAGGCTATTGCTCAGTTGTCAGAAGAGTTCAATTTATCTATTGAAGATATTTTAGAGCAATTAGCAGCGTTAGAGAGTCAAGTAGAAAGTGAAGTAGAAGGTGAAGTAGAAGGGGAGTTAGACCAAGAAACAATAAATCAACTTCTACAAGACTATACGACGCAAGCACAGTTACAGGATGCTTTAGCAGGATACGCAACGCAAGAACAACTTGCTGGACTTGAGTCAGCTTTTCAAAATAGGTTGACTCAAGAAGATTTAGAGGCTTATTTAGCAAATACTGATCAAGGGTATCTTACTCAAGAAGATTTAGATGCTTACAGCGAGTCTCAAGATTATGGAATATCTGAAGAAGACTTGAGCGACTCTGCTGTTATACAAGAGCTTGCTGATCGTTTGGATAATTTAACAGAACAATATGCAGACGTTACCTCTCAGTATGAAGCAGATGCTGTAAATCAACAAATAGAAGATACTAAACAAGAGCTGAGCGATTATATGTCTAGTACTAGCCCCACTGGTCCTAGAACGGGGTCTACATCTGTATTTGAATCAGGAGCCTCTTTCCTCCCAGGAGGAAGCCCAATGGCTAACCTTATACAGGGACAAAGAGAAGGAATGGGACAAGATCCGTTTAGCACATACTTGAAAACATTTACTCCTACCTATGCAGAATACGAAGAACCTTACACTCCTGAGGAGTATGGGGAGATTGCAGGAAGCACTGTTGATATGAATTATCCTAATCCGTTTACTGGTGGAGTTGCACAGAGGGCAGAGGGCGGAAGAACCTCTAACGGTATTATGGATATGCTTAATTACAATACGAACGTGGCTCCTTTCCAAAACGCATTTAGACCTAACAGAACGAGGAATATGTGATGATCCCAGATCGTTTAGACATGCTTAGAGAAACGGCTAGTGCCTCCGCAGCTCCTCCAATGGAAGAACCTGCAGGACTTGCTAGTCTTAACAACCCTGCTCCAATGCCCCCTGCCTCTCTCCCGACTGGGCAGATGGAGACCCTCTCTGGCTTAGAGGATATTATTGAGCCAGAGGGGGTTATGTCTGAAGAGCCTGAAGTAGATTCAGAAGACGGAGCCTCTATGATTGCAATGGCTGCAGTTAATGCAACAGGTTCAACAGACGCAGCTATTAATGCGCTACAAGAGGCAATTAACGTCTTAGAATCTCAACGCGCAGAAGAAGAAACGATGCCTGAAGATTCTGGAAGACTAGAAGATCTCTTAATGGGAATGACTTAATTAAGCCAGTCTTTCCATTTTTCATCGCCTAAGACTTCTTGAGCAAGGTCTAGTTTGGCTCTTAGGGCAGAGACAATTTTTTCATCTATGGTGTTTTTACAAACCAGATCAACATAGGTTACTTTGTTCTCTTGCCCTATGCGGTGTGCTCTGTCTTCCGACTGAAGTCTTTTCTCAAGATCAAAGTTATTAGAGTAATAGACCACGTTCTGAGCTTCAGTTAACGTGATTCCATATCCTCCTGTTTGGGTGTTCCCTACGAAAAACTCTAACGGGGAGTATGGGTCTTGGAAGTCTCTAATTATCCTTTCTCGTTCATCAGGATGGGTATCTCCAAAATATGCAGCCACTGATTTAGCACCTACTAAACCAGCTAAAGTATCAACAATCTCTAGTATGTTCTGTCGGTAATTAGCCCAGATGATGACTTTACCTTGCATCTCTGAAAGGACTTCTAGTAAAGCGTCTATCCGATTATTTTCTACGGGAGTCTCTGTACCGTCATCACTCTTTATGTGGCCACACACTATCTGGTGTAGTCGTAATAGTTGAGTCAATACATTAGTTACGGAAACTTGTTCTTGGTTAGACAGAAAAGCAATCGCGTTGGCTTTTAACTCTGCATAAAGTTTTTTCTGTTCCGCAGTAAGCTCTACATCTCGTTTCATGTAGACTTTATCAGGAAGATCTATGCAATCTTTCTTTAAAACACGGTAGGAGAAAGTGTCTAGTCTCTCAGTAAGTTCTTCTAGATTTCTGAAACCTACTACTGTTCGTACTTTCCGGCCTCCGAAATACTTATCTACCACCTCTCCGTAATGGTTCTGAAAAGAATAGAAAGAGCTATACCCTAATAGAGAAGGAGCGAGAACCTCCGTTTGACTATACAAATCTAAAGGGGACTTAGTTATTGGAGAACCTGTCAAGACTCTACGGAAGCGAGTATGTTTAGCGAGTTTGAGAATATTCTTAGTTCTCGCTGCCTTGGGGTTTTTTATCGTAGTTGACTCATCTATTGCGAAAAGAGTTTCGTGACTCATGATGAAGTTTTCTGTGAACTTTACGCCCTTACTAGTGCTAAACGCCTCTACATTAATGATCAGTATCTTTAGTGCGTCTTTGACGTCAAAAAGACCTAGAAGTGCTTCTTTTTCTTTTTTACGTGGAGAGGGACTCCAGACCGCTATGTGAGTCTCAACATGGTCTGGTAGATGGGAGGGTATCTCTCTACTCTCCCAGTTCTTATACACACCTTTTGGAGCAACTATGACTGCCGCATTTATAGCGCCCTTACCGTAAAGTATTCCGATAGTATCAATCAGAACTTTAGATTTGCCTGTACCCATCTCCATAAAAAGAGCGTACTCAGTTTTATTCCAAGAACGGGTTAAGGCTTCTTTTTGATGGACGAAGGGGTCCGTTTTGAATTCGTATTTCAACAGTAGTCCTTTCTAAGCTCTAGTAATAAGTATAATAGAAATATATAAAAAACAGAAAATGTTTTACTTTGCTCGTGGCCTATCTAATAGTTCTAATAGTTTCTATTACTTTTCACTCTGTTTAATTTCACTATAGAAACAACCTCTTAAGTATAAAATTATTAGTTCTATTACTCTATTAGACGATTCTGTAAATTTTTTTAGAAAAAATAATTTTTTAGATATAGCTAATACAAGAATAACCGCTTTACTTTCAAAATCGTTATAAGGTAAGGTGTATTTCTATAAAGGAGAAATTAGAAATGACCGTATACATCGTGCAAGAGGTGTCGGGTAGGAATTTACTCCCTGCCAGGAAGTTTGGTGAGCTAGAGGTTTTACTACCTGAGCGCACTAACTTAATGCTCTCCACGGGTCCAGAGATTGCTAAACTCAAAAGAAAGCTAATGAATTTTAGTGACGAGGATTACTTATTACTTATAGGTGATCCTGCTGCTATCGGTATCTGTTGTGCGATAGCGGCCATGTTTAACGGAAACTTTTCCGTACTGAAATGGGATAGACAGGAGATGACATATTATCCTGTTAAATTTTTATTGAGGAATCAAGAGGATCTAGGAGTATTAAATGTCTGACACACCATTGTCATTCGAGGAACTTACAGGCTCCGCTTCTGCAGAGCAGTGGAATAGCGAAACTTTAGATAGCGAATACGCTGCTATTAGCTCTAAAGCTCAGGAGATGGAGGATTTGAAAGACGAGCTTTCTAAGCTCGAGGAGCAGGTTAAAGCGACGAAAGAACGGCTACGTTTAGTAGAAGAACAGGAGCTTCCTGAAGCTATGCAAGCAGCTAATCTTGCAGAGATAAAACTATTAAACGGTTCTAAGATCTCTGTGTCCCCTTTCTATAAAGGATACATCTCCGAGAAGAATAGAGAGGAAGCTCATGAGTGGTTAAAACAGCACGGCCATGAGGGGATTATTAAAAACGAGATAACTGTCCGTTTCGGTAAGGACGAGTTCGAGAAAGCAGAGCATGCTAAAAGTACACTTTTACAGCAGGGCTTAACACCTGCTGTAAAACAAGGAGTTCATTCACAGACGCTAAATGCTTTTGTGAAAGAGCAGCTGACGAGTGGGAAAGACCTTCCCGCTGACTTATTCGGGGTATACGTCGGATCCCGCGCCAAAATAAAGTAGAGAGGCACTTATGGCAGAGAAAAAAGAAGTAGTGGCGGCTACAGACAGCCACGTAGTACCCATCGTCTACGACAGCGATATGTTGTCTCAAGGCACTGGGTTAGAAGAAGCAGGAGCTGGGGACTATGCGATACCTTTTTTAAGAGTATTGCAGAGCATGTCTCCTCAGCTTAAAAAGAGTGACGGTCAGTACATTCAAGGAGCAGAGGAGGGAAACCTGTATAACACAGTAAGCGGAAATGTTTACGACGGTAATACAGGCGTTGAGATAGTTCCCTGTGCCTACAAGAAAAAGTTCATAGAGTGGGTCACGCGAGAACAGGGTGGAGGGTTCGTTACGGACGAGCACAGTGCGAATGATCTTAAGAGTTGTACTAAAGATGACTCCGGTAGATTTATTCTTCCAAACGGTAATCAGTTGTCCGAGACTGTTGAGTATTACTCGTTGGTCTGCGAGAACGAGCACGCACCGGAGGAGGTTCTGTTGAGTTTAACTTCTTCCGCTCTAGGTTTTTCTCGTCGTTGGAATACGATGATGAACACTACCCGTGTTATGGATAGTGAGGGTAACGCAGTTCAGGCTCCGATGTTCGCTTATATATACAAACTCACGACAGTGCCTGTATCTAACGATCAGTACTCCTGGATGGGACTCTCTGTTGAGAAAGCACGTCCTACGCCTCCTCATCTTGCGAAAGACGCCTTATCCTTTATGAAGGCTGCGAGAGCAGGAGACGTACAGGTAAGACAAGAGCAAGAGGGAGTTTCGGACTCTGAGGATGTTCCATTTTAAAGTGGTTAGGGTGAGCAATGTCATTAGTAGAGCAGTTTGCCCACCGTTTCGCGGGGTTAAGACACGGGTATAGTGTCTTTTCCCCGACGAAAGAAACACGGGAAGATGGGAAGACGAAAGGAAAATACTTAACCATTTCTCAAACTTTAAATCAGAAAGAGTTGTTTGCAGTTTGGGACGAGCATCTAAAAGGAGAAAAGAGTTTAGGCATCGTGCCTATTGATGAGCACAATACTTGTGTTTGGGGCGCGATAGACATTGACGACTATCCCTTGGATCTGAAAGGGTTAGCTAAGAAGATAAAGAAGCTCAAGTTACCATTAGTGGTGACTAGATCAAAGAGCGGTGGGGCGCATATATTTTTATTTGTATTCGACCCAGTTCCCTCTTCTACGATGCAGAGGAAACTTAGGCAGATTTCAGCGGCTATCGGATTCGGACAGTCAGAGGTTTTCCCTAAGCAGACGAGTTTGCTGTTAGATAGAGGGGATCGCGGAAGCCCATTACAGATGCCATATTTCGGTGGAGAGGATTCACTTAGTTATGCGTTTAGTCCCACCGGAAACGTATTTACCCCAAAAGATTTTTTAGATTACGCAGACAGTATTGTTCTTACCGAGCAGGAGTTAGAGAGCTTAGAGGCGACCCCAGTTATAGAAAACTCGGAGTGGCTAGAACAGTCTCCTCCCTGCTTAGAGCATTTAGTTGCTCAAGGCTTTCCAAAGGGAATGCGTAATTCTGGGCTATTTAATGTCGGTGTTTTTCTGCGTAAGAAGTTCCCTGACGATTGGGAGAGGCGACTTGAGCAGATTAATCATGCTCACTTTACTCCTCCTTTGAGTGCTTCAGAAGTACTTGGGATAGCCAAACAGTTACACAAAAAAGATTATTTTTATAAGTGTAATGATCAGCCTATCGCGGGACACTGTAACAGTCCTCTCTGTAGAACTAGGAAGTTTGGTGTAGGAGCTTCCGGTGGCACTCCCTTGTTCAGTAATTTAACGAAACAGAACAGTGACCCGCCCATATGGTTCTTAGATGTCGAAGGGGGACGGTTAGAGTTAGAGACAGAGGAGCTTCTAAATCAGACTCGTTTTCAACGAAAATGTATGGACAGTTTGAACATCATCCCTCCTAAAGTAAGGGACGCTACTTGGAGACAGATTATCCAGCAGCTACTAGATAATCTGACTATTATAGAAGTTCCTAAAGACGCTTCTACGGAAGGACACTTTAATGAGTTGTTGGAGACGTTTTGCACAGAGCGTCCAGCGAGGGAGCGGGATGAGTTGCTACTGGGTAAACCTTGGTCAGACAAGGGACGCACTTATTTTAGATTGGCTGATCTAATGGATTTTTTACATAGAAAGAATTTTAGGGACTACCCTCGTAATAAGCTCACTGCTAAGTTGAAGAACCTAGGAGGAGAGTCTCACTTCTTTAACATAAAAGGCAAGGGAGCTAATGTCTGGCACATAAGCGAGTTTGAGGCTCAGTCTGAGCCACACACGTTGCCAGATTTTAATGATAGTGTTTTATAAGTGCTGTCCTCTCGTGTTCAAGTAATTCTTGGTCCTCCTGGGACGGGTAAGACAAGCACTCTTCTAGGATTGTTAGAGGAGGAGTTAGAGCGAGGTACAGCGCCAGAGCATATAGGGTTTTTTACTTTCACTAAGCAAGCAGTGCAAGAAGGTAAGAGCCGCGCTATGGCCTCGTTTGAGATTAGTAATCTTCAGCTGCCTTATTTCAGGACACTCCACTCTCTTTGTTTTTTACAGCTGGGTCTCTCGAAAGAGAGTGTTATGGGATCTTCCCATATTCACGATTTAAATGAGAAGCTCAACCTTAGACTCACAGGATCTATTAATTCTGAGGAGGGACATGTCTCTAGTGTGTCTAAAGATGATCGTCTACTGTTTATAGAAAACCTATCTCGTATGCGACAAACAACACTCACCGAGCAGTGGCATGACTCTGATGAGGCGGTTGGATGGTTTGAGTTAGAACGATTCTCTAAAGGTCTAAAGTTGTTTAAGGATGATCGTCTTCTAGTTGACTACACTGACATGCTCCAGCTTTTTCTCAATCGTGGAAGAGCACCAAAATTAGATGTTATGTTCGTAGACGAGGCACAGGATCTATCCCCTTTACAGTGGGCCGTGGTTCGTAAGTTATGTGATTCTGCAGATCGTATCTACATTGCAGGGGATGACGATCAGGCTATTTATCGGTGGGCGGGAGCGGATGTAGATTATCTAATCCGTAACTCTAAAGACGCGATGGTCCTCCAGCAGTCTTACAGGATTCCTAAATCTATTCACACATTGGCTGAAAGATGTATTGGACAAGTTGTATCTCGTGTCCATAAGAAATGGAATCCTAGGAAAGAAGTAGGGCACGTGTCTTGGGAACCGTCTTATGAATCTATAGACATGGAACACGGTGATTGGTTAGTCTTAGCTCGGACTAATTACTTGTTAAATTCTATTGAAGAACACTGTCGCTCAGAGGGATGGTTCTACAGAAGTAAAAACAAACCCTCTGTTTCGGATAGAAAGATAAAAGCAGTACAGAATTGGGAGGAGTTTAGGAAGGGGACTCCAATACCTCTCGTTGACCTTACCAAAATCTTAAATTATATAAAGGTTCGCGCACCCTCGTCCCTGAATAAAAAAGACTTTGATACCTCTATCTCATATGACGAGGCGCTACAGTTTATTCCGCAGTTGAAAAATGAGTATTGGTACGATGTATTCACAGGCATTAGTGTTTCTGAGAGAAGTTACATAAGAGCCATGTTGCGCAGAGGAGAAAAGATAACTAAAGATCCGAGAATCAAGTTATCAACTATCCATGCGGCTAAGGGTGGGGAAGCTGACAATGTCATCTTACTGACTGATCTCTCTAACAGAATCTATAAGTCATACCAAAGTAACCCTGACGATGAGTCACGGGTTTTCTATGTTGGGCTGACTAGAGCAAAAGAGAAGCTGTTTTTAATCGAGCCTCAAACGCAGAAGTATTTTCCTATTTAGTGCTTTACTTTCAAAATCGTCTTAAGGTAAAGTATTAAATACCCGTAGAAAGGAGAAGTTATGAATATTTTTGTCACGGACGTTTGTCCAGAGATTAGCGCACGCACTCAGTGCGATAAGCATGTTGTAAAGATGGTTTTAGAGTCTGCCCAGATGTTGTCGACCGCTTGGCGTATTTGCGCTCCCGAGGAGGCAGAGCGTAGACAGTTGTATAAGGCAGCGTATATGAAGCATCCCTGTACCCAATGGGTTCAGCAGTCTGCAAAAAATTACCGCTGGCTCTACGACCACTTCGTAGCGTTGTGCGATGAGTATTCGCATCGTTATAAAAAGACACACTCTTGTGCACGACTCCTCTCTGCCTTAGACGATATTCCTTACAGGGCTTCTTATTGTTCAGATTGGGGGTCTAAGGGAATCAAGTTGACCCCCTTCGCACAGGCCATGCCTGATCAGTACAAGAATGATTGCGCGTACACGGCGTACAGAAATTACTTAGTAGCAGAGAAAAGTCACTTCGCTAAGTGGGAAAAAGACCCCTCAAGAAAACCAACATGGTGGAATAACTAGATGGCCTCTATTAGAAAGACGCTCGAAGAGAATATAAACGACAGTAAAAATACCCGCATGGATATTGCGGGAGGGAATATGTTGGGTAACTGGCGTCCCGATGAGATTGCGCATATGACGCGCTACGACAAGTTGTCTTCACTCTGTATTGAGGAAGCTAAAAAGTTGAACAGACCCATACATGTCCTAGAGGCGGGATGTGGACAGTGCTGGGTTCTAAGGAATCTGTATAAGGCATACACCGTTAAAAAATCTGACGTTATTGGCAGTTACTTAGGAGTCGATATAGACCCTGCTGTTTTAAATGAGATTCCTGGATACCACAGTCCTACTGGGAAAATTACAGAGTCTGCTTGGTTCAGTAATTTTTCAGGATCAGTAAACATTCAAGATTTAACTACGTCTCCTAGATTCCACTTACCTGACCAGAGCATAGACTTTTTCTGGACGACAGAAGTTATCGAGCATATGGGCAAAGAGTTTGTTCCTGCATGGCTAGACGATGTAGACAGAGTTCTACGTCCAGGAGGACTGGTGTATGTCTCCACTCCGAATCACGACGGGTCTAACGATAAATTACCAGAGGACCACGTGTATGAGTGGGGGTTCGAAGAGTTAAAACAAGAACTCACCTCCAGATGGAGGCTGCAGTCTGTCGTAGGAACATTCTGTCAGTTACCGAAATTAAGGAAGGCGATGAGAGAGGACGAACAAGTTACAGGGGAACTCTGGGGTCCGGAGCAGTTTGAGATCTTAGAGGAAAGGTACGGTCGTCAATTTCTAAGAGTGGTCGCAGCTATTTTTTATCCAGAGGTTTCTAATAATTGCGCTTGGATTCTTAGAAAAAATGGATAAGAGCAGCATCTTCATCGAGCAAGAATTACAAAGATACATGTACTGGATAAGAGAGCGGGAGCAGATCAGGCTTAGAAAGGAGGAACTAAAACAGGAGCCTCCTTGGACCCAAGACGAGATTCTCGAGAAGTTTAAATTCTGCCAAGTATTTAGAGAGGACGACAGGACCACACGTTGGTTTAGGTCGCATATCCGTGACCCTCTAAAAGATAGCCCTGATGTTCTGATGGCGACAGTGGCTTTTAGATTTTTCAATCTAATTGAAACTGGTCGCACTCTGTTAGAACACGGACTACATATAAATTGGGATAGAGAAAAAGCTATCCAAGAGGTTAGGAAACAACCTCAGTGGGTAACAGGAGCTTACATCGTAAAAACCCCTAATAGGCTGGATAAGGTAAATGGAGTTGCAGAGTGTGTGAGCCATGTATGGGGCGCTAAAGAACGGATAGTCGAGGAACTCGAGAACATTACTTCTTTAGCTGAGGCATGGCGTTATCTTCTGCAGTTTCCATACATAGGCCCGTTTGTGTCTTACGAGCTGGTTTCTGATCTTAGGCACACTTATCTTTTAAGGGACGCAGAGGATATTTGCACATGGGCTAATGCTGGTCCTGGAGCGATGAGAGGGCTTAACAGACTTACAGGTAGAGACCTAAATTTTAGTAAACGTAGTTGGGACTGGAACGGAGAAATGCAAGCTCTATACCAGTGGTGTAACGAGTACTTAGATTTTAGTGAGTTTCATAGACCTTTTGAAATGCGAGAAGTAGAAGGAGGTCTGTGCGAGTTTGACAAGTACTCTCGTATTTACTACGGGCAGGGACGCACTAGAAGCGTGTATAACTATTCAGAGAAAGACCGTCCTCTAATCGAGGACATAGAGAAAGGAGAGAGCAGATGGGCACACTCAAACAAGAGCTTATCAACCTAGATAGTACGACAACAGAGTTTGTTCTATCAGAGTATGGAGAGTTTTTAGTTAGGTGTATGAAAGATCACTCTATACCTAACAGCTGGAGGGATGCCATAAATTCTATTTATCAGGCATCTAACATCTCAGGGAAGAGTCTCACTAAACTTCAGATTGAATTTATTCTTTTTGAAAACACAGAAAGTCTATACGAGGAGTAAGAAAACATTGTTTGTTATTAGAGGAGAGAATGTTAACGACGTTTTTCTAAGAGGAGTGGACTTCTTTAAAAGTGAAGTTAATTACAGAACCCAGCCTAGTCGGAACGGACTGACGAGAGAAGCATTAGAGCCAGTAACCACTGTTTATTCAAGACCATGGCAGCGGGTTCTTTTTAATGAAGCTAGAGACGCTAATCCATTTTTCCATCTGTACGAGGCTATTTGGATGTTAGGGGGGTCCGAGGATTTGAGAAAGCTCACGCATTTTAATTCAGGCATGGCTAATTTTTCTGACGACACTCTTACTTTGAACGGAGCTTACGGGTATCGCTGGAGAGACTACTTTCTGACAGACCAGTTAAAAACAGTCATACAGGTTTTAGAAAAAGATCCAGATTCGAGAAGAGCGGTCGTTCAGATGTGGGACTGTAATAATGATCTAGACAGTAATAGCAAAGATATCCCTTGTAACACGCACATCTATTTCAAGATAAGAGACGACAGACTTAACATGACGGTCTGTAATAGATCGAACGATATGATTTGGGGAGCTTATGGAGCTAACGCGGTCCATATGTCCGTCTTGCAAGAATTTATTGCATCCTCACTCAATGTCGGCATGGGGACTTACCACCAAGTGAGTGATAGTTTTCATGTTTATGAGAATGAGCAATGGGACAAGGTTAAACATCTTGGTATCAATGCTTTTCACTGGCCAGCAGAAAATGAGCCGTACCCCGTTTTGAGTCATTATCCTCTCGTTAACAAGCCCGATTGTTTTTTAGATGAGTGTTCCGCTTTTCTCGATCAGATTCCTCCGAGAAGGATTTCTGGTGTTCCAGAGGAGGTTGACACTTGGGGTCCGATATTAGTTGATGACTACATGAACTATTTTTTCCCAGAGGTATTAATTCCAATGGTTCATGCATATTTACAACACAAAAAGAGAAAGTATGAAGACTGTTACAAGTTTCTGGCGCAAATTAAAGCGAAAGATTGGCAGAGAGCCTGTGTTGAGTGGGTCACTAGAAGAGAGACCGCTTGGAGAAATAAGAATGGAAAGTAAGTGGGGCGAAATACGGGATATCGCTCAAAATGATATTCGTAGCCTAATCGAGTCCGAAAAATCTTACGGGGATTCTTGGAAGCGTAGAGGCGGCACCGGAGCTTTTATGATGCTGGCCCGTAAGTTCGACAGGATCGAGCAGCAGAGTGAAAAGTGTAACTACGATGTTTTTACAGCCGCATCGACGTTTACGGGAGAGGAGGGGTTACTAGATGACATTGGAGATCTGCGTAGATACTTATTGTTAGTAGAGCACCATATCCGATATACCCAGATCATTCCTACTAGAGAAGAGATAGTACACGCTTTGCAGAGCATAGAATCTCAAGAGGAGACGACAGGAGATGGTCCAACAGATCCCCTTGATACAGCCAGAGGTTAATTGGAGTCCTCCGTCCGTTCTACCTCATTTTAGTGAACACGAAACGATAGCTGTCGACTTAGAAACGTATGACCCTAATTTGAGAAAACGTGGTCCTGGATGGGCTACCTCGGACGGGTTTATTGTTGGAGTTGCTCTCGCTACTAAAGACTGGTCAGGCTACCTTCCCATGAGACATGAAGGGGGAGGGAACTTAGACGAAGAGATAGTTATTCGCTGGATGAAAAAGACTTTAGGAGGCCACAAGGGAACTTTAGTTTTCCATAACTCTTTGTACGATGTTGGATGGTTGCGGAGAGAGGGCATAGAACTAAGTTGCCGCATCCGTGACACGATGTTCGCTGCTCCTTTGTTGAACGAAAACAGACGTTCTTATTCTCTCGATAACCTAGGCAATGATTATTGTGGAGAGAAGAAGGATGAGTCTTTGTTGCGTTCAGCTGCTACCGCTTGGGGGCTAGATGCTAAGTCACAGATGTATGCATTACCCGCGTACTATGTGGGAGAGTACGCTGAACAAGATGCAGTATTGACCCTAAAGTTGTGGGACATTTTAAGTGAGCAGATTTGTGCTGAAGGGTTACAAAAAATCTATGACCTAGAGTGCGATTTAATTCCTCTACTTATCGAGATGCGTTGGAGAGGAGTCAGAATAGATATTGACAGAGCTGAGGAAGTTGCCGAGGAGCTTTCTAAAAGAGAGCAACAGTTATTAGTCGAGTTTAAGAGAAGGTTTGGAATCTCCGTAGATATCTGGGCGAGTGCTTCGATACAGAAAGCCTTCGACGCTAATGGGATCTGGTATCCACATACAGAGAAGGGGTCTCCTAGTTTCCAGGCTCAGTGGTTAGAGAATCACGACCACGCTCTCCCTAAGACCCTAGTAGCCGCTAGAAGGCTAAATAAGGCTCGAACTACCTTTATAGAGGGGATGGTCCTAGAACACGCTGTAGACGGGCGTATACACGCTGAGGCGCACCCTTTAAGGAACGATCTAGGTGGGACGGTAACGGGGAGGTTTAGTTACTCGAATCCGAATCTACAACAGGTTCCTGCGAGGGATCCAGAGATAGGTAAGTTGATTCGATCTCTCTTCTTACCGGAGGAAGGAGCAAGGTGGGGCGTGTTTGACTATTCCCAACAAGAGCCTCGAATCACTGTCCACTACTCCTCGATCTTAGGACTCCAAGGAGCGGATGAGGCGGTTCGGGCCTACTCGAATGAAGGAGCTGATTTTCACCAAATAGTTGCAGATATGGCGGGGATTCCTAGGAAGCAAGCTAAGAATATAAATCTAGGACTCACCTACGGGATGGGGCACAAGAAACTTGTGAGTGAGTTAGAAGTTAGTGAGGATGAGGCGCAAGCTCTTCTGCAGATCTATCACGATCGAGTTCCTTTTATTAGACAGATACAGGACAACTGTAAACGTGTCGCGGAGCAGCGGGGGCACATAACGACCCTCGGAGGAAGAAAGTGTCACTTTAACTTGTGGGAACCTGTATGGTCAGAAGGCAACGCGAAGACTCCGTTTCCGGAAGAAAAAGCCAAGGAGGAATATGGATCGAACTTAAAAAGATCATTTACTTATAAGGCACTTAACAAACTGATACAGGGATCGGCTGCGGACATGACGAAACTCGCAATGCGAGACCTCTGGAAAGAAGGGATGGTGCCACATTTACAAATTCATGATGAACTTGATTACTCGATCTTTAACGAGGATCAGGCACAGTTGGTGATAGATCGGATGTCTAATTGTGTAGAGATGAGGGTGCCATTAGTAGTCGATTACGAATCTGGAGAAACTTGGGGGGACGCCGAATGATGAAAATCAAAAGCCTGTCTGCGAAACAAATACAAATAAACGAGCGTTTTTACAAGAAGGTATGGAGCATGTATCTTCGAGGAATAAAGCAAGTAAAAATCGCCTCAGAGGTAGGAGTGACAAAACAGAGAATTTGTCAGATTATTTCAAGAATGAAAGAGGGGGAGGGAGATTATTACTATAAACATAGACAAAGAAACACTTCTGAGTGAGATGTTTGCTCAGCTAAAGGGAGCACTCGAGGAACTCGAGATCGACCCTGAGATCGATCCTGTGAGAACTGCTGAGTTTTTACTTTTCTTTTCAACATTGAACTTACTCGAGTCATTGGACTATGACATTGAAGAAATGGAGAGACAGGTCTCCCTTATTGTTCTATGGGCGAAAGAAACTTTCGAAGATGATGAATCAGCCACCAGACATTAAGTACCTATGGCGAAAGAAGCAGAGCTTTGGAAACTAATAAGAAAGAACTTTCCTAAAGAGGCTCATGTACAACGGATCGAGACAGGGGGGACAGGAAGAGGTGTCCCCGATGTAAACTATTGTCAAGAAGGGAAAGAGATATGGATCGAGCTTAAATCAATCAAGGGAAACAAACTGACATTAAGCCCGTTTCAGATGACTTGGATTCACAACAGGATAAGAAGCGGCGGTAACTGTGCAATAGTAGTGAGAAAGGATAAAACGATAAAAGTTTTCATACCCGAAGGTCTTGAAGAAATACAAGAGCTTACTTGGAACAGTGATGCACAGTTAAATTTAGATTCTCCCTACGACTGGCCAGTATTGTTTAATTTTCTGTTATCGTCTTTTTAGTGCTTTACTTTCGCGTTGGTCCTAGGTACCTTATAAAAGGTAGCGCGGTAACGAGAAGCACTACCAGAAAGCAGAAAGAAACTAACTAGGAGACCATTATGGTTGCAAATATAGATTCGTTTGCCTACACAGGCGAAATGCCTTGGCATAGAGAAGGGGTCCAAGTAGAAAATGACCTCACCCCCCACGAGATGATGAAGGCTGCAAAGCTAGATTGGACGGTAAGTACTTACCCCATAGCTGCTCTTCTGCCTGACCCACAGGAGGAGGGTAGTTACAGTGAGGCGGTAATGCACCCTAATCGTGTTGCTCTTATGCGAGACGATAGAGAGGCAGCATTTCTTGGTATCTGTTCTTCAGATTACAAGCCTATACAAAACGAGCGCATCTTCGACTTCTTTAAGAAGTTCTCTGAGTATGCAAACATCACGATGGAGACCGCAGGTAGCCTACGTGACGGTAGAGACATCTTTGGTCTTGCTAAGTTGAACGATAACTTTGCACTTCCTGGTGGCGACGAGCTAAAAGGTTATGTGTTATTTCACCAGCCCCACGAGCCTGGATACGCTATGTCTATACGAGACACAGAGGTACGGGTTGTTTGCTCTAACACCTTACAGTTTGCGTTATCAGGAAACGCTACCAGCCAGTACAGGATGAGTCACCGTTCAGTATTTGACTCTGTGCGTGAGGAACAGGCGCTTAAGACGATGGGCGCTGTATATGAGCGTCGTAAAGAGTTTAAGGAAGCCGCTGAGTTCTTGTCTAAGACCAAGGCTAAACACGATAACGTCGTTGACTTTGTTGCAAAGTTGTATAACCCGAAAGCTCTTGAGGACTATAACCCTAAAGAGGGACCGCTCGTTGACTTCCTTAACCCCACCGCTAAGACGGTGCTAGAAGCCCTTGAGAGTGCTCCTGGAGCCGAGACCAAGTCTGCTAAAGGAACGTGGTGGGGCGCAGTTAACGCCGTGACTTTCCTAGAGGATCACTTACGTGAGGGTGAGAACAAAGTTTATAACGCTATGTTCGGTAACACCTCAGCAGCTAAAAACAGAGCACTTGATCTTGCTATTACTTATGCGAAAGCAGCGTAATGGCGGAGTTGCATAAGTTGAAAAATGCTGTTGTCCTCGACAGAGAGCTGATCAGTGACGTGTGGTATTTTTTGCATCGACTCAGCGATCCGGATTTACTTAATAAAGAGTTATCGGATTTCGAGTCTTTGCAAAAGAAGGGGCAGGACATTTGTGTTGCCCTTTCCCACCGCATGGCACAACAAGAGTGCCCACTTTCCGATACTACTAGAGCTTGGCAGTGGGTTCAAAAACTAGAGACAGAGGGTAATAATTATGTCCCCGAATGAAGAAGAGTACCTCGAAGAGTTTGTAGTGGAATACGATATTCCACTGCCTACGGATATGCGTTCAAATTTCAAGTACCCGTGGCACCGACTAGATAAGGTCGGTGCCACTGTGTTTTTTACACCTAGCGGTGAACAAGACACTACTAAGAAACTCAAGAACAGACTCACACAATCTTTGAGTACTTATAAATCCAAACACGCAGATTTTAATTCTGTCTGTCGTGTTGTGTTAGAAAACGAACGAAGTGGAGTACGAGTATGGAGAATACCGACACAGACAGCTTCCGTCAAGGATGGAGCGTCGAAAGACAGTTAAAAGAAGAAACTAAACGTCTTCGATTCGAGTTCATGGCGATACACGATGCGTTGGTTGATACTGAGAACCTTATCAAACGAGAGTTACCCGCTTTAGAGGATGCCTTACAAACATTAGATTTTTGGGCTTTCGAGCGGAATTTAGAAGTTGATATAAGGAAGCTCCCTTTTTCTACGATAAATTATTTATCAGCAGTAGAAAAAACCATTGAGCAGCTCAAAAGTGTCGAAGCAGAATTAGCAATGAACGATGAGTACGAGAGCTATAGCTGGCCGTCCTCGCGTTAGTGCTTTACTTTCCTAACTTTCGCGGTTAGGCTTTAAATATAGCGGGGGCATACCGCCCCCGTGATAGAAAGGAGAACCACATGGCGATTGCCAAAACCAAACCTTCACGACCCCGTAAGTCAGCAGCAGCTACTAAAAAAGCTGCTCCAGCGAAACGAGCTTTGATGAAGGGCATAAAAGTTGTTGTGCCAGAAAAGAAAGGCAAGGGTGCGTGTTACGCATACACAGGAAAAAAGTTGAGCGAGGCAAAGAGAAAAACTCCGCAGTTCGTAGCTTTGATCACCTCGATGATGGATATTGAGGATAAGAGTTTTAACCAGAAAAACTGGTCTTGGAAACAGCTCTTAGACTTAGGTCATTCAGAGGGCCACATTACAATGCCTCGTGCGAAAGATGTTGAGAAACAGAAAACACGTATTTGGAATTGTTATAAGAAAGCCCTTCTTGAAGAGGGCTTCATCGAGACTGTGAAGTAACACAGAGTCAGCGCGGGAGATTTATCTCCCGCCTAGACTCGGGGAGGAAAGTATGATTCCACCAGAAGAAGACGAAGACAACGGTTGGTTGCCAGACGAAGAATACTCAGTAGCACAAGCATTAGCTATGGGATCAATTTTTTTGCTGCTTGCCTACTTGATCGGATTTCTTCAATGAGTTAGATGGATAATCCTCCCAAAGAAAACGACTACATCAGATTTGCGATGAGAGACTGGACAGGAAAAGTCATTAAAGTTAACGAAGATGGTACTTTTTTGGTTCAACCATACAGTGAGCCTATCAAGGTTCTTCCCTCGCAAATCATCAAAAGAAAGCCTGACTTAACGAGGAGAGAGTGAGTGGATATTAGAGTAACTTTAGCGGATAAACTATTTCCCAGATGGGTCACTGATGAGTTTATGTCAGAGTTGATACTCGAGATCGAGGACATGAGTGATCTAGAGAACAACCTTTCAATTGAGGTTACAAGAAACCCTGACAGTTACCACCATAGCTACATAGTAGCTGAAGGTAATGAAAATTCTGGATACGATATTTTTCTTGCCATTGAAAACTTGATAGACGAGATTCTTGATAGAGAAGAATCTGCTTCGTCCAGTAGAGAATGCGTTTTGTGTGGCGATGAGATTGAAGTCCAGGAGAACGGTTGGGAGGGGGGCCATAACGCGCAGCCGTTAGCTGACGGACAGTGTTGCAGTAGTTGTAACGGATTAGTACTTCTCGCTAGGATAGACCAAGCACAATCTTCTTCGTCGCTTTAGTGCTTTACTTTCCCGTTAATCTTAGGTACTTTAATAGCGCGTAGGTAGTACGCGACTAAACAGAAATTAGAAAGGAGACGACGTGACAGATTTTCATAGACCGCTGATCAGATTTAGTGAGACAGCCCTTAAGATGAGAGTGTTCGAAGAGCACTTACAGTCATTAGGTTTTAGCGAGCGATTTTCCAATGCACTACGCTCATTTATGGAGGAGGCGCATGCAGAGTTGCGCATCTCTGGAGATTCACTTCCCGAGGATACTTTGAGAAGATACCACGAGGTGGTTAGTCTAGCCGCTACTTACGGTACGTGGCACCCGACAGCGTCTCGCATTGATAATGATCTAGGTGCTTTTACAGAGAGTAACAACAAAGTTCGTAACCATAACTTCGACTGTTGGTTGCTCGATAAACGTGATCAGGCTAACGAGAGTAATTACTCTGAGGCAAAACTTGTCGCACAAATTGATAACTACCGGAGAGATACCGGACTTCAGAATTTGGGGTAGTTTGCATCAGGCGAGTGCGAGCGTCAGGTGTGTGTGGAGCCTTACCTCTCCACCCCGAACGAGAAATAGGTCGAATGAAGTGGTCGCCCCAGTTCATCAACACGTCCCAATTCGACCGACTCGCACACTCATTCTTTAGAAAGGAGAACTATGTGGAAGAAGTACTTATGAAAACATCTCTCCGCGATGTTGTTGCAGAGATTAACAAAAACCTATTGCCCGTGAGAAAATTAGTCACGGCATTTGAACCTCATTATGAGTTCTTACAAGTGAATACTCATTATTATGCCAGCGACGAGATTGACCAGTGCTTGGGGGTAAACACGGTAGACTGGTTTGCCAAAGATGAAACAGATGTTTCTTGGCAACCAATCAAAGTTGAAAAATACATAAAGGAAGGTGATGACATCAGGTTCCTTGAAAGCCCCGCCCCGTTAAAAGAGTCAGACATAAAGAATTTCAAAGACGACGGATTAATCTCCGTAGATTTGCAATACGGTGAGTATTGCTCGATAGGGTTTTTTCTTATGACCGCTTCAGGATTACACACGGTAAAAGAGAAGTTTCCCGACATATACCGTGGATTAACGGAGGAGACGGTTATACAGATTAACAGACAAGACGGGAGATCATTCCCCGATAAGTTATACCCCGCGAGATACCGTTGGAGTGAGACCAAAGATGTCGTGCTCGAGGACAATAACATGGTCTGGTGGTTTTACGAGTACGACACAGAGGGGTTATGTCTGATTCCCCAGGAGCAAAACCTGCAAAGACCTTATGCACACTGCTCGTGCTGCTCAGGCTTGGAAGATGGTTCTCAACTCCGCCGATTGAATGTGAGGCTCGACTTAATGAAACCAATCTTCGAAAGGATCAACCTTAACAGCATATTGACCATGGGAGGTTGGTAAATGTTAGACATACATAAAAATATTCCACTTCCTTCAAAAGGAGGAAGAGGGACCAGCGAGCGCGTCATTGAGTTTCATGAAACATTAAAAGTCATGGAGGTCGGTGACAGCGTTGTGTTCTCTTCGAACGAATCAGTAAAAGGAGAGCACTTTAGACATGTAGCGAAACGATATGGTTACGAACTAACCCGTCGAAAGTCGGAAGACGAAACGACAATTCGGTATTGGAGGGTAAAGTAACATGGAAGTTGAAATTTGGACAAAGCCGGATCTGAAAGACTGGTGGGGCATACGCCCTGCTGGGAATCATAGCAAGACAAGGCGAACAGGTTGGATACGTCGCCAACAAAACGCCCCGACACCGACTTATTTGATGAAGATCTATAACGCTCAGTTCGTAAGCGAAGGGATAGTTCGTGGCGCAATAACTGATTGCAAAGCATTTTCGTCTTTGAAAGAGGCGAAGGAATTTATCTACGAATACTTTGAAAATCTCAGCAGTGAGGATGAGTGGAAGTATTTAGGCCGTCGAAACAAACAAGCAGAGGAAACCCATGCGCAATCATAATGGACAGACCCCACAAGAAGCCGCTCGAGCACAAGTGCTCGACATGATCGAGACGCTCGCCCAAGCAGACGAGGACCACAATCCATACGCTGAGACCCCATCGTTTAACGCTTCAAAGCGTAGACACCTTGCACGCCTTTACTACAAATTAGGCGACCAGTGGAAGTTTGATCTTGGCGCAACCTTAGAAACATAGATTCCTCCCTGCGCCGTCGCCTTAGTGCTTTACTTTCCGGTTAATCCTAAGTACCCTATAACTACGGGCCTTTAGGCCCGTAGATTTTTAACCATAGAAAGGAGAACCGTGTGAATACCCTCACAGACAAAATACAGTACAGTGTTGATTGGAATATATACCCAACACTATACAGCGATTTTTATCCACACCGAGTCGATAAAGACGAGACGTTTCCACAATGGCTACAAAACAACGTCAAGATTGAATACTTCGAACCAGCGGTGCTTATCCGGACTGGCGCAAAGTACGCGACACAACTTGAAGACGTAGATGAAGACGGATACGTCTATTGGTACTGGACGCTGATGGACGCCGCCGTAGAGCCACTCTGCGAGGAACCCTGTCAAGAAGATTGGAACAGCCTATTCGGGCACTTGACTAACGAAGATTGGAAAAAGCGCGAAACAGACGATAACTACTACTAACCCACTAGTTAGGAAGAACTATGGAACTTAAAAATATAACCCTACAGGACATCACGCACACCGGAAAGATTAGAGACTACAGTCTTAGTGCCGAGTTGATAGAGCTGCTGGAGAAAGAGCATAATTACAATTACGATAAACCCGAGCCGAGGCACGATATCGAAGATTTAGAAGACGACGATATCGACCATTGGGGGATTAATTTAATAGATCCCGAATACAAAATACCTACCGAAATAGTTCCCGCGACTATTTGGTACGAACAGTGTGAGAGCTGGGACGCAAACCAGTGGATGGTAGTTATGTGGATGTGTCCGAAAACAAGGATCCAACGCATGACTGCACTAATCTCAGATAGCCATTGCTATATATACACTGTACGAATTCTTTAGAAAGGAGAACCGTGTGAGAAATTTACTACGAAGGAATAAACCGTCCTCAGATTATCAGCTGGCGACTTTTCAGCTCGCCAAAAGAAAGCTAGGCGATAACCTATACCAGGATTCAGCAAGGCATACAAAACGCAACCGCTTGGTCGCCCGACAATACGCCCCAGTGGATACTTTGCAGATTCGCGCCGAACTGAAAGATGTGCTTTCCGAACTACAGCGCGAAGGTATGGTGCCAGTTTACGAATGGCAAAGAGACTGCGACCAATGCGAGGGCGATTCGGTGAGCCTGATACCTGCAACAGTTATGGCCTACGTCCAGTATGAGGAGAGCATATTTAGCCACGCAGAGGGACCAGCTCGAGTCTATCCGATTAGTTACGAAGAATACGCAGAGTACAAACCATATTTCTGTGACCGCAGAGCACACCAATACAACTACTAGAAAGGAGAACCGTGTGACACCCTTAACGAAAATACTAATTGAGACCGATTGGTCAATGATGTACCGACGGCTATACGAAAAACTTTACCCAATACGACTGAATAAGTCGCAAGTATTTGGCCACTGGGTACAGCAAAATGTAAAGATCGAATACTTTAGCCCAGCGATGGTGGTTAGGACGGGTAGCCACGAAGGAGAGCCAGTGAAGATCAGGTATTGGGTCTTACGGAGTGACGGCTATATTATTGAGTGTGACGTGGACGATTATATCGACCCGTTAGGACAACATTTAGATCGTGAAGATTGGGAACGAGAAGACAAAGAAGCACTTTAGAAAAGAGAACAGTGACTAGCCCGCCTCGAGCGGGCTTTTTTT
>CEOA01068333.1_pt1 | contig 21837 bp, 27 predicted proteins | sample 530251 | NCBI WGS metagenome assembly CEOA01 (sample SAMEA2619838, study PRJEB7988) | marine metagenome | biome: marine biome (ENVO:00000447); feature: surface water layer (ENVO:00002042); material: "saline water (ENVO:00002010), including plankton (ENVO:xxxxxxxx)" | depth 5 m
GAGGCCGCTTATAGTGGGCTTCCAATTATTGCTCCCGGCTGGTCTGGACAAGCAGATTTTCTATATGCTCCGTTCAAAACAACTTCTAAGAAAAGTAAGAACAAGCGTAAGGCTTACTTTGCCGAGGTGGACTACACACTCGGCCCAATTCAGCAGCACGCAGTGTGGCCCGGTGTATTAGAGAAGGATACCATGTGGTGTTACCCGACTGAAGGTTCATTTAAGATGCGCCTTCGACAGGTCAGAAAGCACTACGACAAGTGGCTAGCAAAGGCTGAGTATCTACAAAGTTGGGTGCGTGAAGAGTTTAGTTGGGATAAGAAGCACAAGAATCTTTCCTATATGATTAACACTCCGGACCCAGCGCTTACAGTTTCGGTAGAAGAACTACCAAAGATTTCCATCATTACCTCTGTTTATGATGGAGACGAATATATTAGACCGTTCTTGGAAGATATTACAAGACAGACTATCTTTGAAGATAAGTGTGAACTTATTTTGATAAACGCTGCCTCGCCCGGTAGCGAAGAAGAAGTTATTCAAGAATACCTAGAAAAGTATCCAGACAATATTGTTTACAAGCGCCTTGAAGAAGACCCCGGTATTTACGGAGTGTGGAATATGGGCGTTGAGATGTCTTCTGGTGAGTATCTTACCAACGCTAACCTAGATGACCGAAAGGCAATCAACTCGCTTGAGAGACACGCTAGAGAGCTTTATACGAACGATGACGTAGACCTAGTGTATGCTGACATGGCAATCACAGACAAGCCTAATGAAACATTTGAAAACAATAGTTCGGAAGGTCGTCGCTATAATTTCCCACAGTTTAGTTTAGATAATCTTAAGATGTCAAACATGCCTCACGCTTCACCGATGTGGCGTAAAAGTTATCACGATAGATATGGTGAGTTTGATGCGAAGTACAGGTCTGCTGGTGACTGGGAGATGTGGTTAAGAGGAGCAAGTCAGGGAAGCAGGTTTAAGAAGATTAGCTCGATTCTTGGCTTATACTATTTTAATCCTACTGGAATTTCAACAAACCCAGAAAACTTTAGCTGGAAAGAAGACGAAGAAAGAGAAATTTTTAAAATGTATAGAAACTCTACGACAGAGCAACAGTCTTCGGTAATTTTATGATACCAGTAGCGTCAGTTGTGACTCAAAAAACTATATCAGAATTTATTTTGTTAAAAACTAGCTTTGAACAATATCACAAGTGTCATTGGTTTTTATCATGTGACAAAGTTGCGTATGATAAATTTTATAATTTAAAAAACACAACTTGCCTAAACGTTATAGATACTGATGATTGTGACCATAATATTAACGACGAAGTTAAAAAAGATAATTGGATGAAAGTGATGATGACTAAGTTTGACGCTTGTTATAAGTCACTTGAAGAGTATGGGCAGGTATTATTTTTAGACTCTGATATGGTGTTTGTTAACCCTCTGGAAAATGAGGTGCTTGAGTTGTTCAACAATAAAAATATCGACGCTGCAATATGCCAACACATGACAAACAACTGGCAGGTTGAAGCTCAACACGGCTTGTATAACGGTGGGATGTTTCACATAAAAAATAAACATTTTCTTGATACATGGCATCAGTTGTCAGTAGATTACAAAAAGTATGGTTTTTATTTTGAACAGCAGCCGCTGGAGTTCGTTCAAAGAAATTATGTTTCTTTAAATCTGCCAATCAACTATAACATAGGATGGTGGAGGTTTAACAATCACTCTACAAAAAGCAGGCTAGACAAGTTGCACGTTAAGGATGATAGAGTTTGGTTTGGTAACAGGCCAGCAGTTAACTTTCATGTTCACACAAGCCGAGAGTTAGAGTATGAAAATTTTGGACAATTTTTGGTGGACAAAATAAAGGCACTTTTTTTACAAACTGAAAACAAAAATTATAAAATTTTGTTGGAGCTTTTGAATGGCAATTGAATTGCTTGGCACTGATTATGGAGGTTGGCTTGTAAATCTGGACCTTATTCCTCGCGGCTCAACCATAATATCTGCTGGCGTTGGTGAAGATATTAGTTTTGACTTGGAACTTATAGAAAGGCTTTCTTGCAACGTGGTTGGCATAGACCCAACCCCAAAAAGTCACAAGTTTATTGAATCTCAAACAAATTTACACAATTTTTATTTGCTAAAAAAAGCCCTTACACACGCAAATGATGATATCATAAGGTTGTTCTGTAACACAAATCCAGATCATGTGTCGGAGTCAGAATTGCCCGATCACAATTCAGTCTCAAAATATGAACATCACCTAGCAGAAACAATTGATTTGCCTACTCTGTTTAAGACATATGATAATATTTCTGTCATTAAGATGGATATAGAGGGCTCAGAGTACAGTGTCATAGAAAACTTAAAATACATACCGGAATCTGTTAGGCAGATTTGTGTTGAATTTCATCATTTTTGTTCGGGTAAGACAATAGAAGACACAATTAGATGCATTGAACTTATTAAATCATTTGGTTTTGTCGAAATGTATGAAAAATCAAAATATAAAAAACTAGCTGAGGTTACTTTAACAAGATGAAGACATTTTTCTTCCACGCCGGGTTTCAACCCTACCTAAAGACCACAATTGAACAAGCTTCAAGGAAAAATGACGTTGTGCTTATTGGTGATAACGACAATGAACATCTTGGTAATCTTAATAACGTAAGGCATATTCACATCAACGAGTGTTACCAAGACATAGAAAAGTTTCTAAAGTTGTATAAACATATGCACACCGGAGGTCAAAAATTTGAAGAATGGTGTTTTATTCGCTGGATTGCAGTTAGGAATGCTGCCAAAATGATGAAGTGTGATGATATATTTTACGGAGACTCAGACAATTTAATATTTTCTAATCTGTCTGATGTTTATAGTGCAATTGGAAAACCAAATCTAGCTTTGGCTATCCCCAAAAAACAACCATATTTTAGACAAGCTGCTACTGGTGAAGTATCATATTGGTCGTTGGGCATGTTAGATAAGTTTTGTAATTATTTAATAGAAATGTACAATGATTCATTTGAATTTCGAAAGCTTTTGGAAAAGTGGAATTATCACAAAAATAATAATCTACCCGGTGGTGTGTGTGACATGACAGCGTTGTGGCACTTTACTAGAAGAAACAAGGCCATGATAATTACCAACCTACTACCGGATGGCACAAGTTTCGACCACAGTATAAACAATCCAGCGAACTATTACGATGATGAATATAAATTTTCTAATGGTGTAAAAGAGATAGAATTTATAGATAATAAGCCGTATGGATACAATCTAAGGCACGATAAGAAAGTAAGGCTTCACAATTTGCAGTTTCAAGGTAATTCTAAAATTTTAATAGATAAATATAAAAGGCTATAATGCTACAAATATATGAAGTACAAAATTTTGATGTTGTTGATGACCCTGTAAAAACAGAGGAAACAATTTATAATCAACTTTTAGACAATAAAAATCAGATATATACAGATCATGTTTATGTTGCGATGCCTTTAGCTTGGAATATAAACCACAGAGGAGTTGGCTGGGTACAGGCCGTAATTAACAAAGTATGTCACGATCTAAAAGGAAGAAAGTTATTTTTTGTTTGCCAGCATATACAAGTTAAAAATTTAAACTTTAACGGGCACACGGTTTTTACACCACACGCAACAGTTTTTGATTCATATTTACCAATACCACACTATGCCTGTAGTTATGATACGTCACTGATAAAGCCATGGGATGAAAGAAGATACACTTTTAGTTTTGTGGGCGCCTTCACAACCCATCCGGTGAGGCAGAAAATTTTTGATATTTTTAGCAAAAGGGCTGATTGCTATGTTGTGGATACGGGCGGCTGGCATTTTGAATCTAGTCCGACTAGACAAGAGGAGAATCGCCGCCGATATGTAGAAATTCTAGGGGACACGAAGTATAGTCTATGTCCTCGCGGAACAGGCCCTAGCACTATAAGAATGTGGGAAGCCATGGCAATGAACTCATGGCCGATTGTTATTAGTGACCACTTGAAGCTGCCCTCTAGAATGCCACTACAGAATAAAAACTGGTATAGAATGTTAGAAGAAATGAATGCCACTTCGGCTGACTTGCCTTCATATGACAATCAAGAATATTGGGAATGGTTTTCAAACGACAATCTTTATAAGTCAATAACTTTATTATTGTAAAAATATTTTCAAGTTACAAAACTAAAAGCTAATAAAGGAATGCAAAACGCATGAAGACTAATTATAAAATTCCCTACGTCTCCCCGCTTTTATCTCTACAAGGAAAAGTGGCTATTGTAGGCGCTAGCGGTAATTTATTAAATTCTAAACTGGGAAATTTGATTGATTCGCATGACGAAGTGATTAGGTTTAATCGTTCCCCTACAGATGGGTATGAACAGGATGTTGGTGGTAAAACAACCTTGAGAGTGGTGAACAATCACGTCTTTAACAATAATGATATAAAGAAAATGGGGTATTCTAATTCACCTCCAAATTTTGTTAGAGACCTAAGAGACAGCAAAATCTTATATACAGCACCGGATCTTGGGCCGTGGCTTAACAGACGCTCCAATACGCACAACAGTAACGATTTGTATTTGTTCGAATATAATTCCATTCCAGAATTGAAAAAATACTTTTTATATAATTCAACACAAAATTTACAAGTAGGAACCATTGCGGTGCTCTTAAGTGTAAAAGCCGGTATTCAACCTAATCTTTTTGGTTTTGATTTGGAACCTGTGCCAAGGACTCATTATTACCAAGACAGACCAAAAGAATGTAGTCCATGTCACAATGCTACTGAAGAACAAAAGCTAATATCTAGATTAATGACAAGTAAATTATTAAACGTAATAAATTCAAAAATATGATTTGACAAGGCTTACTTTTGGTGCTATAATAGTAGTATAACAAAGAGCAATTTAAATTTGCTCACAAATAGCACAAAGAGGTTAAAATGAGTGATGTTTTAGTGATTGCCGAAATAGGCATCAATCATAACGGAAGCATTGAATTAGCGAAAAGATTAATTGACGAGGCAAAGTCTGCTGGCTGCGATGCCGTTAAATTTCAAAAGAGAAGTGTGGAACTTGTCTACACTCCAGAGGATCTAGATAGACCTAGAGAGAGTCCTTTTGGTAAAACTAATCGAGAACAAAAATTAGGTCTTGAATTCTCTAAAGAAGAGTATGATGAAATTGATTCACACTGTAAAGAAGTAGGAATCGAATGGTTTGTATCTTGTTGGGATCTTGAGAGTCAAGAATTTATGAGACAGTATAATCATAAATATAATAAGGTTGCTTCGCCAATGCTTAGAGTTACTCCGCTTCTACACAAGATTGCTGAGGAAGGAAAATACACGTTTATTTCAACTGGTATGAGTACTTTAGAAGAAATTGATGCGGCAGTACAGATTTTTAGATCACATGATTGCCCCTTTGAATTGATGCATTGTAACTCTTCGTACCCAATGAACAATGAAGAGGCAAACCTAAATGTTATGGCTACACTACGCGAAAGATATGGAGTAAAAGTTGGTTACAGCGGTCATGAGAGAGGGGTGCAAATTTCTTTAGCAGCCACCGCCCTCGGTGCTACTAGTATTGAGCGCCATATCACAGTTGATCGCTCAATGTACGGTTCCGACCAATCAGCATCTTTGGGCCTATCTGGATTAAACATGTTGGTCCGAGACATTAGAACCATATCCGCTGCCCTTGGGGATGGTGTTAAGAGAATCTATGACTCTGAGATGCCCGCCCGTGAAAAACTGTCTACACCTTATTGGTTCCAAAACTACAATGACAGCACTAAATAATAAGGTAGCATTAGTTACTGGTGCCACCGGCGGCCTTGGTCGTTCAATAATCAACAAGTTGACTGCTTCCGGTGTTAAAGTCTTTATAACTGGGCGTAATGCAAACATTTTAAAGCAAATAGAACAATCAAATAAATCTTGTTTAGGATCTAAATGTTTAGATCTTCAAAACACGTCCGATATAAAAAGACTGGCGGAAGAGGTCAAGCCAGATATTTTAATTAACTGCGCCGGCGTCTTTCCAGTATCGAAAATAGAAGACACAACAGAGGAGACTTTTAATGAAACGTTCAATGTTAATGTTCGTGCCCCGTTTGTGATGATGAAAAGTGTTATCCCACATATGAAAAATAAGCAATGGGGCAGGATTGTTAATATCGCGTCTTCATCTGCATATGCTGGTTTTGCTAACACTTCTGTTTACTGCGCCTCTAAACACGCGTTATTAGGTCTTACCAGATCTGCATATTCAGAACTAAAAGAACATGGGATAAGAGTTTACAGTTTTTCACCGGGATCCATAAAGACAAAAATGGGAGAACTGGTGCAAGGTCAAGACTACGATACCTTTATGGAGCCAGATGAAATTTCTGATTATATTGTTAACACCATAAAATATGATGGTAATATGATAGCTGAAGAGGTAAGACTAAATAGGATGTTTGTGCAGTGAGTATATTTTCTGTTGAGAACAAAATATGCCTTGTAACAGGCGCGGGAAGAGGTATAGGTTATGAGTTGGCCAACGCGCTTTCCCAATCGGGGGCGATTGTGATTGGCGCCGACATATCATTTCCAGAAAATGAATACGCTTTGTCGCACCGGTTTAGTTTAGATTTAACTGATTTGAAATCTTTAAAAACCATATATGATTTTGTAGAAAAAACTCACGGAAAACTAGACGTGTTATTAAATTGTGCCGGCATAACTATACCACAAGAAGGTTCATATTGCTTTGAATCTTGGCACAAGACATTCGCTGTGAATATTGATGTTCCATTTAAGTTAACAACCAAATTAGTGCCACTCTTGGAAAAGTCCTCAACGCCAAGCGTTATCAATATAACAAGTTTAAACGCCTCCCTAGCGTTCCCTAATAACCCAGCATATGTAGCTTCCAAGACTGCTCTGGCAGGATTAACTCGATCTATGTCATTAGATCTGGGTTCAAAGAAAATTAGAGTCAATGCCATAGCACCCGGATACATTAAAACAAAAATGACGGGTGAAAGCTGGACTAATCTAGACAAGAGGGACGCTCGCGCTCGTAGAACTGTACTGAACAAGTGGGGTACTCCCTCTGATCTTATTGGGCCAACGTTATTTTTAGCGTCTCCTGCCTCTTCTTATATCACTGGGCAATCACTATTAGTAGATGGTGGCTGGTCAATCAAAGGTTTATAAAATGGAAAATATTAATTTTGTCCCTAAAGGATGGGGATTTGAAAAATGGATTGTTAATTGTGAAGAGTATTGTGGAAAATTGCTTTACTTTGTTAAAGGTAAGCGTTGTTCATGGCACTATCACATTTTAAAGGACGAAGTATTTTACATTCAATCTGGTAGGATGCTAGTAAAATATTCAGATGAAGATAACTTAAATAACGCTAACGAAATAGAATTAGGACCCGGAGACAGATTTCATGTTTATCGAGGCCTGCGGCATCAAATGTACGCCCTAGAAGATACAGAGTTATTTGAGTTTTCAACACAACATTTTGATTCTGATAGCTACAGAATAAAGAAGGGTGATTAATGATTATATATGTCGATATGGATGAAACAATCTGTTTTTATAAGGGCGATCGTAAGTATCCTGATGCTGTTCCTGATCTTAACAGAATTGAACAAATTAATAAATTATATGATGAAGGTAATAAAATTACCTATTATACTGCTCGCGGCGCACAAAGCGGCATTGATTGGAGAGAGGTAACAGAAAATCAATTGAAGTCATGGGGTTGTAAATACCATGGTTTAAGTGTGGGAGAAAAGCCACACTATGATTTGCTAATATGCGATAAAGCAATTAACTCAGAAGACTTTTTTAGAGGTGAGAAGTGAATTTAGATAAAATAAGAGAAAAAATAAAAGGACCTGCATTTGCCATCATAACTCCTTTTACAGAGAACGGCACTCATGTTGATTGGCCCGCTGTTGAACAGTATACTAAATTTTTATATGAGGGTGGAGCAAAAGTATTTTATGTGATGGGCTACAATAGTAGATTTAGTATCCTATCTGACATTGAAATTATGCAATTGAATGAGGTAGTTACCCGAACTGTGAAAAGCTATAACGATGACGATTGTGTTGTAATTGTGGCAGATCCGCTTCATTGCTCGACGCAAACATCTATTGATTTTGCCAAGCACGCTGAAATGATTGGTGCAGACGTTATTTCTCTGATATTTAGAGAGAAAGTATATTTTGAAGAGCAAGTTTATAATCACTACAAAGAAGTTTCAGAAAACTGTAACGTTGGAATCTTAATTCACGAAATGCCTCTTAACAATGGCATCCCCGGTCAGCCACCACGCATTGATTGGTCTTTGGAACTCTTAGACAAAATTGCGGATCTAGATAATGTGATTGCCATTAAAGAAGATGCTAAAAAGGATGAGTACACAGATAAGGTTTCAAGAAAACTATGTGATCGATTAGCTGTTATTACATCTGGATATGGCATGAAACAATGGATGAAGTTTACTCCTCATGTTCACAGTTGGCTATCAGGGACTGGAGGCTTTAATCCATCTATTGAGGTTGATTTTTATGAGGCTTGGAAAAATGGTGATTCTGAAAAATGTAATCATATCATAGAAAAAGTAGAATTGCCCTTTAACACAATTAAAGATAAGTTTGGTTGGCATCTTGGCATCAAATCTGCCATGGATGTTATGGGAGTTATGAGTAGGCAGGAAAGAATGCCATTGCAGCAATTACCAGACAATGATTTTCGTGAGCTAGAACAAATGATGGATGATATTTCTAGCGCCTCACCATACCTCACTAGGAGTAAGAAATGAAAAGACTGGCAGTGATCCCTGCTCGCGGCGGCTCTACTAGGCTTAAAGACAAGAATATTTATCCACTCGGAGAAAAACCTTTAATCAGGTGGACCACAGAAGCAGTTGTTAATTCTGGGTGTTTTGATAAGGTTCTTATATCTACTGATAGTGATAAAATTTTTAGTGCTGTGCAAGATTTAAACGTTGAGAGGCACCATAGGCCACAAGAGCACGCAACGGTTAAAGCAACAGCCCTGAACGCCATGTTAAATCTGATGGAGAACACAGACGAACAATATGATATTTTTGCTTACTTTCTCCCAACTTGTCCGTTCATATCATCCAAAGATATACAAAAAGGAGTAGACGCTCTCAATGAGGATGTAGACTCTGTTTTAAGCATGACTGAAATTCCGGAAACTATACAGCTAGCGTGTGTCATGAAAGAAGGCTGGGTTATGCCAGTATTTGATAACTTAGAGGCTGGTCTTACTAACAGTAAATTTATTAAAAAGTATTATAAGCCAAGTGGTGGTTTTCATATGGCTAAGTGGAATAAGTTGTTGCAAAATAAAAACTTTTTCAAAGGTAACGTTAAAGGTATATTAATACCAAGAGAAAGGTCAATTGATATTGATGATATTCATGACATAGAATTAGCTGAACAACTTTGGTCAGCCCGATATATTGTTTGAGGTGTTGGATGTTAAATTTTGAAAATATAGGTGAAAAATTTGTCAATACTGTAAACACCGATTCTTGGAAAGAACTGCAAGAAAAATTTAATCGGTGTAATGAAATTTATGTGCTTGGGCACGGAGGCAATCTCGCTGTTGCTGATCATGCAGCAGTAGATATTACGAGGTTATCAAATGGCAATAAGAATGCCATGTGTCCCGGTAGCGGAGTTGTAGCTACATCTTTGATTAACGACGTTGGTTTTGATCAGTGGATGGTAAGTTGGTTATCCAGTCGCACATCTGCAAGAACCAAAACGCAAATGAAAAAATCACTTGTTCTTGGTATCTCATCTTCTGGTAAGTCTCGCGATATTATTAGGGCGCTACAGTGGGGTAATGATCATGGAATGGAAGTCGCTATGATAACATCAATTCCAATTGTGGAAAATGTTAACAATCTTACACAAGTGGTCCTAGGGGCAGATTATTACCATACGTCAGAAGTACTTACGTTATTATTAACATATCAATTAACACATGGTTCAGGCCATGTTTGTCCTCCAATTGGAAAAAACACACCGGAAGAATTAGAAAAACTTAACTGGAGAGGCGGCAAGGTACGCAAACATAGTTATCCGGATGAACTTGTAAATATGGGAATAGATTTTGATGGAGTTATCCATAAATGTTCCAAGGGATATCATGATGGTACAATATATGATGAGCCGGTGGATGGCGCCGAGGAAGCACTCAAGATGTTGGCAAAGCAATATACAATCATAATTTATACCTGTAAAGCACGCGGTGACCGAGGCCTTGTTAATGGAAAGACTGGTGTCCAATTAATTTGGGAGTGGCTTGATAAACATAATTTATCACAATACATTAGTAAAGTAACAGCCGAGAAGCCTCGGGCTGTTTGTTATATAGATGATAAGGCAGTACAATTTAAAAATTGGGAAAATACCTTGACTTTGTTAGAAAAACAGGATATACTTTAAATATGAAGAACGATGATGATGTAAAAAATGTTTTGAAAGAAGATGGTCTAAATTCTGACTCTCTTTGTTCTTTCCACCAATTTGAAAATATCACAACCATAAACCTTGAAGACCTAAGAGATGAACTAGGTATGGGCTCTTGGGCTGTAAGAATAGCTTATAACGAATTGTTTGGAGGAGTTGTAATACAACAACAGCCCGGTGAGGGAAACAGAAAACATTTTCATCCTGATGCAGACGAAAACTGGGTTATACTAGCAGGAGAATGGGAGTGGTGGATCGAAGGTCAAGGCACTCAGAGAGTTAAAAAACATGATATTATTGTAGTGCCAAAGGGCGTACCGCACCATATTAAATGTGTTGGTACTAATCCGGGTGTTAGGTATGCTATTACGCGACCTGATGTTAATCATGTCTACCCTGATATTGAGCAGAATGAACATTAAATTCAATTTTACAAATAAAACTGTTTTAGTTGTCGGCGGTTCCCGAGGCATTGGTCGAAGGATCGTAGAAGACTTTCTAGACTCTGGAGCCAATGTATACTATATATCCAGATCTAAATCTCAATGCAAAAAAATATTAAAAGCAAATCACCTACAATGTAACATACAAAACGCCGAGGAAATAAAAAAGGCTTTTTCAAAAATAGAAAGACTTGATTTTCTTGTTAATGTAGCAGCAATTAACTTTTGTAAAAAGGTAGAAGATATTGATGTAGAGGAGTGGGACGAAGTTTTATCAGTTAATTTGAGATCTTTTTATATTACCTGTAAATTAGCTATTAAGAAAATGAAAACAAATAATTTTGGTAAGATTGTAAATGTTTCATCTATAGCAGGTCGAAACAAAAGTATTGTAAGTGGAGCACATTATACAGCTAGCAAAGCTGCAATCCTTGGTCTTACAAGGCAGCTATCACAGGAGTCCTCGCCATATGGTATTAATATAAATGCCACCTGTCCTAGTCAAACTGAGACAGATATGCTAAAAGAGTCGATGACAAAGAAAGAAATTCAAAAATTGTCCGCCAATATTCCCCTGAGAAGATTGGCCGAACCGCGTGATCAGTCTTTGCCAGTGTTGTTTTTATGTTCAGATGCTGCTTCGTATATAACAGGATGTGTGTTAGACATTAATGGTGGACAGTTATAATGAATATAATGATCACAGGCGGCGCTGGCTACATAGGAACACATTTGGCTGATAAATTAAAGTCAATTGGGCACAGAATTGTATTATGCGATTTAAGTCAGAAATTTACAAAATATCATTACGACAATTTTGAATGTGTTTCATGTGACATAACAAACTATGAATCTGTATTAAAATTACCAAAATGTGAGGTAATATACCATCTTGCTGCACAAGTAGGCACTCTTGGTGCCCTAGACAATCTTAAATTTGATTTAGAATGTAATGCATTAGGGACACTTAATGTTTCTAAATTTGCTGCCTTAAACAATGTACAAACTGTGATTTATTCCTCAAGTATGGCTGTATATGGAGAAAATGAAAACGCTGAAGAAACAGATTTATTACAACCTGTATCTCCATATGGCATAAGTAAGATGTGTGGGGAGCATTACATAAATTTTTATAATCAACTAAATCCTGACATGCGCTGTGTTATTTATAGGATATTTAATTGCTATGGTCCACATCAAGATACAAAAAATCTAACTCAAGGTCTTGTTAGTATCTTTTTAAATCAAGCTATTAAGAGCGATACTATTCAAGTTAAAGGGTCATTGGAAAGATTTCGTGATCTGATACATGTAAATGACGTTATCAATGCAATGCTTCTACCGTTAGAAGACAAATCAGTAGAAGGAATTTACAACGTATGTTCGGGCTCCAAAATAACTTTAAATAACTTAATTCAATTAATACTGAAAATATCTAAAAAATCTGTAAAGGCAGAAAATATAGGTGGACATGCTGGGGATCCCCATGGGGTTAGTGGCAACAACTCAAAACTAATTCAACATGGCTGGTCTCCCCAAACTGACATTGACAAAGGCATATTAGAATGCTTTGAGGCGCTTACTAATGAATAATCTATCAGCGATTATAGCAGTTAGAAAAGGCTCTAAAAGAGTTGTCAATAAAAACTCTCGACCTTTTGCTGATTCAAATTTGCTAGAAATTAAAATACAGCAATTACTAAGAATGGATAATATAAGTAATATCTATGTGAGCAGTGATTGCGAAAAAATGTTGTCGTTAGCTAGCAAGTATGATGTTAAGACAGACTTAAGAGATCCATATTACGCCTCTGACAGTGTGCCTATGAACGAGGTGTATGAGTATTTAGCTAATATGACACAGGATGAGCATATTCTGTACGCACATGTAACTAGCCCACTACTTTTGGATAGCTCTCTTAAAAAGTCCATAAACAAATATATGTCACTCCCAAATGAATATGATTCATTAGCCACAGTACATCAAGTGCATGAATACATCTGGCACGCTGATCAGCCAGTTAATTATGACCCCAACAATCATCCAAGATCTCAAGATTTACCTAACTATTATGCTTTAAATTTTGCAGTTAATCTGATAACTAGAAAAAGTATGCTTTCTAGAAAGAACATAGTGGGAGATAAGTTTTATCCGTTTTTCTTAGATGATGTGGAATCAACGGATGTAGATACAGAATTAGATTTTAAAATAGCAGAGTTTATATACAATGAAAGATTACAACAAAGATAAGTTTGTTATTCTAGTATCCGCTGGCCCAACAGCCCGCAAGGTAAGGTACTCAGACAAATATTACACTTGCGGTGTTAATGTTACGCCAAAACTTATTGAGAGAACTGATTTTTGGGTTGTCAACGATGCTTGTTATTTTCAAGATTTTTCTAAAAAAGAACTAGAATCAATAGATAATCTAGCACTCCCAGAATTTCCACACAGTGTGAATGGTGTTAACATGCATCCTAGTCCACAATTTAATTATCAAACTGTAACCAAACAACTTGAGCCGTTTATGAATATACACCCTTTTAATATTCACACAAGCAGAAAATTTAATTTACCTTTCAACCCAGATATAGTTTACTTTGAAACTAGAAGCTCCAATGAATCAGCACTTCGGTGGTTGATCCACAATGGTTTCACAAAATTTGTATCACTGGGGCAAGACCCAGACGGTGATTATCATCACAAGATGCATTCACGACCTACAAAACATGGAGGACATGTGGCCATAGCAGAACCTCTTGATAACAACAGATATAAGCAGGTTCAAGATAGAATGAAAGCTGTGGTTGAAGAAAATAATTGTTTGTTAGTCCGTTGCGTTTTGCCAACCGAAAATGTTTTCAATGAATCTGTTTGGGAAAAAATTAATCAACTAAGAAACGAAAAAGGATATACAGAATTGGAGGTGCCTAAATGAAAAATCTAAATGATCTTTTTACGTTGGTGATCCCGGTTAGAGATAGGCACTTTAACCTACAATCAATTGTAAAATATTATGATGAGCGCCCGTATCGCAAAATCATATATGACGCTAGCGTCAACCCTTATGGTGGGTACTTGGGAGATTTAGAATACTTTCATGCTGGCCCTGAATTCCAACATATGAGTTATCTAAATGCCTATAAGATGGTTAAAACTCCTTATCTTTTAAACTGTCCAGACGATGATATCATGACACAGGAGTCAATAGAGCGGTGTGTTAACTTTCTAGAGAATAATTCTGACTACTCAGTATGCGATGGAGAAGTAGTAGAGTGGACACCAAACACAAATTCTGTTTTTCCTGCACCAAAGCCTGATGTATTTCGAGCCAGAGCACTTTGTGACTGGGACTCCATGGACATTTTGGACCGTATTAGGTTCGCCGTTGTATACTGTAGTAGAGGTTGTATGCATTCTGTTGTACGAACTGAAGACGCTGTAGACATAATGCAAAATTTTATTGACAACCCTTGTATTTGCCCATTAAACTTTTTAGATAGAGTTTATTTATTTGCATCTGCTTGCCGAGGAAAAATCAAAACCTTACCAGTAGTACAACACATCAGAACGTCAAATCAGAGGCCAGATGCTGATAGAAATATGTTCAATCCGAAAATAGCCAAAGAAGAAATAGACGGATATGGATTAAAGTTAGATATTATGATGCAAAACAATATTGACCAAAAACACTGTTCGACGTTTGCTCATTATTTGTCTGAACAGACTAACATGTCTGATTCGGAAGCAGTTGAGTGGATTATTGAATTGTATAAAGATCACTTTACTTTGCGGAGTCAAAATGGCGGCGGTGGTTATTTTGGGCCTCCGCTTCCACTATCTACGGTAGAAATGCCATGCTCCAAGGAAGAATCAACTAAAATGGTGGCCGAGGCGATTACTTGCATGCAGATGGGGATTTAAATGAAATCATCTTATAAAGAAAACAATTATGATAATGTATTCCGAGCACTGGCCCATGTTGTGCGTCCTAAAAAAGTAGTAGAGTTTGGGATTCTGGAAGCATACTCATTAACCACTTGGGTGGATGTGTGCTCGCCAGACACCGAAATACTTGCTTATGATATATTCGAACAATTTCCATATAACGCAGCAAGCTACACAGACATTGTTGAAAAATTTGAAAAACATAAGAATGTTTCAATAAGAAGAGGTGACTTTTTTGGATCTGAAAACGAATTTAAAGATGGTCAAATTGACATTTTACATATTGATATAGCAAATAATGGAGATGTTTATAAACACACCTTTGAACATTATATGCAAAAGCTTTCACCAAATGGTGTTTGTGTTTTAGAAGGCGGTTCATTCGCAAGAGATAATGTTTATTGGATGTCTAAATTTAACAAATCTCTTATCCAACCAGTTATTAAAGCAGAAAACAGCAACAACAGGTTTAATATTTTGGTGTTAGAAAACCATCCATCGATCACGTTAGTCACACATAGACGAGAGGATTAAAATGTCAAATAACGATTTAATACCTTTGTTTAAGGTAAGTATGCACCCTGATACCCCAAAAGAGGTGGAAAAGGTTCTACTGTCAGGATACATTGGTGAAGGACCAAAAGTAAAAGAATTTGAAAAAGCACTTTCAGATTACTTGGGTTGCAACAATTTAGTGGCTTTGAACTCTGCTACATCTGCATTACATCTTGCAGTATCTATGATTAGGAGGAAACCAAGATCAGAAAACTGGCCCGGAGTGCAAGACGGGGATGAGGTTCTAACGTCCGCTTTAACTTGTACAGCAACTAACTGGCCCGCTTTGGCAAATGGCCTAAATTTAAAATGGGTAGACTCAGATCCTCAAACTTGTAATCTAGATCTAGATGATCTAGAGAACAAAATATCAGAAAAAACTAAAATTATAATTGTAGTTCACTGGGGAGGTTACCCGGTTGATTTAGATAGACTCAAGAAAATTCAACAAAAATCAATTGAGTTGTATGGTTTTGCCCCTCTTATTATAGAAGATTGCGCTCATGGTTTTGGATCTAAATACAAAGGACTTAATTTAGGTAATCACGGAAATTATGCATGTTATAGTTTTCAAGCGATTAAGCACTTGACATCTGTTGACGGCGGCGCTCTGATATTGCCTAATGAGGAAGAATATAAAAGAGCAAAGCTATTAAGGTGGTATGGGATTGATAGGGAGTCAAACAGGAAAGACTTCAGATGCGAGGATGACATCCCTGAGTGGGGATTCAAATTTCATATGAATGATATAAACGCAACCATTGGTTTGTCAAACTTGAAACATGTAGGAAAGATAATAAGTCGCCATAAAGAAAATGCAGCATTTTATGATAAAAACCTTGAAGGTATCAAGGGTGTAACACTGCTTGATAGATCATCTGATTGCGAGTCATCTTTTTGGATTTATACTTTGAAAGTAGAACGTCAGGATGATTTTATGTCAAAAATGAAAAGCTGCAATATCATGGTTTCCCGAGTACATGAAAGAAATGACAAGCATTCTTGCGTTCAGCAATATAAAACAGAACTAAAAAACCTAGATAGCTTGGTTAATGAGATGATCTGTATTCCTGCTGGTTGGTGGATCTCTGACGAAGAGAGACAATACATAGTGGAGTGCATGAAAAATGGGTGGTAAAATAAATTTAGATTATGGCTTAACAAAACCAATGTTTTTTGAGTATGATGTTAAAAAATACAATTTGTCTAGCGAAGTAGCAAGCTGGTTTAAAACGAAAGAATTAAATCAAATACACAATGTGTACGCCAGCGATTTTGATGTTTTAACTTTTGAGACTGATCAGTCTACAATTTTTCATAAGACATTTTATGATATGCCTAAAGACAGTATTTTTTATAGCACTTATAAACTTTTTATTCAAGAAAATATTCAACCTTTGTTTAGTGAGCCAATTATATACCAAAAAATTCCAACTTTTAGAACACAAGTGCCAAACAATCTTGGTGTTGCAGAGTGGCATAGAGATAAAGATTACAACCATTCTTCTGAAGAAATTAATATATATTTGCCATTAACTGACGCTCATGATACAAGCACTGTATGGACAGAGACACAAGAGGGGCTTGAGGATTACGTGCCACTCAACTCGGCCGTCGGTGGTTATTATGTTTGGAGTGGTGCCAACTGGAAACATGGAAACAAGGTAAATAAGACCGGAAAGACAAGAGTAAGTATCGACTTTAGGGTGATGCCGTTATCGAAATACGTTGATAATGATAGAACCAGCACTAGTAACAGCACAAAAATGACCATGGGACACTATTGGGCTAAACTTGACGAGGAAACAAAATGAAAGGCATTATATTAGCAGGAGGGACAGGTTCTAGACTGTACCCTTTAACAAAAGTTACAAACAAACATCTTCTCCCGATTGGGGATCAGCCAATGATTATTCATAACGTTAAAAAGCTTGTGGAAGCTAGTGTTACTGACATTATGATTATCACAGGCACGGAGCATATGGGAGATATGATCTCCTTGTTAGGCTCCGGTTCAGAGTACAACTGTAATTTTACTTTTCGAGTCCAAGATAAGCCTGATGGGATCGGTGGCGCCTTATCTTTGTGTAAAAATTTTGTTGGCTCTGACACATGTATTGTAATTCTAGGAGATAACATTTTCGAAGACTGCTTAACTGATCATATCAGTGATTTTATACAAGATGGCCGTGCCTGTCAGTTATTACTAAAGAAAGTGCCGGATCCGGAAAGGTACGGTGTTGCGATTTTTGACGGAGACAGAGTTTCACAAATCGAAGAAAAGCCAGATCTTCCAAAAAGTGATTATGCTATTACAGGCATATACATGTATGACAACAAAGTTTTTGATATTATTAGCACACTAGTTCCGTCTGCTAGAGGGGAATATGAAATAACAGACATCAACAATGCATATATCGAAAATAATCAAATGTTTTATAAGATAATGGATGGGTGGTGGACCGATGCAGGAACTTTAAAGTCTTATTATAAAGCCAATCGTCTTATCACATCTGGTATATTGGAGTAAAAATGAAAAAATTAATCTTTGGTTCTGGAAAAGTCGCATCAATCATTGAAGATGAAGATAGCACGATAATTCCTAGAACACAGTGTGATGTCACAAATAGTGACAAAGTTTGCGAAATTATAAATAGGGAAAATCCCGATGTAGTTATAAATTGTGCAGCTATTTCAAATCTAGAAAAATGTGAAGAAGATAAAATGCACTCTTATAACGTTAATACAAAGGGTGCTATTAACCTGCTAACATGTTGTTTCAATCAGAAAATAAAATATGTTCACATAAGTAGTGGTTGTTTGTTTGATGGTAATCAAGTTCCACGCGACGAACAAGCCGAACCAGATCCTAAAGTGTGGTACACAAGAACAAAAATGTGGGCAGATGATTTCATTATTAATTATGGATATGAAAATTACCTAATTTTAAGACCTCGACAAATGATCACTAAAAAAGTACACCCTACAAATATGATCACTAAATTTGTGAAGATGGATAAGATAGCAGCAATAGAAGAAGCCAACTCAGTTACTTGTATTGAAGATTTTGCTCTCATGATGCAGCACTTAATTAACATAAATGCCACGGGTATATATAATTGCGCTAACGAGGGCACACTAACACCACATGATATTGCATTAGCTATAAAAGAGAATATTAAGCCGTCACTAGAAGTTAGCACAGCCACATATGAAGAATTTTTAAGTGGCTTGGTCAACAAGAGAGTAAATACAATTTTAGATATTAAAAAACTAAAATCAACAGGTTTTAATCCAAGACCAGCCAGCGATGCTTTAACTTGGTGTGTTACTAACTATGGGAAATAAAATGAATTTAATGATAACTGGTTGTGCAGGGTTTATTGGCAGTCATGCGGTTGATGTATTCCTAGAACAAGGACATACAATTGTTGGTGTTGATAAAATGACATATGCTGGAAAAGAAAAAAACATGAGCACATTTATTAATAAAATAAAGTTTTACAAATGTGACATTGCTAATCATGATAAGATGGTTGATATCATTAATAAGCATAACATTGATTGGGTTATTAATTTTGCAGCGGAATCTCACGTTGATCGCTCAATCGATTCGGCTGAAAACTTTTTACATTCCAACATTAATGGCGTATATTCGCTTCTTGAGGCATGCCGCAAGACAGGCTGTAACATGTTTCAAATCTCTACGGATGAAGTTTATGGTTCTACCGTTGAGGACTCATTCAGCGAAACCGATACCCTTAGCCCCAGAAATCCATATTCTGCAACAAAAACAGCCGCAGAGCATCTAGTCAAATCTTTTCAAACTACACATGGTGTAAAATATAAAATAGTTCGAATGAGTAATAATTTTGGGCCGAGACAGGACGAGGAAAAGCTTATTCCAAAAATATTGAAAAGACTGTCGGACGAACAAAAGGTTCCAATCTATGGAGACGGTAGGAATATTAGGGACTGGTTCTATGTTAAAGACTGTGCCAAGTGTATTCTAGAGGTCTTTGAGAAGGGTAAAAATAACGAGACATATAACTTATCGCTAAGTAATGAAAAAGAAAATCTTGAAGTTATTTCCGAAATTCTAGAACTATTGGATAAAGAGTTTGATTCAAATGTAGAATTTGTTGAAGACCGACCGGGCCATGATTTTAGATACTCAATCAATGCTAATAAATTCTTGGACTTATGTCCTAATATAAAACCAACTAATTTTAAAGCGGCCATTTTAGATACGATCAGATATTATGAAAAACAATAAAACTCTGCTGGTTATAACTTTCTTCAACAGAAAACATACACTCAGTAAACAATTAAAATTTTTAGAGTCCTACTCGGAAGATTTAGACGTGATTCTAGTGGATCAATCTGAAGATTTTTGGTCCCCGGCACCAAAACACGATAAAATTAAAGAGGTTCACCACTATCCTGCTTCACAATTTCACTTTTACGAAATGTGGAAGGATATTTGTAAATTATATAATGAATATTCATTTATATATTGGAATAATGATGATGATTTTGCGTCCCCAACAGGTATAAAAGTAGCAGAAAAGTTTCTGATTGAAAACCCAGAATATTCATGTGCTCAAGGACAAGTAATCCAAATGTTGTCTCCCAGCATGATAAACTGGCAATACGGTACCCCGGAGTGGATTAAAAAAGATAAAAACGAAGAAGACACTTTACGCAGAATAGAAAGTGTTTTTGTTCCATCTGTGTATGTTAATCCACATATTTTAACACGCATGTCTGTTTGGGCCAAGGCAATCGATATAATCTGCGACAGCGTTAATAGTCCAGCTAGCCTAGCCCCAATCAGATTTTGGGATAAGATATTTACTTTGGTCGCGACATGTGAGGGGTATAGAAAAACAAATTTAGATTGTATTTCCCTGATAAGATTGCACAGAGATTTATCTGGTGCAGTTACTCTTACAGACCCAAAAGTTCATCCTGTATTAGAGAAGGACACTTTATTTGATGAAATATTTAATAGACTAAATTGTTCTAACCCCATATCAAAATACTTAGAAAAAGAAAAACAAATTCCTGTAGAGGACTCACACAGAATTATTATATCAAGCTTTAAGCAATATATGAAAAGTGCAAGCATTCCAATAGGCAGTGATATTATTAATCAGTTACCAATTTCAAATGACCAGAGAGAACTACAACTGGCCATGAGTTTAGTAGGAGCATAGAATTGGAAAGATTTGATCTAAATACACAGGCTCATCCACACGAAGTGGTCCAGACACTAAACAAATATGGTGTAGCTAGGATAGCAGGTTATACTAAAGATGTGTCCCTAATAAAATCAGAACTTTTGTCTATCTTTGAAAAAAGAGAGGCAAATTATTCATTCGGCAAAGCTATCCGGAGTGACAATCCAAGCAGTTGGGATTTGACTGAGACACCTACAGTAACATCATTTTTTAGAAACTCTGAGTGGATGTATGAGGTTGCCACAGGGTACCAACAATTAAATGTCGGATTTCAAAGAGATATTTTTTCTACATATGATTATATAAGTGATCAAGGGGTAGGCCCGCAAGGATGGGCTCATTTTGATAGGTTGCAGAGATTTAAATTTTTCTTAAACGTCACGGACGTGTGTGAACAGTGTGGGCCTCTTACGGTCTCACCGGGATCTCACCACATGACAAAGAGATTAAGATCTATGGAACCAAACCCTAATAATATTACAAAGTGGAGATTCGGTCGTTTTTATGGAGATGCCGGCCGTTGTGATTTTTGGGATGAACCCCAGAATCATTATCCTGAGATTGAGTACGAGCTAGTGCCAATTACAGGTCCAGCAGGCACTCTAATAATATTTGATTCTGATGTGATTCACAAGGGTGGAAATGTACAACCCGGCAATGAAAGGATAGTGGTTCGAAGCCACTCATGGTAATATGGGTTTATTAGTCACTGGTGGGACAGGAATGGTTGGTTCAGCTTTTAAAACATTAATACCTGATGCTGATTATCCTACAAGAGAAGAATTTCATAATAATTTTTATGATATGCAAGGAAAAAATATTGTTCATCTGGCTGCTAAAGTTGGAGGTGTTAAAGCTAATACAGACGAAGTGTGTCAATTCTATACCATCAATTCTACTATTAATCAAAAACTATTGCACCAAGCTTATTCTTCAAGCGCTAAAAAAGTTGTTTCTCTTCTGTCAACGTGCGTATATCCAGACTCTCCGTATGTCACATATCCTTTAACCGAAGATCAATTACATCTTGGGCCTCCTCATTCATCTAATTTTGGTTATGCTTATTCTAAGAGGATGGTTGACGTTATGTC